>CERU01036731.1_pt1 | contig 39270 bp, 39 predicted proteins | sample 530741 | NCBI WGS metagenome assembly CERU01 (sample SAMEA2620925, study PRJEB7988) | marine metagenome | biome: marine biome (ENVO:00000447); feature: deep chlorophyll maximum layer (ENVO:xxxxxxxx); material: "saline water (ENVO:00002010), including plankton (ENVO:xxxxxxxx)" | depth 30 m | reverse complement strand
AACCTTGAGAACTTCGCGGTACACCATTGAAGCTGCCAGTTCTTCGCTCTCTTCAAACTCAACATTGTCAATTAGCCGGTGTTGGCTATCGAGTAGAAGTAGACCCGCGACTTCTTTTGAGCACTGCTGATAGCTCCCCTGGACGAACTCTTTAACCATTGCGGGCTCTGTAAAGCCCTCTCCCTGTAAAAATCGGGACTGGATTAGGAGATACGCTTTGTCCAACAACTCTCGCTCTGAGTTGAACTCAGCGCTTTTATCACTTGTGATTTGCTTGTGCATATGGATTCCTTAAGTATTAATGTATCGATGCACAGCGGTAATATAGGTCTCAAATTCTCAGGGTTGGTTGTTTATAATTATTCGTTACAGCTCGCACTAATCCTTTGAAACAAACCAAACAGAGGAAGTCATCATGAGATTTTTAAGAATAAACGAAGTGAGAGAGCGCATAGGGCTTGGCAGAACGTCAATCTATAAAATGGTCAACGAAGGCACCTTCCCTAAGCCGGTTAGAGTTTTAGGAAAAAAAGTAGCCTGGGTAGACTCAGAAGTCGATGAATGGATGTTAGAGCGCATTGCCGAACAACGAGATGAGGTCATTTCCGAAATCAGCTATTAACCACTTTTGCATTCCAAGGGGCGGTTTTAAGCTGCCCCTATACATTCATGGCATGCCTGGTTAACCCGATAGTCTGCCAATTGCGGCGCGGAGAATGCTAAAAACCTCTTCGAAGTCGACAAAAAGCCGTTCATTTTTCCCCGACCTTATCTGCTCAATCAAGTAATCACACAATTTCGATTTATTCAGAGTCCGTATTGTGTTTCGTACTCCGTAGTCATCTACTTTCTCTTTAGAAGATGTAAACTCCATTGGGTCAAAATCATTTGGAAGAGATAATAAGTTCTCAATGCCCTTATTGATAAGTCGACCAGATTTATAAGGCATTACCCTTACGGCAATATTATCAATATCTGTTTCAGGCTTATTCGTGTCACTGTCGTAGAGTAAGATCAACGGCCTACGTAATGCAGAAGGATTAGATTTTGCAAATGCTAGCGTATGATTTAGCGCTTTATCTCCAGTGAACTCAGCATCCCCCTTATCGCCTATACGACCAACCCACTTAATCTCGGCCCCATCTAGGCCCTCACCTAGTTGACTCGCAGCCTCACATAGGTACTTTTCATCGGTCTCTCCCTCAACCAGAATTAGAGGAGATGTCTTCTGTCCTGTTAAATCAATTGAGAATGCTGTTTTGACAAGCTCTTCGTGAGTCCATCCGTAAAATTTAGGGTGTTTCTCTACTTGGATTCCCCCATCGGCTGCTTTTTTTAGGATGATCACTTTTTCGTAGGATTTATCATAGTTTTGAACGATGAAAGGGGAATGGGTTGCGACAATTACCTGAGATTGATTCTGATCCACTCCCAATATTGACTTATAAAAACTCATGATTTTTAACTGCCAATCAGGGTGCAAGCTAATTTCTGGCTCATCAATTACTCCAATTGCTCCTGCGGCAGCTCCAGCATCTTTTAGAAAGAACCCTCCTCGAAAAACTATTTGCTTTTCACCTGAACTTAAGTCCCCAATAAAGCACTCGCTGCCATTATCTGTGAAAACAACTTGCTTGTTTCCTTGGACATTTCGTATGTTTTCATAACGCTTCGACGGAAACATTTCAGCGAAAGATTTTCTAAACCTGGATATTCGGCGATCCAAAATGCCGTTTTCCACAATACTGTTTTGGTTTTCTCTAACCCAGTTTGATAGATCCGCGTCATCTAAAGCCTGTATATCGATTAATAACTGCGTTATCTCCGTAGCTAAATTTTTATTAGTTTTCTGACTTGCCCCCAGCTCATCTAAGTTTTTTGCAGTTACAGATGTGATATTTCTTGGAGTAAAATCAATTGCAACATCCGAGAAACGGATCTTAAAGATTTGCTTTACATTTTCGTCTGCGACGATATGTCCTGGCAACGCTCTCTCGACTCCGTCCACATAAACTACTAATCTTACTCCTGCCCAACCTTTTCGACCAAAGCCACCTAAAGTTAGCTTTACAGTGTTATCTACCGAACTGGAATCAGTAACTCTAAACTCGTGATGACCAGAAAGGAGCTCAATCTCTTTATCTGTAAGCTCAAGGAAGTAGATCGTTGAGAAATTATTTTCGATTTGACTAGGCTGTAGGTTCGATAGCTTAAATATGGAATTAAGAATAGTTGTTTTGCCAGTGCCGTTCTCACCCGCCATATAAATCGCAGAACTAGCTTTCCCATCGATATCGAAATCAAGCTCCAAGTCACCCAGTATAGGATGTTTCGAGAAAGTTATTCCTTTAATTTTCATTGCCTAACTCCGCTTTCCGGCACACGTAAGTTTTAGTATCTTCCTCTACGGTTTCTTTAAATTCAAGCTATCAAATCTATATGGTTATGAAATCAAGATCCGGTGCTACCACCATCGCTCTTGATTATTCACGTTTTATCAGTTCAGTAATGACATAACCCTCGCGGTATGCAAGGCACAAAACGATTAGGTAAAGCTTAATATCGATACGCCAGCCGGAACTGTCATTATACAGCGCTACACGGTCACACAGACACCCAAGGCAAAAAAATAAGCCCAGAGTGCGTCGCCCCCGGGCTTACCAGTTACAAACCAAATTCGAGCATTAGCTGCCGCTTATAGTTGCCACCAAGCGGAAGCACTGTTTCGTCAGTTAACTCGACTTCCTGATATCGCCCCAGCTCTGATAGAAGTTTTCGTAGATGAGTACGCTTTACGATATGGCTACGGTGTATGCGAATGAACCTATCGTCCAATATTTCTTCCATATCCGACAGCGTTGCTCGATGCAGCACTCGCTCATTGCCAAAGTAGATCTTCACGTAATTACCAAACGCTTTCACACGCTCGATTGACGCAACAGCAACAAAGCGAACCTCACCAGGGCGTGTCTTAACAGCGATAATATTTCGTCTCATGCACCTCATACCTAGTCCCTCTCCATAACTAGGTTTGCATCAATGCTATTACCACCAGCCAATCCAAAAGCATAGGCTAATGGCGACTTTACTGTTTTCACATCATCTGCAGGTAATACGCTTTTTACAACAATTGTCTTGTTCTGCTTTTCGATAGCTCCCTCTAGTTCTGACTTGGTGTCTACCACCGTTACATTCGACATAAGTATTCTCCTAATTAACAGTTAATTAACTGCAGCGCTAACTGCCATTAGGTGATATAGGTTTCATTTATTTTCCTTTGCTAATGAACGTCAACGAACGCCTACGCCCTCTAAACATGGGCTCGCCAAACCGTAGAAGCTATTAAGAGCTGAACTTGTTAAACCAATCTTTCTCGTCTGTGGGTTATTACCCAATCTAAAAAATTACAGCCCTACATCATCCTCTGACACTAAGAGGAGAAACACAATGAAACTAATGAAAGTTAAAGAAGTCATGCACGTAACCAGTCTGGCCCGCCCTACTATCTACAAGTACATGGCTAAAGGACAATTCCCGAAACCGGTATCACTCGGTGGCCGAGCCGTAGCCTGGGTGGCGGATGAGATTGATGATTGGATTATGCAGTGTATTGCGGAGCGTGATGCGGAAGAAGAGAAGGACGAGCAATAGCCGAGCGAAGGTCGTGAGTCACTTGTTGGCTTGCGACCTACATTGTCGCAAACATCGATTATACTGCTGGCAGTGACATCGGATTTATCCGTGGCATAATGACCACAACTTAAGGACGATATAACAATAAACAGGGTGTGCTGTGAATAATGAAAACTACTCTCAAACCGCTTCCTTTATCTGGTCGGTGGCAGACCTGCTGCGTGGTCATTTTAAGCAATCTCAGTACGGACGGGTCATATTGCCCTTTACCCTTTTACGCCGTTTAGAGTGCGTTTTAGCGCCGAACAAAAAAAAGGTGTTAGAAGCGGCCAAACAGCATCAGAACAAACCCGATGCGGTGCGTGAGCAACTGTTGCTCCGAGAGTCACAGAACGACTTCTACAATGCTTCGCCTTTGACTCTGGCAACCTTGTCAGATACTCAAACAGCGGAAGACTTAATCTCTTACGTACAGTCATTTAGCAGCTCTGCCCGTGAGATATTCGAGCACTTTAACTTTGAAGAGTTTGTACTGAAACTGGCTGAAGCTGACCTGCTTTATCAGGTCACTCAGCAATTCGGCTCCAAGATCGACTTATCAACCGACAATATCTCTAACTACGGCATGGGCCTTATCTTTGAAGAGCTCATCCGCAAGTTTGCTGAAAGTTCAAACGAGACCGCCGGTGAGCACTTTACTCCACGTGACTGTGTGCATGCGGCAACCTCGCTATTGATGACCGGCCAGGAAGAAGTGCTTTCGCCTAACAGCATCATTACCATTTATGATCCAACGGCAGGCACCGGTGGCTTCCTGTCAGAATCTGAAGAGTACATTCAGTCCATCAGTGAAAAGGTTACCGTTAAGTTGTTTGGCCAGGAGCTCAATTCAGAGTCCCATGCCATCTGCAAAGCTGACATGATGATCAAGAGCCAGGAAGTCGACAACATTAAACTCGGTAACACGCTGTCGAACGATCAGCTGGCGCATGAAAAGTTTAAATACATGCTGGCAAACCCACCATTTGGCGTCGACTGGAAAGCCTCACAACGTGTCGTTAACGACGAGCACAAAGTAAAAGGCTTCGATGGCCGTTTTGGTCCAGGGTTACCGCGTGTTTCGGACGGTTCACTGCTTTTTTTGTTGCACCTGGTCAGCAAAATGCGGGACACACGTGATGGTGGTTCTCGTATCGGTATTATCCTAAACGGCAGTCCCTTGTTCACCGGCTCTGCGGGTAGCGGTGAATCTGAAATTCGGCGTTACCTACTGCAAAACGACTTAGTCGAAGCCATCGTCGCCCTGCCCACCGATATGTTCTTTAACACCGGCATCAGTACCTATATCTGGATTTTATCCAACGCCAAAAAGCCAGAGCGTAAAGGCAAACTGCAACTGATTGACGGTAGTGAAGCTTTCGCAAAGATGCGTAAATCGCTCGGCAGTAAACGCAAGTACCTCACCGAAGAAAACATCAACGAACTGGTGCGTTTATACGGTGCCATGGAAGAAACCAAAAACAGCAAGGTGTTCCCTAACGAAGCCTTCGGCTATCGTCGCATCACTATTGAACGCCCGTTACGACTTAACTTCCAGGCCAGTGAAGAGCGTGTCGCCCAGTTAGATGACGAAAAGGCACTGCAAAAGCTTAAAACCGACGATTTTAACCAACTGAAACAGGCCATTCAGCTTATTGAAGCTGACACCCTGTTCACAAATCGTGATGACTTCACAAAAGCACTTAACGCCGAACTCAAAGCAAGCGACGTAAAACTAACCGCCGCACAACTAAAAGCCGTTCTCAATGCCTTGAGCGAGCGCGACAGCGACGCTGATGTCTGTACCGACAAAAAAGGTAATGCAGAAGCCGATGCTGGCTTACGCGACTACGAGAACGTACCGCTGACTGAAGATATCCACGAGTACTTTGACCGTGAAGTCAAACCGCACGTGCCAGATGCCTGGATAGACGAAAGCAAACGCGACGAACAAGACGGCGAAGTGGGCATTGTTGGCTTTGAAATTCCATTCAACCGACACTTTTACGTATTTGAACCCCCTCGTCCACTCGAGGAGATTGATGCAGACCTTAAACAATGTACTGATAAAATCAAACAGATGATTGAGGAGCTGTCGGCGTGAGTTTAAAACGATACAAAAGTTTTAAAAAAGCATACGAAGATTGGTTACCAAAAATACCGTCACATTGGAATGCAGCCCCGCTCTGGTCGCTCTTTGCTCGACATAAACTAACCGGGTTTGCGAACGAGCAGCTTTTATCAGTCTACCGAGACTATGGTGTTATCCCAAAAAAATCACGCAAAGACAACTTCAACAAAGCCTCTGAGGATCTATCCGCTTATCAACTAGTAGATGTTGACGATTTAGTGATCAATAAGATGAAAGCTTGGCAAGGTTCCGTGGCGATATCAAAGGAACGCGGCATTGTTAGCCCCGCCTACCACGTATATTCGCCGCTCCACAACGAACATCCTAAGTATTTGCATTATTTGTTTAGGTCAAAAGAATATATTGTCGGATATTTAGCAAACTCAAAGGGGATCCGTGTCAATCAATGGGATTTAGAGCCGCAGCAACATTCTCGGATGAAAGTTCTCCTTCCCAACAAGACTGAACAACAAAAAATAGCCCAGTTCCTCGACTACGAAACGGCCAAAATTGATGCGTTGATTGACCAGCAGAAGTGGTTGATTGAGTTGCTCAAAGAAAAGCGTCAGGCTGTCATTAGCCATGCGGTTACCAAAGGGCTTAACCCAGACGCACCGATGAAAGACTCTGATGTTGAGTGGCTTGGGAAAGTGCCTGAGCATTGGCGAGTCAAATCCTATAAATATGCTTGTAGAATATATCGAGGGAAATTTACGCATCGTCCGAGGAATGACCCAAAAATGTATGATGGGCAATACCCATTCATTCAAACTGGTGACGTTGCTCGTGCTCAGAAAACGATCGAAACTTACTCGCAAACCCTGAATGATAGAGGGGCCGCAGTTAGTCAAAAGTTCCCTGCTGGTACATTAGTAATGGCGATAGCCGCCAATATTGGTGATACGGCTATCCTTGGTTTTGAAGCATATGCACCCGATAGCGTTGTTGGATTCAAGCCGACTAACGATACAAACTTAGAATTTTTACGGTACAGCTTAATTTCAGCGCTACCGGCGCTTGAACAAGCGTCTACACAAAACACTCAGGCTAATTTGAATATTGATAGAATTGGCTCACTGGTTGCGACCTTCCCTTCTCTCGATGAACAAGAACGCATAGTTAAACACATTGAGGAACAACTCTCTGGGGCTAGTGAGCTAATCAAGGAAGCATTAAAAACGGAAAAGCTCCTCAAAGAACGCCGCTCTGCGCTAATCTCAGCCGCCGTTACCGGCAAAATTGATGTGCGTGACTGGCAACCGCCTGCGGGTTCCGATACAGTGGATTCAAACGCGGCAGTGCAAACGGAGAGGCATTATGGCTGACACCAAAGAGCGTCAGTTCCAGACGGATATACTTAACAGCCTGGAAAAAGATGGCTGGTTAATTGGCTCCGCAGCTAATTATGATAAAGCCAATGCGGTGTACACCGAAGACTTAATCGGCTTTGTAAAAGACTCCTACCCCGACCGTTGGGAGCGCTTTTGTAAATCAAACCCAGGTGATCCGGAAAAATTCTTAGTTCACGCCGCCGTTAAAGGCATGACCCGCGACGGCGCACTTCATGTGTTGCGTCACGGCTTTAAAGCCATTGGCGGCACCATCAAAGTCTGCGCCTTTCGCCCCGACCATGGCATGAACCCCGATACCGAGCGCCGCTATCAGGCCAATCGTTTGCGCGTAGTCGAGGAAGTCTCCTACTCGCCCCATGCGCGTGAAGGCGACTATAACCCACGCATTGATCTGGTGTTTTTTGTTAACGGCATTCCAACCGCGACCATGGAGCTTAAAAGCGAGTTTAAGCAAACCGTTGAACACGCCAAACGCCAATATAAGTTCGACCGTCCGGTAAAAGACCCTGTGACCCGCAAACCAGAGCCGCTATTAACGTTTAAGCGCGGTGCACTGGTGCATTTTGCGGTCAGTCAGGACGAAGTGGCTATGACCACTAAATTAGCGGGTAAAGAAACGTTCTTCCTGCCGTTTAACTTAGGAAAAGAAGACGGCGCTGCCGGCAACCCGCAATCGACATCTGAAAACAGCTACGCCACTAGCTACCTGTGGGAGCGATTGTTTAACAAAGACGCCTGGCTAAAAGTCATCGGCCGCTTTATGCACCTGGAAGTCGAAGAAAAAGAAAGCTTCGACGGACGCACACAGAAAAAAGAAACGCTGATATTCCCCCGTTACCATCAGTGGGATGTGGTGAATCAGCTTATCGATACCACACGCCGTGAAGGCCCCGGCAGTAAATACCTTATTCAGCATAGTGCCGGCTCGGGTAAGTCCAATTCAATTGCTTGGACAGCGCATCAATTATCCTCACTGTATGCCGACGACGGCTCAAAGTTGTTTAATTCCATTGTGGTGGTCACCGACCGCACCGTACTCGACTCGCAGTTGCAAAACACCATCCGCCAGTTTGAACACGCCGACGGTGTGGTGCGGGCTATTACTCGCGACGTCGGCAATAAAAGCAAGTCTGAGCAGTTGGCCGAAGCGCTGCAGGAGCAGGTAAGAATTATTGTTGTGACCATCCAGACTTTCCCGGCGTTGTACGATGCCATTGATAAGTACCCTGCTTTGCAAACCGGTAATTACGCGATCATTGCGGACGAAGCGCACTCATCTCAAACCGGTTCGTCCGCGAGTAAATTAAAAGCTTTGTTGGGTGCTGACCGCCCCGAAGGCGATGATATCAGCGCCGAAGAGCTATTGGACGCCGCCGTTCAGGCGCGGATGCCGAACGAGCGCATCAGTTACTACGCATTTACCGCAACACCAAAAGGTAAAACGCTGGAGCTGTTTGGTCGCCCCGACGACCCGCATTCTCCCATTAGCGACGACAACAAGCCCAAGCCGTTTCATGTGTATTCTATGCGTCAGGCCATTGAAGAAGGCTTTATTCTCGACGTACTGAAAAACTACACCACCTACGCCACCGCCTGGAAGATTGCTCATCCCGAGGGTGAGGACAAAGAAGTCGATAGTAAAAAGGCACGCATTAAGCTGGCTAAGTGGGTACGACTGCACCCCTACAACATCAATCAACGCGTTGAAATCATCGTTGAGCATTTTCGGGAAAACGTCCGCCATTTGCTGAACGGTCAGGCTAAAGCCATGGTGGTTACCGCCAGCCGTCAGGAAGCGGTGCGTTATCAGTTAGCAATGACCAGTTACATTGTTGATAAAGGCTATCAGGACGTGCATGCGCTGGTGGCTTTCTCCGGTGAGGTTCCGGCCGATGATTACATTACCGAGAGCGTGACCGAGTACGACAAAAAATTAAACCCGGGCTTAAATGGCCGCAAACACGATAAAGCGCTCGACTCCGACGACTTCAACGTGATGATTGTGGCCAATAAATACCAGACGGGCTTTGACCAGCCCAAACTGTGTGCGATGTACGTTGATAAAAAACTACAAGGTGTTGAGTGCGTTCAGACGTTGTCGCGCTTAAACCGGACCTTTCCAGGCAAAGACCAGACCTTTATTTTGGACTTCTTTAATAGCGAAGAAGACATTCTGGAGTCGTTTAAGCCCTACTACACCACCGCAGAACTTGAGTCCGTTACCGACCCGCACATTCTGTTCGACATTATGAGCAAGCTTGATGAGGAACATATTTACGAATGGTCGGAAGTAGAGAAGTTTGCAGAGGCGTTTTATGACCCGAATGCCCCAGCGTCTAAGCTTGGATATTACTGTAAGCCTGCCAAAGAGCGCTTCATGGCACGGTATAACCATGCAGTTGATACGCTAAAACAAGCGAAGGATATGCTGAATCAGGCTCGGGTTTCCGGTGATAAGGTCAGCATTAATAAAGCCGAAGACTCGGTTAAAGCCACCGGTGAGATGGTCGACCAACTCGACCTGTTCAAGAAGAACCTGAACAGTTACGTGCGGATGTATGAGTTCCTTTCACAGATAACTCCTTACAACGACCATGAGCTCGAGTCGCTGTGCGTTTATGCTAAGAGCCTACTTCCGCTACTTCGTGTCGAACGCTTGGACGATGAAGACGATGTCGATATATCCGGAATGACACTGACTCATTACCGCACCACCAAAAAAGCGGAAAAGGAATTAAAGCTCGGTGAAGAAGACGGTGGCTACCTAAGCTCAGTTAAAGCCGTTGGCAGTGGCAAACCTCACGATCCTGAAAAGAAAAAACTGCAGGAGATCATCGATGCCTTGAACGACCTATTTGGTGCCGAAGTTGGTGACGAGCACAAACTTCGTTACGCCGAAGGTATCGCCGGACGCTTACGTGAAGACGATGAAATCATGGCTCAGGTCAACAAGCACTCAGAAAATGAGGTGATGCATGGCCTACTGCCACAGCGTTTATTAGACCGTGTCGTTGATTCGATGGATGATCATGAAAAGCTATCGATGGAAGTGCTGGAGAATCCGGCTGTTAGGGATGGGTTTGCGAGGTTGATATTGAAAATGTTGGTTAGCTCACGAAAAAGTCAAGATGAACGAAATGAACAATAGGTGTGAATTTTACGATTTCATTAGCAAATTTTTTTCAGTTGAGGACTTATTTACGCTGTTCTCTCTGTTGATAGCAGCTTTTGCACTATTCATTACTTACCAAAATTCAAAGTTGACAAGAAAACACTATTTAGCAACCGTGTACCCAAAGCTTACAATGGATCTTATTACTGATGAAGTTAGACTCAGCCTTAGAATTATTCTGAAAAATAAAGGACTGGGTCCAGCTGTATTGTCAGGGTTCACACTAGAATGGGAAGGTGAAAGAATATCAGCTAACGGTTTACTTCGTGAATTGCAACAAAAGCACTATACCAACTTTTCTTACCACGTTCACTCCTTCGCAGGTGACTCTGCAATGGCAGTAGGCGAAGACACCACAGTACTAGCTATTGAGCCACTTAATACATTATCCACAGAGAATAACTCGGATATAAATGACGACTACACGGCTATAACTAGAGATGTTTTGAGTAAATTGAGAATAAAAGGTAACTATTGCTCGATCATTGAACCGAAGCCGGAAACCGTTGACTTCGGTAAAACAAACGTCTGATCAATCTTTGTTACGCGCAATATTGTTAGCTAAAGCTCCAGCTCCACAAAGTCCCGATCCACATCTTCCTGGGTGATTCCAATGTATCGCAACGTAACGGCCTCTGAGCTGTGACGTAGCATCTTCATGACCCGGGCAATATCGTTGGTGTTCTTGTAAAGGTGGTAGCCTCTGGTTTTACGCATAGAGTGCGTACCCAGGTCAATACCAACCTCTTCGCCTATTGCCGCAAATGCACGCGATACATAACGTCGACTTAATGGCTTAGCAAGAGTGTTTTTGGAGCGTTGGTTTCGATAAGACTGAAAAAGATAAATGTGGTCAGGATGTTCAGAGTGAATACGAGCGATGACCGCCCTCGCCTTTTCATTGAGTTTAATTGTCGCTAGCTTCGACGTTTTCCCTTCAACCAGCAATAGTCGGTCGTGCTCGATATTTTCAAATTTGATGGATAGTAAATCTGAGATCCGTAACGCTAAGTTCAAGCCAACATCCCAAACGTCAGCAATTTGCTGACCATAAGTTCGTTTGAGAAGGTAGCTGATGAGCTTTACGGTATCCAGATTCTTAACCGCTTGTACTTCGGCCATAATCTAGTTCCTTTTTTGCTGTAAAACGTGATTTTGAGTACTTAAGGGGGTATAAAGGGGTAAATAACCCGTTTTTAGTGGGTTTGCTTGTTCCCATTTCGTTAATTTGGGAACCTAGAACAACGGACTTGCAAGTGCTTGTCCCGGCACAATGATGTATACCTGAAAAATCGAGGCTTGAAACACACAACTATTTAATTCGTTAATCAGCCAGTAATTAGACATCAATGGTTAAAGGAATAAGCAGAATGTCAAACTCAGAAGCACAAGTTGAAAGCGAAGATGAAAACCAAGATATCGATATTGAAAAAGCGGCCAGAATAGCAAGAAGTAAAGCCAAGTTATTGGAGAACCTCAATGCTGGCAACTTTAAACAGTTAACAACAAGAGTTGCTCACATTCTCAACATTTTTCCAGAGAGCAGAAATAGTGATATCACATTAGCTCTTAGGTATTGGGAAACATACCAGCATGATGTTTTCGATGGCGAGCATATTGGCAAAAAGGACTTGTTTAAACTCGAAAGGCAAGTGGATATCACAAGAGCAAGGGCTAAAATTCAGAACGAATATAAGCTCTTTATGGCCAAAGACGAGATACGACGTCACCGGAAGAAAAATGAACGCGAAATGGTTGAAAGCACCATTAATGATCAAGCCGCGACAATAAAACAAACGCATGTGTTTTCTGACGAAAGCGGTAAGACACAGGATTTCTTTGTTGTTGGTTCAATTTGGGTATTGGAAGCAAAACAGTTAGTTTTTCTGACACAAAAGATTGAGCAGTGGAAAGTTGATAATGGGCTCCAAGGTAAAGAGATTCACTTCAAAAGAATCAAGAATGGTGATTTTAATAGGTTTAAAAGCTTAGTAGATTTAATCAGTGCCAACTCAAGTTATTTAAGCTTTAAGTCTCTAACAGCAAAGAACTCAGAGCTGAAACGAAGCCAGGCGGAAACACTTAATAAACTTCATGAAATTATACTTCACCGAGGAGTGGTTCACGAAGTAGAATCAAAAAGAATCTCAGGGAGCTCTTTGGTTAAAGTCACATTAGATGATGAAAGCTCTCTTGATCCTGTATCCTTGGAAGAACTAAAGCACAAAGTTGAAACTAAGTTAGCCGAGTCCGCGATGAATTCTGTAGGTTTAGCTGACATAACTACCGTTCCCTCTCAGCGGAGTATATTCATACAAATTGCTGACTTAATTGCCTCCTCAATTGGGAGACGCCTGAATAATCCAGACGCTGAAACGGAAAAAGATAAAATTGCAAATTATTTGATTGACAGTCTGCAACTTAACTTGTCAAAACTATCAAGTTCCTCAGATATAACTATTAGATTTAACCTTGGCAACTAAGCTAAGCCATCGGAGCAAACACAAACCCGAATCAATCAATAAGAAGCACCTTCTAGGAGAATAATTTTGGATTTGAACCAATTTCTTAGTGCAAATAACATTTCCCAAGAGGATTGGGATAAGTCCAGACTGGATAAAGAGCTTTTGCTTGACATAGAAAAGGATTACAAAGCTTACAAAGGTGAATTACATCGGGCAGCCAAATTTCTAGCGGAAACATTACAACCCTGCGAGCAAGTTCATTCAGTTCGTTGGCGAGTAAAAGAGCCATCTCATGTACTGGAAAAAATAGTTAGGAAAAGAGCTCAAGGATCTGAGAAATACGAAAAGATCAATGTAGATAACTATAAGGAGTTAATCACTGATTTAGTTGGTGTAAGAGTACTGCACCTTTTTAAAAGTGACTGGAGAGGAATTCACCAGTTTATTACCGATAAGTGGAAGCCACAGGAGCAGGTAATAGCTTATACCCGCAAAGGAGATCAAGACTCATCAAACGAAAATTATAGCGAGAATGGAATAAAGGTCGAGGTCCATGAACATGGCTATCGTTCCATTCATTACATTATCGCAACGGCGCCAACAAACAACCAAATATTATCAGAGATACAAGTTAGAACGATTTTCGAGGAGGGCTGGAGCGAAATAGATCACAAAATACGGTATCCTAACTTTTCAGATAATGAGCTCGTAGCCTATTTTTTGACTATATTCAATCGACTTTCAGGCAGCGCTGACGAGATGGGGGGCTTTGTACGTGACTTAGCAAAACAAATATCCGTAAATGAATCAAAGTTTAACGAAGCTGAACAGAAAAAACAGGAGCATTTGGCTAAGATTGAAGAGCTAGCTGAAAAGCTAAGCAAAGAACAGCAAGAGAAACAAGATAAAAGTAATAGCGTCGCCAACCTTCAACGAGAAATACGAGAATTGAGGGAGTCATCGATCCCACTGCTAACTACAAGTAATATATTAAATGCACATGCCGGTGTCGATATACTGAGTCCTGATCAAATACAAGCAGCCGCTTCAGCGGTAAAACTAGGAACTGAGTCATTAGGCGAAATGGACTTAGCATCAGTGATGTCTGCGAATCATTACATACACGAAACAGTGACAAACACCCCTTTGCCCGATGGCTTAAATCAACTGGCAGATAATCACCAATCTTTTATTAATAGTGTTATATCTGGCGCCTTGCCCTCTGATAACCTGATTATAAGTGCCCCTGAAGTTTCGCAGAGTAAAGATAGTGATGACGGTAAAACAAACAATAACGACTAATAGAAGGTTGGCATTCGATGCTTTATCTACTAGACTCCGAACGCAAAAGGTTCGCAGAAGATTCGACATTATATTTGAAGAGCAAGTCTATTCAGTCCTGAACTGGTCGGACCTCTGCAAAGGTTAATTTTGTTATACTCAGGTGTGCGATAGACCATATTGAGGAGGTCATATGTCAACAGCATCATTTGATAGAAGTTTTGATATTCAAGACTCAAAATCAGCTGTTCGCCTAAATGAAGACCTACAATCACCTCGTTCTGTAAAAGTGGCTAAAAGAGATTATGCCAACGACGACAATAAAGGTGTTTTGTTATTAAAACAACGCTTCTCAGGCTCACAGCAGCGTTAGAACAGTTCCCGGAGGAAAGCTTGAATCAGCTTTTCTCCGATTTTAGCTGCCCCCCGCAACATGACGTTAAAAGATTCCTAACTAATTCAGCAATTAGATTTGAACGTGAAGATAAAGCAAGATCGTACTTAATTCTTGATGACGATAATGGCGATTTACTTGGTTACTTCTCTATCACGTTTAAAGAAATAACCTACCCTTCTGAAGCTGTTTCAAATACAGCAAACAAACGATTGGGTGCGGTTACCGACGCTGAGGTTGACGACAAAGTCAGAGTCAGAGCATACCTAATCGGTCAATTGGCTAAAAACAAAGCTATAGAGGGCAATCAGATAAACCTAGAGATAATACTGTCTGAAATTTACGGTGTTATTAATGAGGCGCGTGAACTTATAGGTGGAAGAGCTGTAATATTAGAGTGCGCGCAGGACGATAACCTAGTTGCTCTCTATGAGAGACATGGTTTCAAAAAAATAGAGATGCCACCTAACCATAACGGCGACATAACAATGTATATTGTAATTAGAGATTAGAGCACCGTCTCGTAGTGTGACTTTTCCCAACGTTCATTCCGTTTCCCTTTGTTCATTTACGAAATCCCCCCACCACTCCATCATCTCAACCCGTTCATCCCAATACTCAGCCTTATGTGAATAAGCGCCCTTCACTTTGTTCTGTTCAACGTGTGCTAATTGACGCTCAATTGCGTCAGAGCGAAACTTCTGGTCACTCTCATGCAACGTTGACGAGGCCATTGTTCGAAAGCCATGTGGTACGGCCTTTTCTTTCAAACGCCCATCGGGGTAATGAGCGTTATCCTGGTACTTAAGGTAGGTTTTAGCGATCTTACCGTCTTTCGTATCTTTCGCCTTAGGAAAGTAACCCATTTTGAACATAGCCTGACGCATTGTATTGTCCGACATAGGCTCATCAGGCTTTGTCTCAGAAGGAAACAGCAACTCATAGTGACCGGTAATGCGTTTGATGCGTTTAATGACATCAAGAGCTTGGGCTGATAACGGCACCTCATGTGGCCGCTTCATCTTCATCCGCTCTGCAGGAATCGACCAAACCTTGTCACCAAGATCGAACTCCTCCCAACGAGCGCCTCTAAGCTCCCCTGAACGCACAAACGTTAGAATCAGTAACTCAATAGCCAGAGCCGTCAGTTCCCTGCCCGTCTGCGTGTAGTTAGCTAGATCCTGCATGAAAAATGGCAGGTTATTGATATCCAAGGCTTCACGGTGAACAACCGGTTTGGAAATTACCTTGACTGGACGTAGCAAACGAATGTCAACATCGTCTTCGAGCGAGTATTGGTCGACGACGTATTCAAATAAACGCTGTGTATCGTCCGCTATTCGTTTGGCGGTTTCATGGTGACCCTTCGCCTCAACATTCTCTATTAAACGTCTGATATCTTCTTTACGGACCTCAGTGATCAGCTTATCGCCTAATTTTTTAAGGATGCCATTTTCAAGACGCTTCCATACCCTTGCCTTGTGATCTTCAGACCAGGTTCGAGCTGTGGCCTGGGATTGGTACTCAAGCCATTTAGCAGCATAAAAACGTAAACTGTTATCATTCGTATTAGCTGGTTTTGTATCACCAGGATCGACACCATCTGCCAACAGGGCCTTGGCTTTGATAGTCGCATCTTTTGCTTGCTTGAGAGTTACATTGGGGAATACACCAAGCGCCAGCGTTTTCTGCTTCTTATTGAAGCGATATTTCAAACGCCAATATTTACCGCCCTGCTTCCTTACAAGAAGCCGTAAACCGGTGCCACCGGCTACCCGATACCATTCATCACGCTCTGAGGGTTTAAGGTGTTCTACGTGCTTATGCGTTGCTATGATTAACTTGTCATCAGACATGGTGCTACATCCGTATAACCGAATTGAGATAGCACCAAAAGTAGCACCACTTAGTATCGATTTGCAACGATTTAATGTAGACAGAAGGAATCAGGATTTGCCTTGAAAGCCAGTAAAATCAATGGCTCGCGGCATGTAATAGACTTTTAAATAATCGGAATTGGTGCCCGGGGCCGGACTTGAACCGGCACGAAGTTACCTTCGAGGGATTTTAAATCCCTTGTGTCTACCAATTCCACCACCCGGGCACTACATAGAAGTGTTCTCGAATAATGGAGGCGGGTCCCGGAGTCGAACCGAGATCCACGGATTTGCAATCCGCTGCATAGCCATTCTGCCAACCCGCCAGAATTTGGAGCGGGAAACGAGATTCGAACTCGCGACCCCAACCTTGGCAAGGTTGTGCTCTACCAGCTGAGCTATTCCCGCACCGTCATCTGCCGTGGCATTCTACTGTTTAATCATTTTCAGTCAATGACTTTTTATCAATTTAATGACTGTTTGCGCAAATTTACGGCGAAGCTGTTATTTTTTGGTCAATTCACCCCTGGCTCCGCGTAAATATTCCCACATTGACCAAAGCGTTAATACAAAGGCGGCGTAGAATAAAAACATCGATAACCAATAAATATAAATATTGGCGTTCCAGAGCAGCCCAATTAGGGCAATCATTTGTGCCACCGTTTTCCACTTACCTAAATTGGAAACCGCGACTTTTGCTCTATTGCCACTTTGTGCCATCCACTCCCGCAAGGCGCTCACAATAAGCTCACGGCAAATCATTGTTAAAGCAGGAATAGTAATAAACGCGGAGTTGTAATCTTCGACAATTACCACCAGAGCAGCAACAACCATCGCTTTATCTGCTACCGGATCAAGAAACTCACCAAATTTAGTGAATTGATTAAAGCGCCGGGCGATATAACCGTCTAACGCATCGGTAATTGCAGCTAACAAAAAAATAAACGCAGCCCAAAAGCGCGCATCTTCCATTGGCAAATAGAAAACCACCAGAAACACCGGTATCAGTACTATCCGAAAGCTGGTCAAAATATTAGGGATATTCCACTTCATTATCCGCTCATTCCTTATTGTTTTTACTCATCACGAAATGAGTAATAAATTTTTTCCGCCAATGCTCGGCTAATACCAGGTACGCTGGCAAGTTTCTCAATACTAGCGTTTTTTACCTCTTGTAATCCACCTAGATTTTTCAAGATTGTTTGCCTGCGCTTTGCCCCTACCCCTTCAATTTGCTCTAAGGTTGAGGTTTTCTTTACTTTGGCTCTTTTCTGTCTGTGTCCAGTTATAGCAAAACGATGTGATTCATCTCGTATATGTTGAATCAAATGTAGCGCGCTGGCGTCTTTACTTAACGGAATAGTCTCGTGACTACCGGCCATAATTAAAGTTTCCAGTCCGGGTTTACGCGACTCTCCCTTCGCAACACCAATTAAAACCGGCGCCTCTTTGCCCCAGTCACTAAAGTAATTCTCTGCCTGGGCCAACTGTCCCTTACCGCCGTCAATAAACAATATATCGGGTATATTGCCTTGTTCTTTGGCGTTATCATAACGCTTAGCCAGCGCTTTTGACATTGCCGCGTAATCATCTCCCGGAGTAATACCAGCAATATTATAGCGACGGTAGTCAGACTTTTTAGGCCCGTTTTGATCAAACACCACACAAGAAGCTACCGTTTGTTGCCCCATAGTATGGCTAATATCAAAACACTCCATACGCTGTATGGGCACGCCGAAATCTAGCACTTGTTGTAATGCCTGAGTACGGCGGTTCATCGTACTTTGTTGATTCAAACGGCTTTCTAACGCATTAACGGCATTTTTCTGAGCCAGCGACTGATACTGACGTTTATCCCCTCTCACTTTGCTTTGCAGTTTGACGGGTTGTGACAACGCATCACTCATCACTTCGGCCAATACGTTGTCCGGCTGAATATCGACGGGAAGAACCACTTCCTTTGGAATTTTACGCCCGGCGGTATCCGACAAATAAAACTGCAGTAAAAAGGCTCTGAGTACTTCATCGTCCGGGGTATCTGTCGGCACCTTAGGAAAATAGCTACGACTGCCCTGCAAATGGTTATCTCGAATAAACAGCATCTGTACTGTGGTCATTCCATTACCACGGGCTAAACCAATAACATCCAGTTCCTGCTGGCTACCGGTCACCGAGTTACGCTCCTGCGTTTTTCTTAATGCGGCAATCTGGTCACGAAACCTTGCAGCCCTTTCAAAATCCAGGTTTTCACTCGCCTGCTCCATTTTACTCATAAGCTCGTCAATAACCTGCTGGTTTTTCCCTTGCAGGAATTGCCGCGCCAAAGCCACTTGTTCGGTATATTCCTCGTCGGTACATACATTCACACAAGGCGCAAGGCATCGCTTTAACTGGTGCTGCAGGCACGGTCGGGTACGTGCACGATAATAGGTATCGTCACACTGACGAATCGGAAACAGCTTTTGTAGTAAATTTAAGCTTTCACGCACTGCTGACCCGTTTGGAAAGGGTCCAAAGTATTCACCTTTGGTACGCCGGGCTCCGCGGTGAAAGCCCAGCCTGGGATGTTGGTGCGCTGTCAGAATAATGTACGGGTAAGACTTATCGTCCCGCAGTAACACGTTGTAACGTGGGCGATACTTTTTAATAAAGGAGTTTTCGAGTATTAAAGCTTCAGCTTCGGTGTTGGTTACGGTGACATCCATAGAAGCAATTTGCTTAACCATGACCTGAGTCTTTACACGATCAACTTTATCGCGAAAGTAGCTGGATACGCGTTTTTTTAAGTCTTTTGCTTTACCAACATAAATTACGTCACCCGACTCATCGTACATGCGGTATACACCGGGTTGATGAGTCAAGTGACGAAGAAAGCTGTCGCTGTCAAAATGTTTCTGTGTATTACCTTCCGTCATCTACCTTCAAACTGAATTAGGTCGACAAGACCGTGCTGAATTGCAAGATGGGACAATTGTACATCACCATCGATACCGAGTTTAGAGAAAATACGATAACGGAAAGTATTAATTGTTTTACTACTGATACACAGATGCCGGGCTATTTCTCTGACACGAATACCACGACTGAGCATTTGCGCAACTTGCAACTCGCGCTCACTGAGCATATCAACCATGCTTTTCTGTCTTTGAGAACGTGGGTTTTGCGCCAAGTATGCCGCTACCGGCGCCGCGACATAAACATTGCCCTGTTTTAATGACCGAATTGCCTGAACTAAATCGGAGCTGTCACATGAGTCAAGCAAGTAGCCATCGACAACACTGATACCACACTGAAAATCCAGTATATCCTGCTGGTTTCTTCCCCACACAATGAGCTTTAAGTCGCAATGACGCCTTTTTAGACGCCGCCAGTGCTCAACTGTAGCGGCCCCGCCAAGTTGACTGCAAAGTACCACCACAGCATCTTCATATTCATAACACGTGCGACGCAAGTCAGCTATCCCCGTAACAGTCAGCACCTTGTCGCTAAAATGCTGCTGTAAAACAGAGGCCATACCGGCACTTATAATTGGATTGGGAATTGCTAATATAATACGGTTCATAGGTTACATTCCTTATTTGTATACCTTGTTGGTCATCCTTATTAGTTTAAATCCGTACCGCCCTGCCCGAATTCGCGTCGCATATTCTGAGCTTTTAACGACGATAACAAGTTGCTTTTACAGAATTTTACAAAAGCTCGGGAAAAGCCAGTTTCAGGGTTTGCCAATAGCTATTGAAGACAAGCGAAAGGTGGAGTTTTTGAGTAGAGGTTACAGGCGGGCCTGGTCCAACATATCCCACAAATAACAAGCCAGGTAGCTTCTGTAGGGTTGAGCCCTTTCCGGAATAATTAGGATATCCTGATCTTTTAAAAGACTCATAGCTTTACGAAGCGAGCTGTCCTGAATTGGGAAAAGATCCTGATGGGCAAAGTGAAACATCGCTAAAATAGAGGCAGTCCACGGACCAACCCCCTTAAGCCGGGTGACATCGGCAATTAACTCTTTCGACCCCATGCCAGACCACGACTCTACCCTATCCGGTTCTTTTTGCTGACATTGCGCAACACTACTAATAGCGGCAGCTTTGGTGCGACTAACGCCGCAACTCATAAGTTCTTCGACCGGAAGATAAGCGATACCTCCGGCACCAAGTGATTTAGCCTTTTGCTCAGCTCTTTCAATGATGGTCGCCGACGCTTTCAATGACAGCATTTGACGGATAATGATCCGGGGTAATGCCTCAATTACCGGCATATGTGAAGGAGTCAGCAACTCTCGTGACGGTAACTGTAACAACAGCAAATCGATACCCGGTTGAGTATCGATAAGGTGCTGTCGGATTATTTCAGGTGTTGTTTCCATAAGCCTATTATGCGAACACGGTGAAGCTCTGTCGACTAATAGCTAATAATTTACCTTCTTCACTCCATAGGCCCGCTCGGCTGTGACCATACCCTTGTTCAGCATGCTCAATAAAAGCTTCGTACTGAAACCAGTCGTTGGTGTTAAATTCGTCCAGGGGGAGATCCGGAAATTCGATAGTCCAGGTAAGTGACGAAGCCGGCGCGGGGCTATCCAGGTGAGGGAGCACCGCAGGTGGCCAGGCATCAACTAACGCCAAAACTGCTGCTGTGGTCAGTTCTTGCTGCTCTTTACGAAAGCGTATCCAGCCACCAAAGGTTCGACCCGGCTGCCCACTAAATGGCATACCACCGGAAGTAATACGGTAATCAAAGTTTTTTGCAAATTCAGGAACAATATCGGCTTCAGGTAAGCCAGGACCGTCATTAATTGTTTTTAAGTCAGGCGGTGTTTCACCGCTAACCGATACAGAGGATGAGCGCCCTTTACCTAAGCTGGCTAATCCAGCTAACATGACTTCGTCATTTTGTGTTATTTCAACCGACACCTGCAACACAGAAGATCCCTGTCTTAATACCCGATAACTTAACGTTGCATCCCCTGGTGTCGCCGGCGCGACAAAAGAAATAGCGAAGCTCCGCAAATGGTAATCTCCCGGGAACTGTCGCAATAGAAACTGTGCAGCTAAAGCCGCACTAAAACCACCAAAAAATGCCCTACCCTGTGCCCAGCCTTCCGGTAGCTTAATGGTTTGATTGTTTTTGTCGTTTTCTATTAACGCTAAAGTCTCGTGAAACAGCATGACGCTTCCCTGTTAAACAGTTGTTTGAATTAGCTATTAAGAATACCAATTATCACCATGATGACAAAGGATGTTATTAACAAAACCAAATAAACCGCGTTACTAGCATAAAGGTTTTATAAACATATCAGCGAAGGAGGAGTTGTCGAATAACTCTGGAGGTGTGTAAAAAGCAAAAAAGCCCAACTCAAGGAGCTGGGCTTTTTTGCTAAATTTGGCGGAGAGGGAGGGATTCGAACCCCCGGTGGGAATGAACCCACGCCTGATTTCAAGTCAGGTGCATTCAACCGAGCTCTGCCACCTCTCCGTATTGTTTGTTCTCTTCAACTGCGTCGTTGAGAACGAAGCGAATATTAAAGACCTAAATTACGCTTGTAAAGGAAAAATTTGAACAAAGTGTCCGTTTGGGCGTTTATTAGACAAACTGAACGTTTTTCGCTAGAAATTACCCTTTAATTTCCTACCCAAGGCCCCCATTAATGCTGTAGTATTTAGGAAACTTTTTAAATAAAAAACCGTCTTAACAGACAGTAAGTTCAACACGGAGAAATCTATGAACAATCGCAGTCAGACTTATGTCGGTCAGAACGAATCGACGCTGGCCGTTAATAAGGTACTACGCAACACTTATACATTATTGGCAATGACACTGGCTTTCAGTGCTGTTGTTGCAACTATCAGCACTATGATGAACTTACCTTATCCGGGCCTCATCATTACTTTAGTTGCCTACTTTGGTTTGCTTTTTGGTATTCACAAGACCAAAGATAGCGGCATGGGTATTGTATTAACCTTCGCTCTAACTGGCTTTTTAGGTTATACCCTCGGTCCTATCCTCAATATGGCACTATCAATGCCTGGAGGCGGCGAAATGGTTGCTACTGCCCTCGGCGGCACAGCCCTGACGTTCTTTGCAACTTCAGCCTATGTCTTAACCACTAAAAAGGACATGTCTAAATTAGGTGGCCTGGTTACTGCCGGTATTATCATGGTCTTTGTAGCGATAATAGCTAACCTGTTCTTCCAGTTGCCAGCATTACAGCTTGCAATCTCTGCTATCATGATTCCATTAATGGCTATGTTGATTATGTGGCAGACCAGCGACATCATTAACGGTGGCGAGCGCAACTACATCCTCGCAACAGTGACTTTGTATGTCTCAATTTATAACTTATTCCTTAGCATGCTACAGCTGCTAATGGCGTTTGGCGGCGACGAATAAAAGCGACTGCCTACAGGGTTACAATAAACGCCCCGCCATGCGGGGCGTTTTTGTTTAAAGTGAGTATTTATGGCCAAAATAACGCTCATAGTTCAAAACAGTGCTGAAGAACAGCTAAAGTCTCAGGAAGCTTTATCCTTTGCTCTCGCTGCAATTAACGACGGCCATGAGATTGCTTGTATCTTTTTCTACCGGGAAGCCGTGAATCATGCACTACTGACAACACCGGTTGAAAATAAAGCTTTAATAAATCAATGGGAAGCAATGAGCCGTCAGCATAATGTCCCCTTAGTGGTGTGTCACACGGTAGCAGAGCGTAAAGGAATTGAAGAGTTCCACCCAAGTTTTCAAGCTTCGGGCTTGACCGCTCTGGCAACAGCTATTGCCAACAGTGACCGGACTTTACAATTTTAACCATTATGAAAAAAATCGCTATTTTACAATGCAGTTCAGACACTAACGCAGCAACAGAGGCCTTAGATGTCGCTTTATCGCTGGCAAGCTTTGATCACCCTGTTCAGCTCATACTGGCAGGCGAAGCAGTTAACTGCCTACTCAATAGCCCTTCAAAGCGTTACGGCATGCTGGAGCTACTCGATGCAGAACCTATCGCTATAAGCTCAGAGTCTACAATTAACATAGACGCTCTGCCGGATTCGTTAGACACAGTAATTATTTCTGCAAATGAACTAAAGCAGCACCTGGATCAATTTGACGAGGTTCTACACTTCTCATGACATCTACCCTGCACTGGTTAAGAAATACGGCACTAACTCAATGGTTAGCACAGTACAGTCATTTACTCGGCAATAGGGACGCTCTGCTTATTTCCGGGGAACAACTGGGTCAGTTACCTGATAAACAGCCTGTAAAGCAGTCAATATATGCCAGAAAAAATGACGCTGAGTGTTTAGGAAATACCTTACCAACTTATGTCATGTTAAAATCTGACGAAGAGTGGGTTGAACTGGTTCTCAGTTTTCAGCAGCAAATTACCTGGTAGTCCGCATGATTGAATTTAACGGTAAAACATACGAAACCGACAAGCACGAGTATTTAGCCAATATTGATGACTGGAATGAAGAGCTGGCCCTGCATATTGCGGAGCTTGAAAGTATTGATATGACACCGGCACACTGGGAAGTTGTCAATTTTGTACAAGACTTTTACCGAGAATTCGATACCAGTCCGGCTATGCGTGTTTTGGTGAAAGCCATGAAAAAGCAGTTGGGAGAAGATAAAGGCAACAGTCGTTACCTTTACAAATTGTTCCCGAAAGGCCCTGCTAAGCAGGCCACACGAATTGCGGGCCTGCCGAAACCAGCTAAGTGCATTTAGGTTTTATCGCTTTGTGACTCAGCCTGACCAATATCAATTAAGTTGTTGACGGCCTGCTCAGCAGCATCTTTGAATGGGAAAAGGACTAAGTCCGCCCCACGCTTTCTCAAGTCTTTGACGTCATCTAAATTGGTTGCGGAGACTGCTACTTTCCCAGAATAGCCACGGGCTTTTAGCCCCTCTATTAAGGTTATCCTGGGGTCTTCATGTGTTACACCTATATCATGCTGCGGCATAGCGCCAATAACCCACGATGAACCAACCGGCATGTGTGAAACAAATTCCGCGTCACTGACATCGCCATATACCGCATGCTGCCCCTGTTTCTTTAATTCTTTTACACGCTCAGGGTCAAAGTCTACTGCGAGCACATTCAAGTCTTTTTGACGCAAGTAATGCATCAGGTTCCGCCCGTATCGGCCTAATCCAACAACAACAATATCGTAATAGTCGGCGGCTAGTTCAACGTCGGGCGCCTGTTCTTCCCGGTATGGGATCTTTCGTTCAAAGATACCAAGCACCGGCTCTAGCCATCCATACAGTCGGTGAGAATATGTGATCATATAAACGGAAAGAGCTATGGTTATAAGCCCTACCAGAGTTACCAGACCAAGTTCGCTATTACCAACATGCCCGATTGTTATACCCATAGCCACAAAAATCAGCGAGAACTCACTTATTTGCGCAACCGTTAAACCTGCTAAAAAGCCAGTTCGCTTTCGAAAGCCCATAAGACCCATAATAATCATTACAATTAACGGGTTACCAATGAGAACAAACAAAGAAAGCACCATTGCAGGCCAGAATTGCTCGCCCAACAAGCTCAGATCAAGCTGAGTGCCTAATGCTATAAAGAAAAACAGAAGTAGAAAGTCGCGTAGTGGCGCAAGTCTTGAAACAATTGACTCTCTAAACGGTGTTGAGGCCAAAGCTACACCAGCGAGTAAGCCGCCAAGTTCCATGCTCAAGCCAAAATAATGCCCTAACCCAGCCAACAGAGCAGCCCATGCAATGGTAAAGGTAATCAGCAGCTCGGCGGACTTTGCAACTCGACTTACCAGCGGCTCTGCAAGATAACGAATAAATACAAGTACCGCTGCCAACATAATAATGGCGTTAATTAGTACCTGTAAAATTGCTGAAAAACCGCTCTCGCCCCCTTCGCCAATACCCAGTGCAGAAAGCACAACCATTGCGAAAACAACGGCTAAGTCCTGAACAATTAAAAAGCCAATAGCTACTTTACCGTGTAGTGAGTCAACTTCACGCTTATCGGAAAGCAGTTTTACAATAATAATGGTACTGGAGAATGTAAGTGCAACTGCGACATAAAGGGATGCAATGGCTGAAAGCCCAAGAAGCAGGGAAAGCCCAAAACCAATAAGTGCCGTAAAGGCTACCTGCCCAAGTCCGGTAGCTAAAGAGACTACTCCAAGCGTTTTTATGAGTTTTACGTCAAGCTTAAGTCCAACCAAAAACAACAAAACGGCTATGCCTAACTTGGCCAATATTTCGATGTTTTCATGGGACTGAACCAAGTCCAATGCGGACGGGCCGACAATGATGCCCACAGCAATAAAACAAACCACCATCGGCTGGCGAAGCCATTGTCCTACAATGCCGATGAATGCTGCTAAAGCGAGTATCGCAGCTAACTCGTAAAAAGGACTACTGTGTATTATGGCTTCCATTACCTTTTCCTTACAACGCTAACTCGTTAACTGGCTTCTAATGGTGACTTAAATTCATCCGGTTTAAAAGTTAATACCGAGCAACTGAGTTTCTGTAATAAGTTCTCGGCCGTATTACCAATTAGCAGACCCAGGAAGCCAGTCCTGGAGAGCGAACCTACAACCAATGTATTAATTTCGTTTCTATCAACTACAAGAGGAACAATATTTTCCGGTGCTCCCCGTTTATGATGAATAATAAGGTCATCGCTATACACACCGCTTGCCTCAATTAATGAGCACAGTTGCTCAAAATGCGACTTTTCGTGAGCTCTCAACAACTGGATAGTTTCCGCATCGCTAAGATGCGACCAGGTACTGTTTGAAACAAAGTCCTCGAAAATGTATTGCCAGCATGAAATAACATGGAGTTTCTTTCCATGCGCGTGCGCCATTGAGTAAGCGACTCTCAACAGCTTAATTGCCAGTTCACGCTCTTCTGGAGTGGTTGTTTCTACATCTATTGCAACCGCCATAGAGTCGTTGTCACAGGGTTCAGTTCTAACCAAATAAACGGGGCATGCAGAATTTCGTAAAATTGTATTATCAAACGCTCTGAAACCCGCTGACGAGTCATCTTCGGCCGCTTTAATTAAAATATCAGATTTTGAGTTTATACTTGCATTGACCAACGCTAAAGCCGGCTTGGCGGACTCCATTAAGCCAATTTCTATAATAGACTTATCAATTGAGTGCTGATCCAGGTAGTCGTGGACCTGTCTGAGCAGATCCTGTTCTAATTGTTGAATAAATGCTGGAGGAAGTTCATCGTGAGCTTTGGGGTAGTCTGGGTAAACTACTTTTATAGTACATGAGCCCCCATTTTCATGAGCCCACCGCACAGCCTGAGATAACCCGCTACAACTAAAGTTAAGGGCGTTAACTGCGTAAAGTATGTTCTTAAATCTTTTCATAGCTAACACCCTTTTCCTTTCATCTTATGATATTAACGTCATGCCACCCATATAAGGCCGCAGGGCTTCAGGCACAACTATTGAGCCGTCTTTCTGTTGGTAGTTCTCCAGTACAGCGACTAATGCTCGGCCTACCGCTAGACCAGAACCATTCAGAGTATGCATAAGCTCTGGTTTTTTCGCGCCTTTACGACGGAAGCGAGCCTGCATACGACGTGCCTGAAAGTCCTGCATATTTGAGCAAGAGCTGATTTCACGGTACGCCTGTTGCGCTGGTAACCATACTTCTAAATCGTAAGTTTTAGCGGCGCCAAAGCCCATGTCACCTGTGCAAAGCAGTACCTTACGGTAAGGCAGCTCAAGCTTTTGCAACACGGTTTCAGCGTGCCCTGTTAACTGCTCTAATGCGTCCATTGACTGCTCAGGCTTTACTAACCAGACCAACTCAACTTTGTCGAACTGGTGCTGACGAATAAGGCCGCGTGTGTCTCGGCCATGGGAGCCGGCTTCACTGCGGAAACACGGTGTATGTGCCGTAAATTTAAGCGGCAGTTCGTCTTCGTCGGCTATCTCGTCACGGTATAGGTTCGTTAACGGTACTTCGGCCGTTGGAATCAACGACATAGGTATTTGGTCTTGTGACTCGCCTTCAATATGGAATAAGTCTTTACCGAACTTCGGTAACTGACCAGTACCGTATAAAGAGTCCTGGTTCACCATATAAGGCACGTAGGTTTCCAGGTAACCGTGCTCTTGTGTGTGCAAGTCCAGCATGAACTGAGTCAGCGCACGATGCAGACGAGCAATGCCACCACGCATAACCACAAAGCGCGCACCGGTTAATTTCGCTGCAGCTTCAAAGTCCATGCCTTTGGCTAACGCTTCGCCAAGATCAACGTGATCTTTTACTTCAAAGTCGAACGACTTAGGTTCGCCCCAGGTCAGTACTTCCTGGTTTTCACTCTCGTCTTCACCTTGCGGCACTTCGTCTGCCGGCAGGTTAGGGACACCCAGAATAATGTCGTTTAGTTCATCCTGAATGGCTTTAAGTTCTTCTTTTGCGCTATCCAGCTGGTCACCTAAATCACTCACCGCATCGAGTAACGGCTGTATATCTTCACCCGCTGCTTTCGCTTTACCAATCGCTTTGGAGCGACTGTTACGTTCAGCCTGAAGTTGTTCAGTACGTACCTGTACCTCTTTACGTTGTTCTTCAAGCTTGCTGAGTTTAGCAACGTCTAAGTCGAAGCCTCTTTTAGCAAGTGCTTTTGCGGTATTGTCTAATTCCTCACGGAAGTATTTAGCGTCTAGCATGAGTGTCCTATTTAACCGTTGTTGAGTACAACATCATTGCTGCAACAACAGCAGCAATACAGATAATTACGTTTAAGCCTATGTGTAAGGCGGCTTTTAGCATTTCGCCCTGGCTGGCAAGCGTCACAACCTCAACCGAGAACGTTGAAAAGGTTGTAAATGCCCCTAAAACCCCAACACCAAGGAATAAGCGGGTTGTCTCTGACACGGATTGTTGTTGCCCATACGCCAGTAACAGCCCCAATAAAAACGAGCCTAATATGTTAACGGTCAGCGTCGCAAAAGGGAATGCCCGCAGCCCAAATGATTGCATTGCAAGGCCAATAGCGTAACGTCCCGAGGCGCCAATGGCTCCGCCGGCAGCAACGCAGAAAAAATGCAGCAGTAGGTTATTCATCGGGCTCCCTTTTCCAGTCTGACTTAGCATCCATATCTTGTAGCCAGCGCAGCTTTTCCTGCAACTTAATTTCTAAGCCGCGCGGCTCGGGCTGATAAAATTGCGTTTCAGCCAGTTCTGACGGTAAATAACGTTCACCGGGCACATAAGCATTTGGGTAGTTGTGCGCATATTGGTAATCAGCACCGTAGCCCTGCTCTTTATGCACTTTGGTGGGTGCATTGCGTAGGTGTTCCGGTACCGGCGCGTCGCTGTGCTCTTTTGCCGCCCTGAGTGCCCCTTTAAAAGCATTGTACACCGCATTACTCTTAGCGGCACAAGCACAATAAATAACGGCCTGAGCTATGGCTCTTTCGCCCTCTGCCGGCCCTACTCTGTGATACGTATCCCAGGCGTTTAACGCTAACTGCAGGGCTCTTGGGTCAGCATTACCAATATCTTCAGAGGCAATAGCCAATAACCTACGTGCTATAACCAGAGCGTCACCGCCGCCTGTTAATAAGCGCGCGTACCAATATAAGGCACCGTCTGGTGAAGAGCCTCGTACCGATTTATGAAACGCCGATAGAATATCGTAATAATGGTCACCCTGATGATCGAATGCGGTTGCCTTTTCGCCAATAGCGGCGGTAATTAGCTCAGGCGTAATAGGCTGGCTGCTGCTTTCAACAAAGTCGGCCACTACTTCAAGGTAATTCAGCAACCGTCGAGCGTCGCCACCGGCTAAGTCCAGCAGCTTTGCCCGGGCTTCACCTTCTAACCTTAATCCCCGCTGACCCAGGCCCCGCTCTGTATCTTTCAGCGCTCTGTTTAAGGCTAGCTCAAGGTCTGCTTTTGAAAGCCCCTGCAAGCGATAAACCCGTGCACGTGATAACAACGCATTGTTTAATTCGAACCCTGGGTTCTCTGTCGTCGCGCCAACAAATACAATAGTACCGTCTTCAATATGCGGTAAAAATGCGTCCTGCTGGCTTTTATTAAAACGGTGCACCTCGTCGACAAACAAAATAGTTCGGCGCCCCTGCTGTTGGGCAACCTGCTTTGCTTCTTCAATGGCTTGTCTTATGTCTTTTACACCGGAGGTAACCGCACTGATACGACTTACAGTAGCATTGGCGGTAGTGGCGATGAGCTCAGCTAAGGTGGTTTTACCGGTACCCGGAGGCCCCCAGAGAATCATTGAATGCAAATGACCTTGTTCAACCGCCACTCGCAGCGGCTTTCCGGGGGCTAATAAATGCTGTTGCCCGACATACTCTTCAATAGTTTGCGGACGCATGCGCGCCGCAAGAGGTTTGAAATCAGGCTGAAAGTCTAAATCAAGGCTGGCCACAACAGTTAACTTTGGTCGTCAACATCAACGCCGTCAGGCACGTCAAAAACGAATTGCTCATCATCAATACTTTCGTTTAAAACAACGTCACTTAACATCAACTCGGTGCGTTCACCTTGTGCCTGAACCATGGTTATCTCTTTTAACTTTTCATCGGAGAAAAGAAGCTCAAGCTTCCGACCATTGGTTTCATGCTCAACGAAATAACGTCCTGCTTCTGAACTCACGCTATAGTTTTCCCATTGCTTGCCATTGCTGTCCAGCACCAACAATAACGGACTGTCATCCACCATGTCCTGCTGTGCATAGACAGTGACTTGCTCGACAAATGGGTTGTAGTACCAAACCTTAGTACCATTAGCGATCATTACACTCTCATCCGGCTCTTTAGTATGCCAGTAAAGGCTTGCCGGACGCTTTAGCTTTAATGTGCCACTAAGGTTTTGCAATACACTGCCCTGCTCGTCTCTCACCCTTTGCTGAAAGTCGGCAGATAGGCTTTGCGTTTGTTTCAGGAGTTTCTGTAACTCATGCTTATCTGACTCAGACTCTGAAGCAAATGCGCTAAAAGAAACGGCCATAATCATGGTAAATACAACTGCTTTCATGAATTTAATCCCTTGGAGCTCTTGGGGCCAACACTTCGCGCTGGCCATTGTTACCGGCACTGGTTACGACACCGGACATTTCCATTTGTTCGACAATGCGTGCAGCGCGATTATAACCAATACGGAATTTCCGCTGTACACTGGACACAGATACTCGTTGAGTTTCGGTCACGAAAGCAACAGCTTCGTCATAAAGCGGATCGGACTCTGCGTCATCCATTTCTTGTTGCTCACCCGGCAGTAAACCCTCTTCACCCTGGTCGCCGGACAGTATTTCTTCCAAATAATTTGGTCGACCGCGTTTCTTCCAGTCTTTAACCACGGCATGCACTTCGTGATCATCAACAAAGGCTCCGTGAACACGCACCGGAGAACCACTTCCCGGCGGTAAATAGAGCATGTCACCCTGACCTAAAAGCTGATCTGCCCCCGGTTGGTCGAGGATAGTACGGGAATCCACTTTGGAGGACACCTGAAACGCAATACGGGTTGGGATGTTAGCTTTTATCAAACCAGTAATAACATCCACTGACGGGCGCTGTGTTGCCAAAATAAGATGGATACCAGCGGCTCGGGCCTTTTGAGCTATGCGAGCAATGAGCTCTTCTACTTTTTTGCCAACAATCATCATCATGTCGGCGAATTCATCAATGACAACAACTATGTTCGGCAACTTCTCTAACACCGGTGGCAACTCATCCATAGAGTCACCCGGTTTCCAGATAGGATCCCGCAGCGGTTCGCCGGCTTTTTCTGCCGCTTTAACTTTGGCGTTATAGCCTTTTAAGTTACGCACACCTAATGCTGACATTAACTTATAACGACGCTCCATTTCGCCGACACACCAGCGTAAAGAGTTTGCCGCATCTTTCATGTCAGTCACAACTTCTGTCAGCAAGTGTGGAATACCCTCGTAGACAGACAACTCGAGCATTTTCGGGTCAATCATAATGAGTCGGACATCTTCCGGTGTGCTCTTATAAAGCAAGCTCAGAATCATCACGTTGACACCAACGGACTTACCTGAACCTGTCGTACCTGCGACCAGGAGGTGCGGCATTTTAGCTAAGTCCACAACCACAGGCTTACCCGCAATGTCTTTACCTAAAATCATTGTCAGTGGCGAGTCGCTGTTCGTGAATTGATCGCTGTTGATCACCTCACTCAGCTGTACAATTTCACGATGCTTATTCGGAAGCTCCAGCCCCACATAAGACTTGCCGGGTATCACCTCGACTACCCGCACCGCAACAGCGGACAACGTACGAGCAATATCTTTTGCTAAATTCGATATTTTCGAAACCTTAACCCCCGGCGCTAAGTCAAGCTCAAACCGGGTGATAACAGGTCCCGGCTGAACGTGGGCTACACGAACATCAACGCCAAACTCTTTTAAGACGGTTTCAACCGTACGTGACACTTGATCAAGTTCTTCCTGGGTAATGGGGTTGTCTTTTTTGTTTGGCCGGTCCAGAAGCTCTATCGACGGTAAAGGAGGAAGCAATTCGCCTTCGTCTGTACCATCGCTTTCCGGCTCTTTTGTTTTTGGTGTTGCCGATTCGCTACTGTTTGTTTTTTTCTTCGCAGCTTGTTTGCTGAACCGTGGTGCACCACTCTCATCATGCTCATCATCGACAGAGTTTATCGACGGCAGGCTCAATACCGGCTCTTGTTTATCCGCGCCAAATAAGTCGCTGGTTAAGCTCGAAGCGCTTTTTTCTTCCAGCGCTTGCTCTCGCTTTTCATTGTAGGTTTCGTCATTTTCACTATCTGATGCTTCTGTGCTACCTCGGCTATTCCATAGAACTTTTGCCTTTTCTATCAGCCATAAAACACCGTCAATAACCCACTCACCTAATTTGTCTGCAACCTGCAACCAGCTTATTCCGGTAACTAAGGTTACTCCGGTAAAAAAGAAAGTCAGTAGCAGTAAGGTGGTACCCACAAAATTCAAATACGGCAATAATGAAGCGGCGATAACGTCGCCAATGACGCCACCGGCTGAAAAGTAATAAATATCATCGAAGTTAATGGAAGACAGCGCAGAAGCGCCAATCAGCGCGAGCATTGCGCCAATCATACGTAAACTGACTGCCAGGTAATCCATTTCCAGCAGTTGGTAGGTTTTTCGGAATAATAAGTAGCCTACACCGACAAAGCCAAAAGGAATAAGATAGGCCACAAAGCCAAAAGCAAATAGAAGGACATCGGCCACCCACGCGCCTACGGCTCCACCCGCATTATGTATGCTTCCTTCATAACCTGTTTGTGACCAACTGGGATCAGCCGGGTTAAAGCTCACCAATGACAAAAAAATGAAAATGGCTAGCGCACCACTTATTAGCAACCCTGCTTCTAAAACTCTTTGTACACCTGTCATTATCTTATTGCAGCGCCTTCGTTAATATTATTATTGGTATTCATTAGTATCCGCATGATTGTAGCGGATGTCAGCCCTAATGTTACCCCTTTACTAATACTTTATTTTCCTGTTTTACCTCTTCCATGACCACATAAGTTCGTGACTCATCAACCCCGGGCATCATTAACAAAGTTTCACCCAGTAATTTACGATATGCACGCATATCGGGAACTCGCGCCTTTATCAGAAAATCGAAATCACCCGCCACTAAATGGCACTCTAGAATTTCATCCGTTTTTCGTGCTGCCTCACTAAACTCCGCAAAAGCGTCTGCGGAAGTTCGCGTCAACGTTATTTCAACGAAAACCATCAGGTTAGCACCTAATTTAGCAGGATTAATTTTAGCATGGTAACTTTCTATAACCTGTTCTCGCTCCAGCTTGCGGACACGCTCCAGGCAGGCTGTCTGACTAAGGCCTACACGCCTTGCCAGCTCCACGTTTGACATGCGTCCATCGTCTTGCAATAGACGAAGGATCTTCCTGTCAGTTTTATCAATAGTGACTTCTACGGGCTGCTCGGCATTAAACATCATAATTCTCTAAATAATTAACTTTAAATAGTGTATCACACCAAAAAATAACTTAAAAAAAGTAAGTAATACACTAGGGTTTACGTCTATAATTTGCGCCAAATAATTTCCCTTAAACACGAAAATTTTAAGAGGCAGACAATGCTAATTGGTGTACCAAAAGAAATTAAAAACCACGAATACCGCATCGGCTTAACACCTGCTGCTGTGCGCGAGTATGTGGAGAATGGCCACGACGTTATCGTTGAAAACAACGGTGGTGCTGCTATTGGCTTCACGAACGAACAATACATGGAAGCCGGCGCGACTATTATTGATACACCAGAAGAGATTTTCCAGCGTGCCGACATGATTGTTAAAGTAAAAGAACCTCAGCCAAACGAATGCAAAATGCTTCGTGAAGGCCAAATTCTTTATACTTTCCTGCATTTAGCACCGGACCCAACTCAAACGGAGTTACTGGGTAAAGCAGGTTGTACTGCTATTGCTTACGAAACGGTCACCGATAACCGCAATGGTTTGCCTCTTTTAGCACCTATGAGTGAAGTTGCCGGTCGTATGTCAATTCAGGCAGGTGCACACTACTTAGAAAAAGCACACGGTGGCAGCGGTACCTTATTAGGTGGCGTTCCTGGCGTAGCACCGGGCAAAGTACTGATCATCGGTGGTGGTGTTGTTGGAACTAACGCTGCAAAAATGGCTATTGGCCTGGGTGCTGAAGTCACTATTCTAGATCGCTCTCTGCCTCGCTTACGTGAACTGGATGATATTTTCGCCGGCCGTGTACAAACGGTTTACTCTACCGTTGATGCCATCGATAAATATTCCCAGGAAGCCGATTTAGTCGTTGGCGCGGTTCTTATTCCCGGCGCTGCAGCACCTAAACTGCTTACGCGTGAAAACATCAGTAAGATGAAACCCGGTTCAGTACTGGTTGACGTAGCTATTGACCAGGGCGGTTGTTTTGAAACATCAAAAGCGACAACGCACCAGGACCCTGTTTACATCATTGATGACGTTGTTCACTACTGCGTCGCTAATATGCCAGGTGGCGTTGCACGTACCTCTACTATCGCTCTTAACAATGCAACTTTACCTTACGGTATTGCACTTGCGAACAAAGGCGTTAAAGCCATGTTGGAAAACGAGCACCTGTTACGCGGCCTGAATATGCACAAGGGTAAAATTACCTACAAAGCCATTCACGACGACTTGGGTCAGCAGTTAGGTCTGGACTACCAGGACCCACGCGAAGCTCTGCAGGGTTAATACTGACTCTAATAGAAACAAGCCCGTGAACAAAAGTTTGCGGGCTTTTTTGTTGCGGTTCTTGTCGGTCAAGCTTGTAAACCCTACAATCAATCCCCATAGCTAAATAATAAACAATCAAAAACGCATTAATGGAGTTTTTCTAATGGCTGAAGCCAAACACTGTAAGTTACTTATTCTGGGATCAGGACCTGCTGGCTATACAGCTGCAGTCTATGCTGCACGCGCTAATTTAAACCCTGTTATGGTGACAGGTATACAACAAGGTGGGCAGCTAACCACCACGACCGATGTTGAGAACTGGCCCGGGGACGCAGAAGGTCTGACCGGTCCTGATCTTATGGTGCGTATGCAAAAGCATGCGGAACGTTTTGATACAGAAATTGTGTTTGATCATATCAGTAGCGTCGATTTTTCTAAGCGCCCTTTCCAGTTAAAAGGTGACGTTGGCGAGTATACCGCGGACTCAGTTATTATCAGCACGGGCGCTTCAGCTAAGTACTTAGGCTTAGATTCAGAAGAAGCCTTCATGGGTAAAGGCGTTTCAGCTTGCGCAACCTGTGACGGCTTTTTCTACAAAAAGCAAAAGGTCTGCGTTGTCGGCGGTGGTAACACAGCCGTTGAGGAAGCCCTGTACCTGTCGAACATTGCCAGCGAAGTGCACGTTATTCATCGCCGCGACACTTTCCGTGCGGAGAAAATCCTGGTTGACCGGCTGCATGAAAAAGAGCAAAACGGAAACGTTACCTTCCACCTCAACAAAACCTTAGATGAAGTTCTGGGTGATGATGCTGGCGTTACCGGTGTTCGTATTAAAGACACCAAAGACGGCAGTACAGAAGAGCTGGAAGTCGCTGGTTGCTTCATTGCTATTGGACACCAGCCAAATACCGGTATTTTTGACGGCGAACTGGAAATGCAGGACGGTTACATTCAGGTGCAGAGCGGTCTTCAGGGCAATGCAACGGCAACCAGTGTACCGGGTGTTTTCGCTGCAGGTGATGTCATGGATCATATCTACCGTCAGGCTATTACTTCTGCAGGCACAGGCTGTATGGCTGCATTGGATGCCGAGCGTTACCTTGACGCACTGACTAAGTCTTAGTCGTCTACAGTGATTGTCCAGCTCGATCCGGCATCGATCAGTTTCCCACCAACAGCGACAGCTTTGCACGAACCCAATGGGCTACTCGCTGTCGGTGGTGATTTATCGCCGGGTCGGCTAATACACGCTTATCAACAAGGTATATTTCCCTGGTTTTCTGATAACGACCCTATTCTTTGGTGGTCTCCCAACCCCAGAGCCGTCTTTTTTCCGGACAAAATTCACGTCAGCCGCTCTCTTGCCAAGGCAAACCGGAAACCAAACTGGCAAATCAGTATTAACCGTTGTTTCGTTGATGTTGTTCGTGCCTGTGCCGATCAGCGTTCAGAGAACGAAGGTACCTGGATAACCGAAGAAATGATTGAAGCTTATTGCAAACTTCATCAGTTAGGTCATGCACACTCGGTCGAGGTTTGGTTCGATAACGAACTCGCCGGCGGTTTATATGGTATTTCTGTTGGTCGTGCATTTTGTGGAGAAAGCATGTTTCATTACAAAACTGATGCCTCTAAAATTGCATTAGTGCGCTTTGCCCAGCATTTTAATAACTGTGGCGGACAACTTATCGATTGCCAGGTCGGTAACCCTCATTTATTTTCATTGGGGGCGGTTAATCTGCATCGGGAACGCTTTTTAATGAAATTGAATATAGCTCAACAACAGTCCATGCCGGAAACTTTCTGGCAAACTCGCGAGCTTTCTAATTTCGGAGAATTGTAGTGCAGTTTGGAGTGACGAAAGAAAGCCAGTGTCACTATTTAACGGCAGAAGACGAACGTCTCGTTGTCGCCCTCCCCAATGAGTTGGAACCACTTAACGCCGATCTTTACCAGCAATTAATGCAACACGGCTTTCGAAGAAGTCACAACGACGTTTACCGCCCTCATTGTCGTTTATGCAGCGCCTGCCAGTCTCTCCGGGTAGTTGTGCCCGAGTTTCGCTTTAGTAAGAATCAAAAGCGACTGTTAAACAAAAACAGTGACTTAACTCTTAGTATTAAACAAGCACCGGAGGCTGACTATGATGAGCTATTCTCGCGCTTTATTAATGAACGTCACTCTGACGGCGAGATGTACCCGCCGGACCCTGATAAGTTTTGGAACTGGGTTTCATGTGACTGGTTAACTCCGGAGCTATTAGAATGGCGTAATGACCATGAAGAGCTCATTATTGTGTCGGTTGTCGACAGAACCGCGGACGCCATGTCAGCAGTTTATACGTTCTTTAATCCTGATCACGACAAACGCTCACCGGGAACATACGCCGTACTGGAAATGCTCCGCTTAGCGCAGCAAAGACAGGTATCACGATTGTATCTTGGGTACCAAATTGATGACTGCAAGAAGATGAATTATAAGACTCGATTTGCGCCATATGAACGACTGGTTGGCAATCATTGGAAAAAAGAGCTAAAATCGCACACACTTTAGGCTTCAAACAAATATTAGAGGATTTTAATGGCGAAAGAAGACAGTATTGAGATGCAAGGAACGGTTCTTGAAACCCTTCCTAACACTATGTTCCGAGTAGAGTTGGAAAATGGTCATGTGGTTACTGCCCATATTTCAGGAAAAATGCGCAAGCACTATATCCGCATCCTGACAGGCGATACCGTGACTGTACAGTTAACTCCGTACGACCTGACTAAAGGCCGCATCGTCTTCCGCGCACGTTAATCCGCACTGAGGATTAAAAAAACCGGCCTGGTTAACGGGCCGGTTTTTTCATTTCTGACTGACGTCCTAAATTAGCCTTCGACAGTTTCGTTCTTACTGTCGTAGTCAAAGGTTAATCCGTCTTTGTCGTTCGCGCTGACCTTCACGCTTCCGCCACGGGCAAGCTTACCGAACAGAATTTCATTGGCTAACGTCTTTTTCAGGTGTTCCTGGATAACCCGGCTCATTGGACGGGCACCCATTTCCTTGTCATAGCCCTTCTCTGCTATCCAGGCATGAGCTGAAGGATCAACCTCAAGAGAAACGCCTTTCTTATCCAACTGAGCCTGCAACTCGCAAATAAACTTATCAACGACTTGTTCAAGCACTTCCGGCGTCAGGTGGTTAAACCAAACAATACCGTCCAGGCGGTTACGAAATTCCGGCGTGAAAATGTTGTTAATTTCAGCAAGCGCATCAAAACTGTGATCCTGCTGCTTAAAGCCAATAGATTTACGAACAGTTTCGCGCACACCTGCGTTTGTTGTCATAACAATAATGACGTTGCGGAAATCAGCCTTACGGCCATTATTATCCGTTAAAGTACCGTTATCCATTACCTGCAGCAGTATGTTGAATACATCGCTGTGAGCCTTTTCAAGCTCATCCAGCAACAACACACAGTGTGGCTGCTTGATAACCGCATCGGTTAACAAACCACCCTGCTCATAGCCGACATAACCGGGAGGTGCACCGATTAAGCGACTCACTGCGTGGCGTTCCATGTATTCCGACATATCAAAGCGTACCAGCTCAATGCCCATAGCTTTAGCCAGTTGCTGAGTAACTTCCGTTTTACCAACACCCGTTGGGCCGGCAAAAATGAAAGAACCTATTGGCTGGTTTTCGTTAGCAAGGCCTGAGCGTGACAAGCGAATAGCCGCTGTCAGCTTATCAATCGCTTCATCCTGACCAAAGACAACCATTTTCAGATTGCGATCAAGCTGTTTCAATAAGTCTTGATCGGACTGAGAGATCGACTGCTCTGGAATACGGGCTATTTTCGCAATAATGGTTTCAATATCCGATACACCGACCGTTTTACGACGTTTCGATGGCGGCAGTAAACGCTGTGAAGCACCGGCTTCATCCATGACATCGATGGCTTTATCCGGTAAATGCCGTTCATTAATGTATTTAGCAGAGAGTTCTGCCGCTGCTTTAATAGCTGGCTGCGTGTAGCGAATGCCATGATGGCTTTCGTATCTCTCTTTTAGACCCATTAATATTTTTGTGGTGTCTTCCACTGAAGGTTCAACCACATCTACTTTCTGGAAGCGGCGAACTAATGCTCTGTCTTTTTCAAAAACGTTCTTAAATTCGTTATATGTCGTCGAACCAATGCATTTTAACTGACCACTGGAAAGCAGAGGTTTTATCAGGTTAGACGCATCCAATACACCACCGCTGGCCGCACCGGCCCCAATAATGGTATGAATTTCATCGATAAATAAAATGGCATGCTCTTTTTCCTGAAGCTCTTTCAAAAGCATTTTAAAACGCTTCTCAAAATCACCCCGGTATTTTGTTCCCGCCAGCAGGTCACCCATATCCAGTGAATAGATGGTTGCATCGGAGAGAATTTCAGGAACTTCGCCCTTAATAATTCGGTAAGCCAGGCCTTCGGCTATGGCTGTTTTACCCACACCGGCTTCACCCACTAAAAGCGGGTTGTTTTTGCGCCGACGGCAGAGAATTTGAGCGCAACGCTCAAGCTCGTAATCGCGGCCTATCAGTGGGTCTATTTTGCCTTCTTTAGCCTGCACATTAAGGTTAGAGCAGAAGCGTTGTAAATAACTCTGCTGCTCGTCATTACCTTTCATGGCCTCTTCTTCGACCATTTCTTCATCTATCGGCTC
>CERU01000054.1_pt1 | contig 41584 bp, 33 predicted proteins | sample 530741 | NCBI WGS metagenome assembly CERU01 (sample SAMEA2620925, study PRJEB7988) | marine metagenome | biome: marine biome (ENVO:00000447); feature: deep chlorophyll maximum layer (ENVO:xxxxxxxx); material: "saline water (ENVO:00002010), including plankton (ENVO:xxxxxxxx)" | depth 30 m | reverse complement strand
GTTCGCCCTGCCGGATCGAGACGTTTTCGAGCCGATAGCGCTCGATCCGGCGGGCTAGCCGGGTCAGCGCGGCGCCATCGATATCCTGCGCCAGCACGCGGCCGTCATCGCCGACGCGTTCGGCCAGGCGAACGGTGTAATAGCCATTGCCCGCGCCGATATCGGCCACGGTCATGCCCTCGGCGATCTCGGCAAGCTCCATCACCGTGCTCGCCTCGCCGCGGCTGTCGCGCTGGTCTTCGGTCGAGAACTGGTTCGACCCCAGTTTGGACACCGGGCGGTCGGGTTCGGGAAAGCGCGGGCCGTCATCGGCCATTCGCGCATTGCCCTCGCAGCCGGCCAATGCCGCCGCAAACAGCAGGGTCGAGAGGAGGCGGTGCCTCACTCGGTATCCTCTACCTCGACCTTCTCGCCGGTCACCCGCTGCGCCAGCGCGGCCGAGATGAACGGGTCGAGCGCGCCGTCGAGCACGTCGTCGGGCGTGGGCGACTGAACGCCGGTGCGCAGGTCCTTCACCATCTGATACGGCTGCAGCACATAGGACCGGATCTGGTGCCCCCACCCGATGTCGCTCTTTTCCTGGTATTCGCCCGAAGCCGCTGCCTCGCGTTCGGCCATCTCGCGTTCGAACAGCCGCGCTTTCAGCATGTTCATCGCGGTGGCGCGGTTCTTGTGCTGGCTGCGGTCGTTCTGGCTGGCGACGACGATGCCGGTGGGCTGGTGGGTGATACGCACGGCGGAATCGGTCGTGTTGACGTGCTGCCCGCCCGCGCCGCTGGCGCGGTAGGTGTCGATCTTGAGGTCGGCGGGATTGATCTCGATGTCGATGTCGTCGTCGATCACCGGATAGACCCACACCGAGCTGAAGCTGGTGTGGCGCCGCGCCGAGCTGTCGTAGGGGCTGATCCGCACGAGCCGGTGAACGCCGCTCTCGGTCTTGGCATAGCCATAGGCGTTCTCGCCCTTGATCAGCAGCGTCGCGCTCTTGATCCCGGCCTGGTCGCCCGCGGCATATTCGACCGTTTCGACCTTGAAGCCGCGCCGTTCGGCCCAGCGCGCATACATGCGCAGCAACATGTCCGCCCAGTCCTGGCTTTCGGTGCCGCCCGCACCGGCGTTGATCTGCAGATAGGTATCGGAGCCGTCGGCTTCGCCCGAAAGCAGCGCCTGGACTTTGTCGCGGTCGGCGCGGTCGGCCAGCCCGGCGAGCGAATCGAGCCCTTCACGCTCGACCTCGGCATCGCCTTCGGCTTCGCCCATCTCGACGAACTCGATCGCATCGGCCATCTCGCTCTCGATTTCGCGCACCGTGTTGATCGCGGTTTCGAGGCGTTTCTGTTCCTGCGTGATCGCCTGCGCCTGTTTGGGATCGTCCCACAAGGTGGGGTCCTGGACGCGCGCGTCGAGTTCGTCGAGCCGGCGCAGCGCCTGCTCCCAGTCGAGCGACTGGCGCACCAGCGACAGCGCGGCTTGGATACGGTCGATATGGGCCTGCCCTTCGGCACGCATAGGAAATTCCTTCGGATCTGCTTGGACCTGCCCCTAATATGCGCAGGGCGATTGTAAAGTGCAGCGGCGGCGGGACGCGTGCGTCAGTAGATGCCGCCCTGGTCCTCGACGAAATCGTTGGGCTGGTCGCCGCCATCGCGCGCGCGCGCCGATAGCGCCCCCTGCCGGCCGCGGCGGATCAGCTCGAGAATCTCGTTGCGCTTGGCGGCGATCGCATCGCTGCGTGTCGCCCGCGGCGGTTCGGTGTCGGGCTTGAAGGCTTCCCAGATGATCGAAGCGGTGGGCTCGTTCGACGGGGTTCCTTCGAACACGCGCTTGCCGCTGCGGCGGTCGATCTTGACCATCCGCACGCCGGGCGGGGCTACGAAATCCTCGGCCTGCCAGCGATCCGGAGTGGCTTCGACGAAGCGCTTCATGATCGTGGCCGCGGTATTGCCGCCCTGCACCCAGCCGCCCAGATTGCGCGGCTGGTCGAAGCCGACGTACATGCCGGCGATGATTTCGGGCGACCCGCCGACGAACCAGGCATTGGTCGGGCCATTGGTGGTGCCGGTCTTGCCGAACAGCGGCAGGTCGAGGCTGCGCAGGCGGACCGCGGTACCGCGGGTGACCACGCCCTGCAGCATGTGGACCATCTGGAACGCGGTGCGCGGGTCGAGCACCTGCTTGCCCGGCACGTCGAAGCGCGGCATCGGCTGCCCGTCCCATTCGGCCATGTTGCATCCCGAACAGTTGCGCGTGTCCGTGCGGAAGATCACCTTGCCGTCGCGGTCCTGGACGTAATCGATCACCGAGCCTGGGTTCTGCCGGCCCCAGTTGGCCAGCGCGGCATAGGCGTTGACCATCCGCGCCACCGTGGTGTCGCCCGCGCCCAGTGCGAAGGAATAATAGGGTTCGTAGGACCCGATGCCGAGCCGGTCGATCGTCTTGATCACATTGTCCATTCCGGCATCGTCAGCAATGTGGACCGTCATCAGGTTGCGACTCTGTTCGAGGCCCCAGCGCAGCGTATGGACACCGCCCCCGCCGCCGCCGAAGTTGCGGAAGCATTTTTCGCCCAGATTGGCGCCCTGCCAGACACAGAACGTCTGGTCGGGCACCTGCGTCGCCGGGGTCATTCCCTGGTCCAGCGCGGCGGCATAGACGAAGGGCTTGATCGTCGACCCCGGCTGCCTCAGCGCCTGCGTCGCGCGGTTGAAACTGCCGAGCCGGCTGTCGAAGCCGCCCTGCATGGCGAGCACCCGGCCGGTTTGCGGCGCTTCGGCAAGGAACGCGCCCGAGACCTCGGGAACGCCGCGGATCGCATAGCCCGCGCCCGACCTTGCCGCGGCGACCACATCGCCTGGCTTGAGCGACGAAGGCCCGCCCGACAGCGCGAATTCCTCGCCATCGGAAAAGCCTATCCGCCCCGGCGCTGTCACCACGCCCACGCGCCAGTCGCGATAGTTGATCCCGATGTTGGACGAAGCGAGCTGCGCGGTAAGATCGCCATTGTCGGGATTGAGCGTGGCGATCGGCCCGGTAAACCCGCGATTGCCGTGATAGCTGATAAGCTGCGCCCGCAGCGCGTCGCGCGCGGCATCCTGCAGTTCGACATCGAGCGAGGTGCGCACCCACAGCCCGCCCGAATAGACGCTGTTGCGGCCATCGTCGGCGGTTTCGCCGAACTGGTCGATCAACTGGCGACGGACTTCCTCGAGGAAATACCCCGCATCGGCCGAACGCGTCCGTTGCTGTTCGACCAGCCCCAGGCCCATCCGCTTGGCCGCTTCGGCCTCGCCCGCCGCGACGAAATCGTTCGCCACCATCTGGTCGAGCACGAAATTGCGCCGCACGATCGCCATGTCGCGATACCGTTCGCGGCCATAGCGCTCGGGGGCCTTGGGCAGGATGGCAAGGAAGGCCATCTCATGCAGGTCGAGATCGGCGACATCCTTGTCGAAATAGGCACGCGCTGCCGCCTGCACGCCGAAACTGCGCCGCCCCAGCGGAATCTCGTTGAGATAGAGTTCGAGGATTTCCTTCTTCGTCAGCACGCTTTCGATGCGCGTGGCGAGGATCATTTCCTTCAGCTTGCGGGTCACCGAATATTCGTCGCCCAGCAGCAGGTTCTTGGCGACCTGCTGGGTGATCGTCGACCCGCCGACCGCGCGTTCGCCCGACCCGAACTTGGTCGCATAGTCGATCACTGCATTCGCCGTGCCGGTGATATCCACCCCGCCATGGCTGAAGAACGTCTTGTCCTCGGCCGACAGGAACGCCTGCGTCAGCCGCTCGGGGAAATCCACATACTGCAGCTGAACGCGCCGCTCGCGCGCATAGGTGCTGACAATTTCGCCGTCGATCCCGCGCACCACCGTGGGCAGCGGCGTTTCGTATTCCAGCAGCGATTCGGCATCGGGCAGGTTGCGGCCCAGCGTCGCCCAGGCGAGCAGGATGGCCACCACCGCGAAGCCGCCGAGATAGCTGAGCACGCGCAGCTTGCGATTGTGCGACCAATTGTCACCGAACCACGCGATCAGCCGCTTGGGATCGCGGCTGATACGGTAGCGATAATATTGCAGGGCGGCTTGTTCTGGCATGATAGTGCGAGGGCCTCTAGCATGGTCATTCTGCAAATCGCCAGAACGAACAGCGTGGTGGGATCAGCTTTCTTGCTGGCGGGCGAAATAGCTGCGGATCGCCCGCGCCATGACTTCGGCGAAACGCGCCCGCCCCTCGGGCGACGCCAGACGGCGCGCGTCGTCTTCATTGGTGATGAAGCCGCTTTCGAACAGCACCGATGGCACATCGGGTGCGCGCAGCACCTTGAGCGCGGCCGATTTGCGCGCTTGCGGATGGAACCGGATCGCCCCTTCGGCCTCGCGCCGGATCAGCCGGGCGAAGGCGTCGGACTGCTCCTGCGTACGGCGCTGCGAGAGTTCGACCAGGATCATGCTGACGACGTCGCTTTGCGCGCCGACATCGGTCCCGTTTATCCGGTCGGACGCGTTCTCGCGTTCGGCGAACAGCGCGGCGGCCTCGCTCGATGCCTTGTTCGACAGCGTGTAGATGCTGGCCCCGGTCACCTCCGCCGCCTCGCCCGCGCTGTCGGCATGGATCGACAGGAACAGGTCGGCATCGAGCCGGCGGGCGATATCGACGCGTTCGGCATGGACGAGATAGCGATCGTCATCGCGCGTCAGCGCGACCCGCACCCGGCCCTCTTCCTCCAACCGGTCGCGCAGCGCGCGGGCGAGACCCAGCACGATCGTCTTTTCGCGGTACCCCTGCCCCGAGGCCCCGGGGTCGTGACCGCCGTGACCGGCATCGATCACCACCAGCGGCAGCCCCGCGCGGCCCGCGACCTCGGGCAGGTCCGCCGGCCTGTCGACGCGCGGCAATTCCACCCGCAGGACATAGCCACGCCCCATTTCGGGCAGGGGTATGCGCTGCGCCGAAACGACCAGCAGCGCCACTGCGGCGAGCGGCAAGAGGATGAGCAGGAGGATTTGCGCCCGTATCGACATTGGCCGCATGGTTACGGCCTTGTTGCCGAATGACGCAATATGGTTGCCGTGTGAAACCCACGGTGCTAGCGACATGTCATCGGTTTCCCGGTGCCTCCGATCGGCGCGAACAATGCGCGACGAAGAGGGTCACATGGAAAAACCGTGGTTTTTCAGGCCGCAGCGGCAGTCCCGCTCAGGCCCAAGTCAATACAGGTTGATGCCGGACATGGCCCGTTACTCCCCGACATTCGCAGCACTGGCGCAAGCCCGTGCAGCCGTGTCGGGTCGGACAGCGCAGAAACAGCGCGCGGCCACTCCCGCAGTCACGAATACCCGGCCTCCTGCACCAGCAGGGCGCGGCCGGTTCGCAAACACCGCGATGCCCCAGGAGGGCCGCGGATTTTCCAACATAAATCGCCGCGCTTTTGCAGGGTCATCCCTGCCCCGACGCGGCTGGAGACAGATACATGGCAACGCGCATGCTTATCGATGCGCGCCACCAGGAAGAAACCCGGGTGGCGGTGCTCAAGGGCAACCGGATTGAAGAATTCGATTTCGAATCTGCCGATCACAAGCAGATCAAAGGCAATATCTACCTAGCCAAGGTTACACGGGTCGAACCGTCGCTGCAGGCGGCCTTCGTGGATTTCGGTGGCAACCGCCACGGCTTCCTCGCCTTCAGCGAGATCCACCCCGACTACTACCAGATCCCCAAGGAAGATCGCGAAGCGCTGCTCGAAGCCGAGGCCGAAGCTGCCGAGGAAGAAGCGCGGCTGCGTGAAGAGGAAGAAGACCGCGGCGAAATGCCCGGCGACGAATACGACGCTGACGACGAAAGCTCCGAAGCCCTCGCCGAAGACCTCGCCGAAGACGGTCTCGAGGAAGTCGACACCTCCGACAAGGACGATGTCGCCACGATCGAGGAAGGCCATCTCGACGGCAATGAGGACGACGACGATTCGGATGACGAGGGTTCGGACGATGACGACGACAAGTCGCGCGGACGCGGCCGTGGTCGCCGCCCGCGTGGCCGCCGCCAGAACGGCAAGGGCCGCGCGCGGACCAAGGAGGTCGACGAAGCGCGTGCCAAGCGCATGGCGCTGCGCCGCCGCTACAAGATCCAGGACGTCATCCAGCGCCGCCAGGTGCTGCTCGTCCAGGTCGTCAAGGAAGAACGCGGCAACAAGGGCGCCGCGCTGACCACCTATCTCAGCCTGGCCGGTCGCTACACCGTGTTGATGCCCAACAGCAGCCACGGCGGCGGGATTTCGCGCAAGATTTCCAGCGCATCGGACCGCAAGCGGCTCAAGCAGGTCGTCAGCTCGCTGAGCCTGCCGCGCGCCATGGGCCTGATCGTGCGCACCGCCGGGCTCAGCCGCACCAAGACCGAGATCAAGCGCGATTTCGACTATCTCGCACGGCTGTGGGACGAAATCCGCGAACGCACGCTGTCCTCCAGCGCGCCCGCGCTGATCCATTCGGACAGCGATTTGATCAAGCGCGCGATCCGCGACATCTACAATCGCGAGATCGAGGAAGTCGTTGTCGAGGGCGAGGAAGGCTACAAGCTGGCCAAGCAGTTCATGAAACTGCTGATGCCCAGCCACGCCCGGCGCGTGAAGCAATATTCCGACCCGGTGCCGATGTTCCAGCGCTATGGCGCCGAGGATCAGCTCAAGGCGATGTACGACCCGATGGTCCAGCTCAAGTCTGGCGGCTATCTGGTCATCAACCCGACCGAAGCGCTGGTTTCGATCGACATCAACTCGGGCCGCTCCACCAAGGAGCACAATATCGAGCAGACCGCGCTGCACACCAATCTGGAAGCCGCGCGTGAAATCGCTCGCCAGCTGCGGCTGCGCGACATGGCCGGGCTCGTGGTCATCGACTTCATCGACCAGGAACACCATTCGAACACGCGCAAGGTCGAACGCGCGATGAAGGATGCGCTCAAGAACGATCGCGCGCGGATCCAGGTCGGCCGGATTTCCAGCTTCGGCCTGATGGAAATGAGCCGCCAGCGCCTGCGCACCGGCGTGCTCGAGGCGACCACGCGCGAATGCCCGCACTGCGATGGCACCGGGCTGGTCCGCACCGCGTCGAGCGCGGGTCTTTCGGCGCTGCGCCTGATCGAGGACGAGGCTGCCAAGGGCAAGGGATCGGTCATTCGCCTGGCCGCCAGCACCGAAGCCGCGGTCTATCTCCTCAACGAGAAGCGCGCCGATCTGATGGAGATCGAACAGCGCTACCACGTGACCGTCGAAGTCGTGCCCGAGGGCGAGGACGAAGGCGCCAAGATGGTGGTGTCGAGCCACGGTCCCAAGCCGAAGGACGCGCCGCGTTTCGATCCGATCGTCCATGAGCAGGACGAGGACGACGACGAAGAAGAAACCGCCGAGGAAACTGCCGAGAACGACGGCGACGGCGAGAACGACGATGATCGTCCGCGCAAGAAGCGTCGTCGGCGCCGGGGCGGCCGTGGTCGCAACAAGAACCGTTCGCAGGACGACGACCGGGACGACAATGACGATGACAATGGCGACGACGGCAATGACGACGCCTCATCGGACAATGACAATGACGATGGCGACGACGGTGATGACAGTGGCAAGAAGCGCCGCCGTCGGGGTGGACGCCGTCGGGGTGGACGCGGCCGTGGCCGGAACGCGGACGAGGTGAACGCCGAAGACGCCCAGAACCTCGAACAGGTGTCGGAAGCCGTGGTCGACGACATGGCAGTCGTCGCCGGTCCGAGCGATTCCCCCGAAACGGCCGAAGCCGCCGCGGAAGAGGAAGAAAAACCCAAACCCAGGAAGCGGGCACCGCGCAAGAAGAAGGCCGACACCGAAGCGGCTGATCCGGCGACCGGCGAGGCCGAGGCCGAAGCCAAGCCCGCACCGAAAAAGCGCGCCCCGCGCAAGAAGAAGGCAGATGCCGAAGCTGGTGATCCGGCAACGGGCGAAAGCGAGGCCGAGGCCGAGGCCGAAGCCAAGCCCGCGCCCAAGAAGCGGGCTCCGCGCAGGAAGAAGGCGGAAGCCGAACCTGCCGCCGATGCCGCGGTGGAACCGGCCGCCGAGGCCCCCGCGGAACCGGCGCCCCAGCCCGCCCCTGCTCCGGCGCCTGCGCCCGAAGCTACGGAACAGCCGGCCCCGGCAGCTGAAGCCCCCAAGCCCAAGCGGGGCTGGTGGCAGCGGACTTTCGGCGACGAATAAGGACCTCGAGGGTCGGCGAGCCGCTGCGCTTGCCGGCCCTCAGGCCTTGCGCGCCACGCCCCATTCCATCCACCCCAGCACGCGCGGCGCCTTGTCGAGATAGGCCTGGCCCAGCGGTTCGACCGCGAAACCGGCACCGCGCAGCGCCGCCCCCACGGGGCGCGTCAGATTGCAGCCACCCGCCAGCGGTTTCCACAGTGGTTCGAGCCGCTCCTGCCACAGCGCCACGCCCGCATCCGGCGCGCGGCCGTGTTCGAGGAACAGCAGGCGGCCGCCCGGGGCCAGCACGCGGCGCATTTCGGCCATGACCCGCGCCGGATCATCGACCGAACATAGCGTATAGGTGCACACCACCGTATCGAACGAGCCATCGGGAAACGGGATGTCTTCCCCCGCGCCCTGGCGGATATCGACCGGCCACCCGCGCGCTTCGGCGCGCTGGCGCGCCCGGGCGAGCAATTTTCCATGCGGATCGATCCCGGAAAAGGCGGTTACCCTGTCGTGATCGTAAAGCGCCTGATTCAATCCGCCGCCGCAGCCCAGTTCGAACACCCTGCCGCGGGCGAGCGGGACGATGGCACGGCGGCGGTCTTCGATCCCCGGCTGGCCGCAGGCGCGCGTAATGAGCCGCGGCATCACATGCGCATCGTACCAGCGCTTCAACCCCATCGCGCGCTCCTCAGCCGCTTTTCCTGCCGTAAGGCTATCGCTTAACGATAATCCGGCAAGCACAAAATTCGTGACCGGCCCCGGGCCTGCGCCTAAAGCGCGGCGCATGAGCAACAAGATCGACCTGTTCCGCATCCCCGCCGCCGACAAGGAGCGGCTGCGCGTCCTGTTTCTGGCAAAGCACGCCGAATCCGGCGGATCGCTGCATGGCGAGGACGGCAACCATGCGGTCTATCACCATGAAGTGCTGACGACGCTGCGCGCCATCGGCCTCGATGTGACTCCCGCGAGCGACTTCACGGCACTGTTCGGTCCGACCGATCACGACTACCTGTTCACACTGCTCAACCGGGCCGGCTATCCGATGAGCGAGATGCTCGGCCCGCTGCTTGCGCAGCGCATCGGCCTGCCCGCGCTCGGTGCCTCCCCGATCCTGCGCGGCCTGTCGGATGACAAGCATCTGATGAAGACAGTGGCAGTGGCGCGCGGCGTGCCGGTGGCACCGTGGCTGATCGCGCGGCGGGGATGCCAGTGGATCCCCTATCCCGACTTCGCTTTCGAACGGCTGGTGGTCAAACCCAATGCGTCTTCCGCCAGCTGGGGAGTCAGCATGCCGACCGACTGGGAAACCGCCAAGAACGACATCGCCAAGCTGCATGCCGAGGGGCATGACGTGATCGTCGAACGCTACGAGGGTGCCTATGACGTGGTGGTCCCCGTCCTTGGCGGAGCCGAACCGATCCTGCTGTCGACCATGCGCTTCGAAATGCCGGGCGATGAAGGCAATTTTCGCTCCTACGAGGAAAAGCGCGGGCTGTCCGAAGGTCCGAAGGAACGGCTGGTGGCGATGAAGAACCCGGTCATGACGCGCAAGATCCGCGAATACACGCGCGCCATGCTGCCCGAACTGTGGCCGTTCGATTACGGACGTTTCGAGTTCCGCTATACTCCGACGACCGGCGAAGTGCTGTTCATGGAGGTCAATCTGTCGTGCAACCTGTGGTCGAAGAAGACCGTCTCGGGCGCGGCGCAACTGGCCGGGCTGACGCATGCCCAGCTGATCGAGCATATCGCGGCCTACAGCATGGACCGGCAGGGAGTGATCACGGCAGAACGGGTGCCGTTCGACCTGGCGATGATGCCCGAGGATGTCGGCGGCGAAACCATCGAAGTCTGACCCGCCATGCACCCCGCCGAACTCGCCTATTACGCCAAGAAGGCGTTCGCGCTGTTCCCCGGCGGGGCCGAAGCCGCCAGCGCCCCGGCCTTCGCTGCGCATTACGAGCGCCGCCGCCGCAGCCGGTCATCGGCGCGTGCAATGCTCGACCGGGGCATCGCGCGGGGCTTTGCCGCGTGGCTGCCATCACGAACCTTCGCTGTCGCGCGCAAGTACGGCATGGATGCGCAGTGGGAACGGCAGGCGCTGGCAATCGCGCGCGAACGCTTTGTCGATCCCAACGACATTGCGCTGTTCCGGATCGAGCGGCCCGAGGAGCTCGATCACTATATCCGGCGGTTCGAGGATGCGGGTTTCAACAAGATCATCAACTCGCAGGGATGGAGCCGCGCCTGCGTGCTGGTCGACAAGGCGGCGTTCTATCGCCGCTGCGCCGCGCACGGCCTGCCCCATCCCGCCGTGCAAGCGGTCTACGATCGGGGATTGCGCGATTTTCGCCCCGCCCGCGGACACCCGCTGATTGCCAAGCCTACCCATGGCGAAGGCGGCCGCGGTGTCGCGCTGCTCCCCCATGGCGTGTCCAATATCACCGACCAGGCCGCCTTCGCCCAGGCGATCGCGCCCTATGTCGATGACCGGCAAGTGTGGGTGATCCAGCGCGCACTGGGCAACCACGCAGCGCTGGCGGACTATGCGATGGATGCGCTGGCGACTGCGCGGCTCACCACGATGCGCAATGAGACGGGAGAACCCGAACTGGTCAGCACCGTGCTTCGCGTGCCTTCGCTGCGCGGCCCGGTGATCGATAACATGAAGGCGGGCGGGCTGATCATGCCGGTCGATTTCGAAACCGGGCGCGCGGGTACCGCCTGCAAGGGCTATGGTGGCGGCGATTACGAATGCCATCCGGTCAGCGGCGCGGCCTTTGCCGATCTGCAGCTGCCCGATTGGGAAAAGGCCGTGGCGCTCGCCTGCCGCGCGCATGCCGCGGCGTTCCCCGAATATACGCTTATCGGCTGGGATATTGCGTTCACGCCCGACGGGCCGATGGTGGTCGAAGGCAATGCCAAGCCCGGGGTGCTGATGCCGCAGCGCAGCGGCCGCAAGGGTCTGGCAGGCCAGCGCTATGGCGAATTGCTCGCCTTCAATCTCGAGCGTGCCGAAACCGGGAGGGCGGGCGCGTTGGCCGCCTAGGCTGGAACGGCTTCGCCCTTCCAGTCGAACACGCCGCCGCTGTCCGCCACCGTCAGCCCGTCGATGACATTCAGCAGGTTGTCCGCCGCATCGGCTGGCCGGGTCAACTGCCCCGCGGGCAGATTGGCCTGGAAGGGTTCGGACAGCGCCGAATCCACCGTGCCCGGATGCAGGCCTGCCACGATCGCCTGCTTGTGCGTCCGGCCCAGCTCGATCGCAAAATTCTTGAGCAGCATGTTGAGCGCGGCCTTGCTGGCACGGTAGCTGTGCCACCCGCCGATGCGGTTGTCGCCGATCGATCCGACCCGCGCCGACAGCGCAGCGAAGACGCTGCGGCGGTCGCGCGGCAAGAGGGGCAACACGTGCTTGGCCACCAGCGCGGGGCCGATAGTGTTGAGCCGGAACACCTCGTCCATCGCCGCGCCGTCGATCTGCTTGTAGCTGCGTTCGGGGCCCGAGCCATCGGCCAGTGTCAGCACACCGCTCGCGACCACCACCAGATCGGGGGGCGCGTCGGCCATCGCGCCAGCGGCAGCGGCGATCGAGGCTTCGTCGGACAGATCGAAGCGAAAGGCGCGCAGGGCGGGGTCGGCTGCCGTGCCCGAACGGCTTCCTGCCCATACCTCGACGCCGCTTTCCGCCAGCCTCGTGGCCAGTGCGGCGCCGATACCGCCGGTGGCGCCGAAGATCGCGGCACGCCGAAAGGGGTTTCCTACATTCATCATACCGATCTAGACCTCCGGCAACCGCTCGTGGTTCCCTCGAATTCACCCGATTACCGGGCTTTTGGCGCAAGAAAGTGTTTTCGCTCTGGACCGTGTAACACCCGGTCCATGTTGTAGGACACCCGTTGCAGGATTTGCGTCATACATGGCCTTGCACCAAGCGCCCGAACCGCTAGATGGGTTTCGCAAAGCAACAGGACTGACAGCGTAATGGCGACCTTCACCCTTCCCAAGAATTCGAAGATCACCGGCAAGAGCCGCACTCACAAGGCTGAAGGCGGCGCGCGCATTCGCAAGTTCAAGGTCTATCGCTACGATCCCGACAGCGGCGAGAACCCCCGCTACGACACCTTCGAGCTCGACCTCGACGATTGCGGCCCGATGGTCCTCGATGCCCTGTTCAAGATCAAAAACGAGATCGACCCCACGCTGACCTTCCGCCGGTCGTGCCGCGAAGGCATCTGCGGTTCGTGCTCGATGAACCTCAACGGCAAGAACGGTCTCGCCTGCACCACCGCGATCGAGGATCTCAAGGGTGAGATCCGCATCACCCCACTGCCGAGCATGGACGTGATCAAGGACCTCGTGCCCGATTTCACGCATTTCTATGCGCAATACGCCAGCATCCGTCCCTGGCTGCAAACTGTCTCGACCACGCCCAGCGGCAAGGAACGGCTCCAGTCGCCCGAACAGCGCGAGAAGCTCGACGGGCTCTACGAATGCATCCTGTGCGCCTGCTGCTCGACCGCCTGCCCCAGCTATTGGTGGAATTCGGACAAGTTCCTCGGCCCGGCGATCCTGCTGCAGGCCTATCGCTGGCTGGCCGACAGCCGCGACGAGATGACCGGTGAACGGCTCGACCAGCTGGAAGACCCCTTCCGCCTCTATCGCTGCCACACGATCATGAACTGCGCGAATGTCTGTCCCAAGGGCCTGAGCCCCGCCAAGGCAATCGCCGAAACCAAGAAGATGATCGCCGAACGCGCGATCTGATGGCTCTGCGCGACGAGGTATTCGACCATGGCCCCGACCCGGAAAACCCCGGCTGGCGGCACTGGAACCTGAAGGACGAAACGCTGTTCAACGGCGCGGTGATGGGCAAGCTCATCACCCGGGTGGACGATGACGGGAAGGCGCGGCTGCGCATGTTCCCCGAACGGCGCCACCAGAACCTGCAGGGCATCATCCACGGCGCGGTGACGCTGTCGCTGATCGACATTTCGCTGTTCACCACCATGCACAATATCGGCAGCGGCAATGCCGGCCCGTCGGTGACGGTCGAGCTGTCGACCCAGTTCGTGGGCGGCGGCAAGCCCGACATGCCGCTCGACGCGGTGTGCGAGATCGTCCGCGAGACGGGCAGCATGGTGTTCGTACGCGGCACGGTGGTCCAGGAAGACCACGCGGTTGCCAGTTTCTCGGGCATCGTCAAGAAGATCAAGCCCCGCGCCGCCGCGTGACCGGAATGCTCGCCCGCTACGAGCGGCTCGTCTCGGCGGGCGAATTGCAGGCCGATCCCGACCAGCGCCGCGCCGCACAGCGGCTCGACCGGCTGCAGAAGGACCTCGAGGCGGAGAGTTCGGGCGGGCTGCTCGCACAGCTGTTCAAGCCGAAGAAGGCGCGGCCCGAGGGCGTCTACATGTGGGGCGGCGTCGGGCGCGGCAAGTCGATGCTGATGGACCTGTTCGTCGAGACGCTGGGGATCGCCGAGAAACGCCGCGCACATTTCCACGAGTTCATGCTCGAGGTCGACCGGCGGATGCGCGAGCGGCGGACCAGCGATCCCGGCGATCCCACCGGCAAGGTTGCGCGCGATATCGCGGCCGATGTGCGCTGTCTCGCCTTCGACGAGATGGTGGTGAACAACACCGCCGATGCCGCGATCATGGCGCGGCTGTTCACCGCGCTGATCCGCGACGAGGGCGTGACCGTGGTCACCACCAGCAACCGCCCGCCGCGCGATCTCTACAAGGACGGGCTCAACCGCTCGCTGTTCCTCCCGTTCATCGATCTTGTCGAAGACGAAATGGACGTGCTGCCGCTCAACGGTCCGACCGATTACCGGCTCGACCGGCTGGGCGATATCGCGACGTGGCACGCCCCGCTGGGCGACGAGGCGACCGCGCAGGTGCGCGAGGCCTTTTTCCGCCTCACCGATTACGCGCCCGAGGATGCCGAACACGTTCCCAGCGCCGAACTGGACCTGGGCGGCGGGCGGACGATCCACGTGCCCAAGAGCCTCAAGGGCGTGGGCGTGTTCAGCTTCAAGCGGTTGTGCGGCGAGAACCGCGGGGCGGCGGACTATCTCGCGATCGCGCATGCCTATCACACCGTGATCGTGGTCGGCGTCCCCGCCATGTCGCCCGACAACCGTAACGAGGCGATCCGCTTCACCAAGCTGATCGACGCACTCTACGAGAACGGCGTCAAGCTGTTCGTCACCGCGGCGGCCGAACCCGAAGACCTCTACACCGCCGGCGACGGCGCGTTCGAGTTCGAGCGCACGGTCAGCCGCCTCAAGGAAATGCAGAGCGCGGATTACATGGCGCGGGGTCACGGCGCCGCCTAGCCGGGCCGCAAGGCAGTTACATCGGTGTTTCTTGACGGCTTTCGCGCCGCCCCCACATCGCCCGCATACCGGCGTCAACACCCCGCCGATGTGAGACTGAACCATGATCGATATCCGACCCTTCGCCACGCTTGGCCACGCCGACCACGGCTGGCTCGACGCGCGGCACCATTTCAGCTTCGCCAATTACCACGACCCCGACCGGATGGGCTGGGGCAGCATCCGCGTGTGGAACGACGACACCATCGCGGCGCAGAGCGGCTTTCCCCCGCACCCGCACCGCAACATGGAAATCGTCACCTTCGTGCGCAGCGGGGCGATCACGCACCGCGACAGCCTCGGCCATGAAGGCCGCACCGCCGCCGGCGACGTGCAGGTGATGAGCGCGGGCACCGGGATTACCCATGCCGAGATGAATCGGGAGGACGAAGCGACCACGCTGTTCCAGATCTGGATCATTCCCGATCGGCAGGGTGAGCAGCCCGGCTGGGGCCAGCGCACCTTTCCCAAGGCCACGCGCGAAGGCGGCTTCGAAGTGCTCGCCAGCGGCGATGCCGAAGCGGATGATGCGCTGCCGATCCGGACCGATGCGAAGGTCGCCGCGGCGACGCTGGCGAAAGGCCAGAGCGCGGTCTGGACCACTTCGGGCGAACGCCACCAGTATCTGGTCGCGCCCAAGGGTCGGGTCACGGTCAATGGCCGGGAAGCGCAGCCGCGCGACGGGATTGCCGTGACTGGTGAGAGCGAAATCGTGGTCGAAGCGCTCGACGACGCCGAAATCGTGCTGGTCGACGCGCGCTAGGCGCTGGGGGCGAGATGGCGGAGCGATCGCTCCAGCATCAACAGCTGCCACAGCACCCGGCCATGGTCGCTGCGTCCGGAAATATGGTCGTCCGCGAGGCGTGACAGCGCCTTGCGGGCGAACCATCCGCTCCCGGTAAGCAGTTCGCTCGCGGCGACCGCCCTCGCCTCGCCCGCCAGCGGACCGCGGAACCACTCCGCCAGCGGGGTCACGAAGCCCTGTTTGCGGCGATAGAGGATGTCTTCGGGCAGATACCGCTCCATCGTGTGCTTCAGCAGCCATTTGCCAGTGGTGCCGCGCAGGCGCTGGCGCTGCGGCAGCCGCGCCGCGAACTCGATCAAGCGATGATCCAGCAGCGGCTCGCGCGTCTCCAGTCCCGCCGCCATGCTTGTCCGATCGGTCTTGGTCAGGATGTCGCCCGGCAACCAGAACTTGAGATCGGCATATTGCGCCCGGTCGAGCCCGCTGCGCGAGGGAGCATCGCGCATCGTTTCCTCGAAAGACTGTTCGGCGCGGTACTCCCCGCGTTCGCGGAGCATGGTATCGCCATACAGCGCCTTGCGCTGCTCGGGCGCCAGAATGGCGAGCGCGCGCGCGTAGCCGGCCTCGCCCCCGGCCGAAAGCGCCAGCAAAGTGGACTTGGCGCGCAGCGGTCGCGGCGCCCAGTCGGCCTTGGGCCACACCTTCCCCAGCGAACCGAACAGCGGCTGGCGCAAGGTGCGGGGCAGAACCGAGCGTGCCTGTTCCTCGCGCGCATGGAACATCTGGCGGCGGTACCCGGCAAACGCCTCGTCGGCCCCGTCGCCCGACAGCGCCACGGTGACATGCTCCCGCGCCAGTTGGCATACGCGCAAGGTCGGCAGCGCGCTGGCGTCGGCGAAGGGTTCGTCGAAGATTGCCGCGATGCTGTCGATCGCATCGAACTGGTCGGCCGATACGATGCGTTCGTGGTGATCGGTGGCGAACAGCTCGGCCACCTGCCGCGCGTATCGGGTCTCATCCACGCTTTCGACATCGAAACCGATCGAGCAGGTGGTCACGGGGCTGTTGCTGGCCTCGCTCATCAGCGCGACGACCGACGAGCTGTCGACACCGCCCGACAGGAATGCCCCCAACGGCACGTCGGCGACCATCCGGCTGCCCACGCCTTCGCGCATGCGGTGCAGCAGCTGCGCCGACAGGTCGCGCGTGCCGCCCTTTTCACGCTCGGCGAAGGACACGTCCCACCACTGCCGCTGAGGCTCCGGCGTACGCCCATGTTCGAGCAGCAGGAAATGGCCCGCAGCGAGCTTTTCGACGCCTTTCAGGACGCTGCGGTGATCGGGGACATAGCCCCAGGTCATGTAATCCTCGATCGCCAGCGGATCGATCGTGCGGCGCAGCAGCGGATGGGCAAGCAGGCCCTTGAGCTCGCTCGCGAAGGCCAGCGCCCCGCCTTCGAGCCGCGCGAGATAAAGCGGTTTGACCCCCAGCCGGTCGCGCGCGAGGAACAGCTGGCGCCGGTCGCAGTCATAGAGCGCGAAGACGAACATTCCCTCAAGGCGGTGGAGGCAATCGGGGCCCCATTTCCGCCAAGCGGCAAGAATGACCTCGGTATCGCCATCGGTATGGAACTGCGCGCCGTCCTGGATCAGTTCGCGCCGCAGTTCGCGGTAATTGTAGATCTCGCCATTGAAGACGATAACCGCGCGCCCCTCGGCGGAATGCATCGGCTGCGGCGAACCTTCGAGGTCGATGACCGACAGCCGGCGATGTCCCAGCCCCACTCCGGGCGCGGTCCATACCCCGCTGCCGTCGGGTCCGCGATGCGCAAGCGCATCGGCCATCCGTTCGACCCGCCTGGGATCGACCGGCTTGACCGTTTCGTAATGGAAAATCCCCGCGATGCCGCACATGCGGGGCTGCCTAGACCAGCCGCGCGGCGACGGCAAAGCATCCTGCGGCAAGCAGGATCGCGGCAAGGACGAGATTGCGGTCTGCGCCCGGCCCTTCCCACCGCGCGACATGCGGCAGCGCGGCGATCCCGGCGGCGGTCCAGCCAGCCTCTTCGGGTTCGCGCTCGAACCAGCGCCAGGCCACCCCCAGCACCAGCGCCAGCACCAGCGCGAAGAAGAACCAGCCGTAAACGATATGGTCGAACCCGCCAGCGGCTTCGGCGCCGACATATTGCGCAAGGAAGATCGTCGCCCAGGCGCGGATACCATTGGCGATGATCGGAACGACGACACAGGCGATCAGGAACCACGCCCTGCGGTTCCAGCTGGCGAAACAGGTATGCGCGACCAGCAGCCCCAATGCGAGCATGGCGACGAGGAACTTCACGCCCGAGCATTCCTCGGCGACGATGAACAAGCCCGCGGGCGTATCGATGAGAATGCCGCTCGCCACCGTTTCGATACCGCTCCACCGGGTCAGCGCGGTGGCGATTTCTGCAGTGACCATCTGCAACGGAGGAATGATCTCGTCGCCGAACGGCACCAGCACGAAGGCATAGGCAAGCGGAAAGCCCAGCACGAGCCCGGCGCGCAGGCCCCACAGCGCCAGCACGGCGCCTTGCAATGCCATCACCGCTCCGCCCTGCGCGATGGTGTTGATCGCGATCTCGCGGCCCACGAACCAGACGGCGAGGCCCAGCACCAGCCATGCGAGCCCGGGCCACCAGCCCCGCAGCCCGGCCCGCGCCAGTTCGTCGCGCCGGATCCACCCGAGCCACGCAATGATCGGCGGAACCAGCAGGATATGGCTGTAGGTGTCGATGTTCCACCACTGATGCGCCATCGCGCGCCATTCCGCGAATGTCAGCGCCACCAGCACGAGCGCGGCGAGCGCCAGCATGGCCCCGGGTATGGCGAACGCGCCCTTGCGCGTGGCAGCTGCGGCCGGACTACGGAGCATCGTGCGGCGCGCCCGCGCAGGCCAGGATTTCGCTCAATGCCCGTTCCACGCTTTCCCAGCTCATCTCGTCGATCACGAACTTGCGGGCCGCCTGTCCCATCGCCTCGGCGCGGGGCGGATCGCCCAGCAGGCCCGTGATCCGGGCGAGCATCGCTGCGCCCTCGGCAGGAGCAATTGCGAAATGGCATCCGTCCCGTGCCTCTATGCCGGTCGCGGCCCCCGGCGTCAGCACCACCGGGCGCGCCATTGCCATCGCCTCGAGCACCTTGTTCTGTACCCCCCGCGCGATCAGCAGCGGCGCGACGACGAGGTCGGCCGATTTAAGGAAGGGTCGCACGTCGGGAACTTCGCCCCATACCCGGACGCCGTTTTCGCCATGCCGTCTGGTCAGCGCGGGCACCGGGGCGCGGCCGACGACATGCAACCGCGCACGGCTGTAGACACGGCGCAGATCGAGCATGACGTTGTCGATCAGCCACTGGGCCGCCGCGACATTGGGAGCGTAGTCCATCTGCCCGGTGAACACGAGCTGCGGATCCTCGCCCTCGTCGAGATCCTCCTGCCGGGCGACGGTTTGCGGATCGAATATCTGCGCGTCGATGCCGTTGCCAAGGGCCAGGCAGGTGGCTGCGCCGGGATCGACCAGCCGCGACGTGAACAGTTCCACCTCGTGCCCGCTGATGAGGAGCACCCGGTCGGCGCGCGCGGCAATGCGTTCCTCTTCGCGCGCGAGCAGCCGGCCCTCGCGCCGGTTGAGCCAGACGCGCCGCCCGGCATCGGCATAGGCTTCGAACTTCGCGCTATCGACATCGCAGAGGTCGACGATCACCCGTCCGGTGAAGCTGTCGGGCACATATTGGGCCATCTGTCCCGAAAAGACGAAGATCGTCTCGATCCGGTGATTGCCCAGCGTCTTGGCGACATAGCGGTGCATCGCGGCATCGTCGAATGCGGTGAGGCTGACCGGCTTGCGTTTCAGCACTGCCTCGGCCCCGGCGAGCGCCAGCGGCTTTTTGCGTTCGATCAGCGCATGGGTGCGCGCCAGCGCGGCGAGCGCCGATTTCTGCGCCAGGTCCGTCTCGGTCTCGCCGAAGGTGCCGACATGGACCGGCCCGCGCTTAACCAATGCCCGCAGCAGATGGTGCGAACGGATCTTGTCCCCGCGGTCGGGCGGGAACGGCACGCGGTGCGCTAGGAACAGTGTTTCGCCCATGCTAGCCGAGCCCGCGGGCGATCCACGGCCCCAGGCGGTTCGCCACCGGCAAAGGGAGCCGCTTCCACAGCGCGATCTTCGCCGAATAGCCGGCATCGGTCGGATCGATATTGCGCGGCGCGATGCCCGGCGGCGACCATTCGTAATAGGTCAGCGGCGCGGGCGTAAAGCCCCAGTTCTTCTTGAACGCATAGGGCCCGCTGCCGGTTTTCGAGCGGCCGAAATCGAACCTCGTGCATCCCCGCCGCCGGGCATGGGTCATCAGTTCGTAATACATGCGCTCGTTTGCCCTCAGTCCGCGCGCGCTCCATGTGCCGCCGCCCCAGAAGGGCATCACTGTTCCCCGGTGATAGAGCGAGAGCACACTGGCCACGGGAAGTTCCCCCTGACGGACGGTAAGGATATCGGCGTCGTCGCCAAACGAATCGAGCACAGCATCGAACAGTGTCCGCGGAAACACGGGCGTGCCGAGGTTGCGGACGCTCTGTGCATAGACCGCATAATGCGCGGCGCGTTCGGTCTCGGCGGTGCCGGTGGTAACCGTTAGATCGTGCTTGAGGCCCTTGCGTACCTCGGCGCGCGCCTTGCGCGGAATGGCCAGCAGCTGCGCCTCGTCATCGGCCGCCAGCTCGGCGGCGAAATTGGCGTGCTTGCCGCATATCGTGGTCCAGTCCGCCGGCGCGCTTCCCCCGCGCAGTTCGACGCTGGCCGCGCTAAGGCGGCCGGCCAGTTCCTCTGCCGCGCGGCACAAGCGTCGTGCATCGTCGTCCCGCGCTGCCAGCACGCCGCCACCGACCCCGAAGCCACTGGAAACGAGCGCGCGGCCGAACAGCGGTGAATGCACGTCGCTGAGTGGAAGCCAGCCCGCCAGGCGGCCTCCGCGTTCGGCGATCAGGCCGCGCGCGCTGTTGCCCGTGCCGTGCGCGATGGCCTGCAGCCACAACGGACGATGGAAGACCTCCCCCTCATTCGCCGCGACGAATGCCTCGATCGCTTCCGCTTCGCCCCGATCGGCAAGGTCTGCCTCGCGTATGACGGGAGTGTGCACCATCGGGGCGTTCATGCCGCCCAGTCCAGGCTCCGCGGCTGTTCGCGCGCGGCCAGCGCGTCCATCCGCCCCCATTCGAAATCGCCCAGCAGGCCGGACAGCTTGCCCGCCATTTTGGACAGATTGGTATAGTGGCGCAGTCGCGATCGCAGCGGCGCGCCCGCTACGCGTGGTTGCCCGGGATCGATTTCCCACGGGTGGAAATAGAACACCGCGGGGTGTCCTTCGCGGTTCACCTGCCGGATCGCCCAGCGGCTGAATCCATAGGGCAGGACACGGAAAAAGCCGCCGCCGCCCGCCGCCAGACGTTTCCCGCGCAGCATTGCGGTCGTCACCGGGATTTCGACGAGATCGCTTCCGGAAACCGGCGCGAAGGCAAAGCGCGGCGCCTCGGGCCAGCCATAGTGGTCGTGCACCACCGGCGCGACCGATGACGAATAGACATAGCCGTGTTCCGCCAGCACGTCATGCGCCCACGCATTGCGCGAATCGATCGAGAAGCTCGGCGCCCGGTATCCGGTGATCGCCTGCCCGCCCGCATCCTCCAGAATGGCGCGGGCGCGCATGAGGTCCGCGGCGAATTCATCACGGCTAAACGTGAAGACGCGCGTGTGGTCATAGCCATGGCTGGCAAGTTCGTGCCCGCGATCGACGATGGCGCGCATTGCGGCGGGGTTGCGTTCGGCGACCCAGCCTAGCGTGAAGAAGGTTGCCTTGACCTTGGCTTCATCGAACAGGTCGAGGATGCGTGCGACATTGTCGCCCACGCGCAGTTCGAGCGCGTCCCAGTCGCTGCGCGCGATCGTGTTTTCGAACGCGCCGACCTGGAACCAGTCTTCCACATCGACCGACAGGCCGTTGACGACGGTAGTCTCGTTCAACGCACCCTCCCCGGCATCACGCTGCGGCGCGCGAACCCTGCGATTCGAAATAGTCGATCATCATCGCGAGCACATGGCGCAGCGAGCGTTCCTGCTCGTCGAGGCGCGCCTCGATGGCGGACAGGCGCTCGCCGGTGTCACCAGACGCTTCGCCTGCCGCAGGCGCCTTGGCGAGCTTGTCCACTTCCTCGCGCATGGCACGCAGATGCTTGTCGCGTTCGGCGAAGGCAGCTTCGATCGCCTGGATCTGGTGATCGAGCAAGCCGGTCTGCTGCGGATCCGCACCGGTGGCCGCATCCGTCGCAGGCTTGCCGCCCTTCGCGCCGGTTGTCGCCGCGGTGGCTTCGGCCTGCCGCGCTTCCTGCCTGGCCCGGGCGATCGCTTCGAGCGCGCGGCCATCGCGGTCGGGCCGCGGCTTCGCGACATGGTCTTCGGCCGGTGCCGCATCGCCGGACATCTCCTCGACCACCGTGTCGAGCATCTCGACATCGAGCCGGGACTTTTCCTCGACCGAACCCAGCAGCAGCAACCGGGTCATGACCTGGTTGATCTTGCGCGGAATACCGCCGGTCGCCTTGTGCAGCTTGACCCACATGCTCCCGTCGAGTTCGGGATGCTCGTCCCAGCCGACATGGCGCAGGCGATGCTCGACATAGGGTTCGATCTCGCCCGGCTGCATCGGTTCGAGATGGTGTGCGGCGATGACGCGCTGGCGGAGCTGCTCGAGCTCGTCCGAATGCGCCAGCAGCTGCTTGAACTCGGGCTGGCCGAGCAACAGCGTCTGCAGCAGCGGGTGCGAACCGAGCTGGAAGTTCGACAGCATCCGCAGTTCTTCGAGCGCGCCGATTGACAGGTTCTGCGCCTCGTCGACGATCAGCAGCGCCCGGCGGCCATTGCGCGCCTCTTCGTGCAGGAACATCTCGATCGCTGCGAGGTCGGCAGCCTTGTCGCCGCCCGCGTCGAGCCCGAAGCTGCGCGCTGCGACATGGATCATTTCCTCGCCATCGAGCGCGCTGGTCACCACTTCGCCCACGGTCATGCGGTCGCTGTCGAGCTTCTGCTTGAGATGGGCCACCAGCGTCGACTTGCCCGAACCGACCTCGCCGGTGATGACGACGAAGCCTTCGCCCTGGTTGAGGCCGTACCCGAGATAGCTCAGCGCCTTCTTGTGCGTGACGCTTTCGTAATAGAACGCCGGGTCGGGCGTAAGCTGGAAAGGACGCTCGCTGAAATGGTAATATTCTTCGTACATCTGCGCAGTCCTATCAGAAATCGTACCGCAGGCCGAGCAGGGCCGATGCAGTGGTGAAATTGTCGGGCGCGATATCGCTGTCGAGCATCGAGATCGCCACCGCCGCGCGCGCCGAGAGATTGCGGATGACCTCTTCGCTGTAGCTGGCCGATCCGCCAATCGCGGTCACGTCTTCGGCACCCGCCGTTCCGCTTTCGAAGCGGTTGGCAAAGCTGTTGACCGAGAAGCGACCGCGCTGGCCGACCGGGCCGGACAAGCCGGCCGTCACGTAGTAGCTTTCATCAACGAGGCCGTCGGCCAGTTCGAGCACCGTGCCGGGCGCACCGATGAATTTCCGGCGATCGTAGCCCGCGCCGATGCTGGCGGTCATGCGGCCGATCTGGCGGCTGTAGCTGCCGACCACGCCGCGGCCCCGGAAGACCGAAGAGCGGAGCGAACCAAGCAGGCCGTCGAGGCAGCCGCTGCCGTCGATCGAGCTGACGCAGCCGGTCAGCTCGCCCGTGACCGGATCGCGCGAGACGGTGAAATCGGTGGGCAATGCAGCGAGCGAATTGTTGAGCCGGCCGCCGAAGCCCTGAATGCCGTCATAGACACCGATCTGCAAACTGCTGCGGCTGCTCGGCCGCCAGCTGAAGCTGCCGTAGAAGGTTTCGCTGTCATAGCGATGGCCGAACCGCGCTTCGAGCTGCGTCCGGCTGCTGGGCGACCATACGACCCCGACATCCCAGATGAGGCCGCTGGCTTCATAGGCGATGATCCGCGGGCTCGCCTCGTCGGTAATGAAACGGCCATTGTCGCCGATGACCGGGTTGCCCGCGGCATCGCGCACCGCATCGCGGCTCGACACTTCGACGTCCTCGATGCCCGCACCCGCGACGATTGCCAGCGTCGGCGTGACGGGAACGGTCACGTCTCCGCGGACATAGGCATCGCGCACGCGCTGATCGAGGTTGGAGACATCTTCCTGGTAGTATCCGGCACCGACCCCGAGACCGACCGGGAGCGGCTGGCCGGGACGCGTGCCCGCGCGCACGCTGGCGCTGTGCGAAACGCTTTCGTCGAACAGGTCGGCAGCGGTGCCTGTGGCGGTGATGAAATCGGGGCTGTCGACGCGCGTATAGCCGATACGGTAGTTCGCGTTCACTTCGACATCGCCCGCGCGCGTCTGCAGTGTGGGTCCGGCATAGGCGGAGTATGTCTGGGTCGAAAGCGTATCGTCGACGATCGGATTGATCACCGAACGGCCCTGCGCATCCACGCGCGTGCTGCTGGCCAGCGCGCCCGCTTCCACCGTCAGGACGCGCGGGATGATCGAGGCATAGCCGCGCGCCACGCCGGTGATCGTATCCGAATCGGCGCCGTTGGACTGGTGCGCGAAATTGCGTTCGTAACGCACCGACACGCTGCCGCCGTTGTTGCGCCCGGCGATCGAGGCGTCGACCCCTGCGGCAAGTTGCGTGTAGGTAACCACATCGCTGCCCGGCGATATCTGCCAGCTCGCCAGCGAATTGGCCTCGATATAGGGATCGATGCTGGTGCGCCCGCCGCCAGTGGACACGCCTTCGGCCGCGCTGCCCGCCGAACCGCTGTCGGCCCCCTGGTAGGACTGGGCCTGCAGCGGCGCGGCGCCAAACAGCGCAACAGCCGTCGCGGCGCTTGCCAGATAGGGTGTTTTCATTCGGTAGATCATGGGCTTACTCGCCATATCCGTAATAGGTTCCGAACCTGCGCCCGCTGGGGCTGAAGGTCGCATCGTTGAGCAGCAGCTTGATGTCGGGACAGGCCGAAAGCAGGTCGACCGCATCTTCCAGCGCCGCGCGCCCGGTCAGATCGGCGCGGGCGACCAGCAATGCCTGGCCCACCTGCTTGGCAAGCTCGGCAGCCGGCGTCGCGGCGAGTGCCGGAGGGCTGTCGAACACGATGATCCGGTTGCGCGCGCCGCGCGTGAGCTGGTCGAGCACATCGCGGGTGCGTTCGCTCGAAAGATATTCGCTGTCACGTCCGGTGCGCTTGCCTGCGGGCAGGACGAACAGCCCGGGAATATCGGTACCGACGACGAAATCCGCGACCTGCGCAGCAGGGTCGGACAGCACGTCCATGAAGCCCGCGGTTTCCTGCAGGCCGAGTTTCTCCATGACCGACGGATTGCCGAAATCGGCATCCACCAGCAGCACTTCCATGTCGCGTTCGCCCGCCAGCGCGATGGCGAGATTGAGCGCACAGAAGGTCTTGCCCTCGTTGGGGTGCGGCGAACAGACCAGCACGCGGCGCGCCAGCTGGCTGCCCTCGGTCTTGGTGGTGGCCAGCACCTGGCGCTTCACGATGCGGAATTCCTCGAGCAGCGTCGATGCCCCGCCATCGGGATCGATCAGGCCCTGCTCGCGCAGCATGGCGCGCACGATTTCGCGTTTCGGACCGGTAAAGGCGACTACCGGGCGGTCGGGTTCCACATCGGCGGGTGGGGCCGCGGCTGGCTCGGGAACGGCATGCGCATCGCTCGCGCGGCGCTGCGGTACGGGTGCCGGCGCGGGCGTCGGCGTCACCTCGATGGTCCGCCGCGGGGCGAATTTCTTCGCCTTGTCGCTGTCGAGCTTGGCTGGAACCGCGGCGGGAATCAGCCGGTCGAAGCCGAAGGTGCCGCTGGCGCGTTCGAGAAGCGATGCCCGCTTGGGCTTGCCATCATCATCGTTCGACGGCTCTATCTGCGTGGGTTTGTTCACTGCCATGTTCCCTCAGGCCACCGATCCGACCTGGACGATCTCGACGACCAGCAGCAGGAAGCATACCGCTCCCAGCGCACCGACACCGGCGAAGAATTGCTTCAGACGGAGTTTCTGGTGCTTGCGCGCCGCTTCGGTGACCGAACGCGAAATCGTCCCGATCACCGGCAGGTCGAGCGAGCGCTCGAGCTTGTCCGCGGTGGTGAAGCTCGAACGGAGCTGGCCGAGGACGAATGCGGCCCCCGCGCCCGCGCCGAGGCCGACGATCAGCACGCCCAGCAGCAGCAGCGGCCGGTTGGGAGCCGCGGGATTGCGCGGCGCGGTGGGCGGGTCGATCACCTCGAACTGGAATGCGCTGCGTTCGGTTTCGACCTGCCCGCGCAGCCGCATTTCCTCGCGGTCGTTGAGCAGGTCGTCATACTTGTCCTTCAGCACTTCGTAGTCGCGGCTGATGCGATTGGCTTCGGCCGCCACGGCAGGCTCGTTGGCCTGCGCGGCGATCAGCGCGGAAATGTCCGATTGCACCGCCGCCTTGCGGGCCTGCAGCGCCTGCACATTGGCCTGGCGTTCGGCGCGGATCGACATCAGCGAAGTATAGGCCGGGTTGGGCGAACCGCCCGAACCCGCCGGTTCGCTGGCTGCCTGTTCGCGCAGCGAGGCGATCTGGCGCTGCTGCGCCTGCACGTCGGGATGGCTGTCGGTCAGGCCGCGCGCACGCATGGCCGAGAGGTTCGATTGCGCCTGCATCAACGCCCCGCGTGCGCCCCCGCCCCCGGCGGTCACGATGCTGCGCGGCGTGCTGGCGATCTGGCCGTTGATGGCCGCCAGCGCGCTTTGCGCCGCGGCGATATCGGCATCGATCCCGCGCATTTCGGTGCGCATCGTCTGCAAGCGACCGGTCACGGTGCCAGTGCCGCCGATCAGGTCGGGGTGTTCCGCCTCGAAGGCCAGACGCCGCTGTTCGGCGGCTTCGAGCTCGGCCTTGCGGTCGTCGAGCTGCTGGTCGAGAAACGCGATCGTATCGGCGACATCGCCGCGGTTGCCCGCGATGTTCGATTCGCGGAAGATATCGATCAGCTTCTGGACCACGTCTTTCGCCAGCGCGGCGTTCTCGGCATCGCTCAGGCTCGACTTGCCGACCGTCGCGGTGATCGTGAACAGATTGTCCTGCTCGCTCTCGACCACGATGTTCTCGGTCAGGCTCTGCACCGCGCTCTGCATCTCATTGTCGGTGGCGACCTTTTCGCCCAGCTTGGTGCTGCGCACCACGCGCTCGAGATTGACCGCGCTGACCAGCGTCTGGCGGACCTTTGTGATCGCCTGCTTGCCGTCGCCGGAAATCTCCAGCTGCTCGGACAGGACATCCTCGAGCTCGACATAGATCCGCGCCCGGCTTTCATAGCTGTTGGGGATGAACGCAACCGCCAGCCAGCCGAGGATGCACACGGCCCAGGCCACCGCGAGCGCGAGCCAGCGGCGGTTCCACACCGTATGCAGCGCGCTGCGAAGTTCTTCGACGACTTCCTGCATGCCCCCGCAGTCCCCTAGAAGGTGCTTTCGGGGATGATGATCACATCACCCGGCTGCAGCAGCACATTGGCCTTGCTGTCGCCCCGCTTGAGCAGATCGGTCAGGCGCAGCGCATATTCGCGCTGGCGGCCGAGCTGCTTGTCGAAGCGGATCAGCTTGGCGCGATTGCCGGCGGCGAACTCGGACAGGCCGCCGACCGCGATCATCGCGTCGAGCACGGTCATGTTCGCGCGGTAGGGCAGCGAGGCCGGTTGCGCCGTGGCGCCGACAATGCGGATCTGCTGGCTGAAGGTCCCGGCAAATTCGTTGACGATGACCGAGACCAGCGGATCCTCGATATACTGGCTGAGCTGGAGGCGGATATCCTCCTCGAGCATCGATGGCGTCTTGCCCACCGCCGGCATGTCCTTGACCAGCGGGATGGTGATGCGGCCATCGGGGCGCACCTGGATCTTCTCCGCACCCAGTTCGGGATTGCGCCAGACATGGATGGTCAGCTGGTCGAGCGGACCGATCACATATTCCTCGCCCGGGCCTTCCTGCATGGCGACGAAAGTCGCGGGGGGAAGCTCGGTGTTGCCGCCGGCGGCACAGCCCGCCAGCATCAGCATGGGTGCGGCGCATCCGGCAAAAAGCAAGCTTGGTCGGTTCAAACGCATGTATCTATCCCGGCATCTGTCCACGGCCGTTTCGGACGCCGATTGCGCCCGTTGGCCCCTGTTTGGGAAGACTATTGCCCAAGAAAGGTGAACATACAGTTAGCCATAGCGCCCGGGAACCGCAGAAACCGCAGGATTCGCGGGCCTTACCCCGCCACGTTCACACCAGCATTTCGGCCGCCGGCCCCTGTCCGAGGAAGGCGCTGGGTGACGCGCTCGCGCCATAGGCACCCGCGCAGAACACCGCGACCAGATCGCCCACCTCGGCGCGGGGCAGATGCGCCTTGTCCGCAAGCCGGTCGAGCGGGGTGCACAGGCAGCCGACCACATTCGCGGTTTCTTCCGGTTCGGCGGCAAAGCGGCTGGCGATCGCCACCGGATAATTGCGCCGGACTACCGTGCCGAAATTGCCCGATGCCGCCAGCTGGTGATGCAGGCCGCCATCGGTAATCAGATAGGTTTCGCCGTAGCTGTCCTTGCGATCGACGATACGTGTGAGATAAACCCCAGCTTCGCCAACAAGATAGCGGCCGAGTTCAAGAAAGAGTTCAGCATCGGCCAGCGTCTCGGGCAGGTGCGCGAAGCGGTCGTGCAGCGCGGCCCCTACGGCAGCTATGTCCAGCGGCTCGTCACCCGGGAAATAGGGAATGCCGAAGCCGCCCCCCATGTTGAGCTTGGGCAGCTTGACCCCCGCCTCGCCAGCCAGGCGATCGGCGCAGTCGAGCACTTTCGCCTGCATGTCGATCACCGCTTCGGCCGACAGTGCCTGGCTGCCGGTAAAGATATGCAATCCGCGAAATTCGCAGCCTGCCGCAATGATCCGCGCGATCAGTGCCGGCACCCGTTCGGCATCGATCCCGAATGGCTTGGGGCCGCCGCCCATCTTCATCCCCGATCCCTTGAGTTCGAAATCGGGATTGACGCGGATCGCCATCCGCGGCGTCTTGCCGAGCCGCGCGGCGATACCCAGCGCGCGGTCGGCCTCGGCCTCGCTTTCGAGGTTGAGCGTGACGCCTGCTGCAATCGCCGCTTCCAGTTCGCTGTCGCGCTTGCCCGGCCCGGCGAAACTCACCCGCGTCAGGTCGAAACCCATAGCCCGGACCATTTCCAGCTCGCCGCCCGATGCGATATCGAGCCCGTCCGCTAGCGTCGAGACATGCTCAAGAACCGGCGCGAAACTGTTGGCCTTGATTGCATAATTGATCTTGATCCGGTCGGGCATCGCCGCGCGCAGATCGGCGAAGCGGTGCGTTATCAAATCCTTCGAATAGACGAACAGCGGGGTCCGCCCCGCAGCCTCGACCCAATGACTGGCGGGCTTGCCGCCGATGGCCAGCTCGCCGCCGATCGCGGTATAGCCCGCGGGAATGGGTCCCAGCGGCTTCATGCGCCGATCTCCGTGGCGATCGCGGTCCGGTCGAGTTTGCCGTTGGGATTGAGCGGCAGCGTGTCGCGCCAATGGATCACGTGCGGTTGCATGAAATTGGGCAGTTCCTTCTGCAGGGCCTTGCGAAGGCCGCTTTCGGGGTCGTCCGAGCCTACGGCAGGACGCACGACGAGATGGATCGCGTGACCGAGGCGTTCGTCCTGGACCCCGAGCGCGACCGCTTCGGCCACCAGGCCGCTCGCCACGGCAGCGCTCTCGATCTCCTGCGGACTGATACGGTTCCCCGCGCTCTTGATCATCGCATCGCGCCGTCCGACGAAATGGAGCAGCCCGTCCGCATCGCGCAAGACCCGGTCGCCCGACCAGACGGCCGTGCCGCCATATTCGGACATCGCCGGGGCCGGCTTGAAGCGTTCGGCTGTACGCTCGGCATCCTGCCAGTACCCCTGCGCCACCAGCGGTCCGCAGTGCACCAGTTCGCCTTCCTGACCCGGTCCGGCCAGCGAACCATCGTCGGCCATCACCAGTATCTCGGCGAAGGGAATGGCCCGGCCCATAGATGTCGGATGGGTATCAACCAGCACCGGATCGAGATAGGTCGAACGGAATGCCTCGGTCAGGCCATACATCGGAAAAAGTTGTGATTGCGGGAACATGCCGCGCAAATCTCGCACGAGGTCGAGCGTCAGCGCGCCGCCGGAATTGGTCAGCCGCCGCATGCTCCCGATCGCCTCCGCAGGCCATTCGACGTCGGTCAGTTGCAGCCACAGGGGCGGCACCGCAGCGAGCGTCGTCACCGCATGCCGGGTGCAGGCTTTCGCCACATCGCGCGGGAAGAGATAATCGAGCGGGACCACGCAGCCCCCCGCATACCAGGTCGATAGCAGCTGGCTCTGGCCGTAATCGAAACTCAGCGGGAGCACCGCCAGCGTCACATCGTCCTCCGCCATGCCGAGGTAATGCGCCACGCTGACCGCGCCCAGCCACATATTCGCATGGCTCAGCATGACGCCCTTGGGCCGGCCGGTCGAACCGCTGGTGTAGAGGATGGCCGCCAAGGCGTCCGGATCGTGCGCGGATGGCCCTGCATGGTCGCCCTGCGCTTCGGCCAGCGCGAAGACATCGGCTTCGTCGATCGGCGAACACGCTAGCGGCAGGTCCGCGTCCTCCAGCGTGGCCAACCGTGCCCTGGTCCCCATCAGCAACACCGCGCCGCTGTCGGCAAGGATATGCGCGACCTGCGCGCGCTTGAGCAACGGGTTGATCGGGACGTGCACCACGCCCGCGCGGGCCGCGGCGAGCGGCAGCAGGCAGGTCAATTCCCCCTTCGCCGCCCAGCTGGCGACACGCGCGCCCGCCGGCACACGGCCCGCGAGCCAGCCTGCAAGCAGGCCCACTCGCTTTCTCAGCTCGGCATGGGTAAGCGTACGCTCGCGCAGAACGAGCGCAGGCGCATCGTCTCGCCCGCGCCCGGCCAGTCGATCGAGCGGCTGCGGCGTGGAATCAGGCATTAACGCTCCTGAGTGAGGGAAATCCGGTGGACATCGCGGTCAGCTATCACGAGAGCCTTACCAAACTGCAAGCGCTGGATTGGCCGCACGACGGTCCTTTCGACAGGCTGGAGTGGTTCGGCCTGCTCGGCCCCGTGCTGGCCGCCATGGCCGAGCGCGGGGATGAGCGCGTGCTGCTGCCGCTGCGGCGCGAACATGAACACCTCGCCAGCCTGACCTACTGGTTCAGCTTCAGCTGGCGCCCGCTGGGCCGTTCGCAAGCCCTGCTCACCGCCCTCGCCCGCGACCTGCGGCGACAGGCCGGCCGGATCGTGCTTGCCCCCGTTCCCGGCGAGGACGGTAGTGCGAACGTGCTCGAACAGGCGTTCCGCAAGGCCGGCTGGCTGGTCTTTCGCAGCGCATGCGATGAAAACCACGTGCTCCCGGTCGAAGGCCGCAGCTTTGCCGAGTACTGGGCCGCGCGCCCGGGCAAGATGCGGACCACGCTCAAGCGCAAGGCGCGCAAGGTCGAGGTGAAAATCCTCACCCGGTTCGACGAGGCCGCCTGGGCCGACTATCAGGCGGTCTATGCACAAAGCTGGAAGCCGCGGGAGGAACGCGCGGATATCCTCGAGGCGTTTGCCCGCGCGGAAGGCGCTGCCGGCCGGATCCGGCTGGGGCTCGCCTATGCCGCTGGCGAGCCGGTCGCGGCGCAGTTCTGGACGGTGGAAGCCAGCACCGCCTATATCCACAAGCTGGCGCATATCGAGGCGGCCAAACCGCTTTCGGCGGGGACGACGCTGAGCGCGGCGCTGTTCGAGCGGGTTATCGATACGGATGGCGTGTCGCTGGTCGATTTCGGTACCGGCGCCGATGCCTACAAGCGCGACTGGATGGAAGCGAACCGGCCGCGTTACCGGCTCGATTGTCTCGACTGGCGCCAACCGCGGGCCTGGCCGGCCATCGCCAGGGCGTGGGTCCGCCACCTTGCACCGCACAATAGGCCCAGCTAAGGGCAGCGCCTCCAAACCAGGGCCAAAGGCAGGGGAAGCCGAGGAAATGAACGCCGAAACCGCACACGCCGCACCGACCGGGCCGAGCCGCAGCGACATCGACCAGACGCTGCGCGCGATCCTGCGCGACGTTCTCGGCCTCGACCAGGCGCAGGTCGACGGCTTCGATGGCGATACCGGGCTGTTCGGCCACCTTCCCGAACTCGACTCGATGGCCGTCGCGGGCCTGCTTACCGAAATGGAAGACCGGCTCGACATCGTCATCGAAGACGAGGACGTCGATGGCGAAATGCTCGAAACCTACAGCGGCCTGCTGGCTTTCGCCGAAGCCAAGGTCGTCGAAAGCTGACCGCGCACATGTATGTCACATGGCCTTGCCCGCTGCCGGACGGCACGTCGGGCGAGGAAATGGCGCTGTGCTTCGAACAACGGCGGTCCCGGCGCTTGCTGGTGATCCCCCCGCTGTTCGATGAAGCCAACAAGTTCCGCCATCAACTCTCTGAAATCATGCGCAGACTCGATGAAGGCGGCGTGGATTGTTTCCTCCCCGACCTGCCCGGCTGCAACGAAAGCAAGGCGCCGCTACAGGCGCAGACGCTCGCCGGCTGGCGGCAGGCGGTCGGGGCAGCTGCCGCGCATTTCGGTGCCGCGCATGTCCTTGCGGTGCGTTCGGGCTGCTGGCTGGTGCCCGATGACGTGCCCGCCGCGCTCCATGCTCCTGCAAAGCCTGCACAGGTGCTGCGCAACATGCTGCGCGCACGGGTGCTGGCCGCAAGGGAAACCGAGCATCCGGAAACCGCCGAGGCACTGCTCGACGATGCGCGGTCGAACGGCATCGTGCTCGCGGGCTGGCAGCTCGGCGCCGAGCTGGTCGGCGAACTGGAAACGGCAGATTACGATCCTTCGCCGCGGCACCGGGTCGTCGAACAGGCCGAGCTTGGCGGCCGGCCGCTGTGGCTGCGCGCCGAAAACGATTTCGATGCTGCGCAGGCCGACACGCTGGCGGCGATCGTGATGGCAGAAATGGCCGACCGATGAGCAGGCTGCATCTTACCTTCGAATGCCGCGAGCAGCGCTGCGGTGCCACGCTCGACAGCGCGCCGGGTACCACCGGGCTGCTGATCGTCAGCGGGGGCAACGAGATACGCGCGGGCGCGTTCAACGGCCAGTCGCAGCTTGCCGCCTCGATCGCGCGCGCCGGTTTCCCGGTGTTCCGCTTCGACCGGCGCGGGATCGGCGACAGTGAGGGCATCAATCGCGGGTTCCGCCGCTCGGGCCGCGATATCGCGGCCGCGCTGCTCGCCTTCCGCGCAATCGCTCCGCAGGTCCAGCGCGTGGTGGCATTCGGCAATTGCGATGCTGCCAGCGCCCTCATGCTGGCCGGGGGCGCGGAATGCGATGCTCTGGTCCTCAGCAACCCGTGGACGATTGAAGAAAGCGAAGACAGCACCCCGCCGCCCGCGGCCATCCGTTCGCGCTATGCACAAAAACTCAAGAACCCGCAGGAACTTGCCCGGCTCCTTTCAGGCGGCGTCGACCTAAAGAAACTGTCGCGCGGGATGGTCAAGGCGATGCGCCCGCGCAGCACCCCCTCGTCGCTCGCCGACCAGATGAAGAGCGGGCTCGACAGCTTCGGCGGGCCGGTGCGCTTCCTGCTCGCCGAAGCCGATCGCACCGCGCAAGTCTTTGCCGAGCGCTGGGATGCAGACGATGAGCGGATCGCGCGGTGCCCGGGGGCGGATCACGCCTTTTCGGATGGCGAAGCGCGCGCCTGGCTGCGCGCCCGCCTGCTCGAAACGCTGCGTGCCTACCGGGTGAAGTAGCTCGACAGCTCGACATGCGTCGACCAGCGGAACTGGCCCACGGGACGTAGCTTTTCGAGCCTGAACCCCGCCTCGACCAGCGTCCTCGCATCGCGCGCCCAGCTGGCAGGGTTGCAGCTGACATATGCCACGCGCGCGGCATCGCTGGCAGCAATCTGCGCCACCTGGTCGCGCGCACCCGCGCGCGGCGGATCGAGCAGGATCGCGCCGAAGCGCCCGGCTTCCTCGGGCTGCAAGGGATTGCGGAACAGGTCGCGGTGCAGCGCGAGCACGTGCACACCGCGCATGTTGGCCGCGGCCTTGCACGCCAGATGCGCGTCGCGCGCGGCCTCGACCGCCAGCACCTTGCGCGGCCCCGCCAGCGCGAACGCAAAGGTCCCGAGACCCGAAAACAGATCCGCAATCGTCGTCGCCCCGTCGAGGAAGGCGCGTGCATCGCCGACCAGCACGCCCTCCCCATCCTCGGTGGGCTGCAGGAAACTGCCCTGCGGGAAGGGTACCGGGAACGAACCGAGCGTAACCGTCAGCGGCTGCGGTTCCCACACGGTCTCGGGGCCGAAACCGCGATCGAGCGAGAGCCGGGCGAGCGCATTGTCGCGCGCGAAATCGAGCAGCGCCTCGGTCGCCGCGAGGCCATCCGCCTCGATCCCCTTGAGCGTGCAGTCCACGCCTTCGTCGACCAGCGTGAGTTCGATATCGACCGGCTGGCGTGCCCCATGTTCGGCAACCAGCGAACGCAGCGGCCCCACCAGCGCGAAAAGCTCGGGCACGAGGATGTGGCATTCGCGCATGTCGACGATGCGATGCGCCCCGCCTTCGCGAAAACCGAGCACTGCACCCCGGGCCGTGCGCAGCGCGTGCAGCGTCGCGCGGCGCCGCGAATTGGCTGGCGAGAGATGCGTCGGCAGCACCTCGCCGATGGCAATGCCCTGACCTTCGGCGGCATGGACGACCCGGTCGGTAACGAACTGGCGCAGCGCGGTTTCATCGGCCTGCTGCAACTGGCAGCCGCCGCATTCCGGGAAATGGCTGCACGGGGGCGTGACATGATGCGGCCCGGCAATCAGCGTCCCATCGGCGGCAACCGCGTCGCCGGGTACAGCGCCCGCGACGTGGCGGCCCGATGCCGTGATGCCGTCACCGCGGGCGGCGATCCGTTCGATGATCTCGCTGTCGCTCACAGAAATGTCTCCATTGCGGTCCGGACCGCCCGGGCCAGCTCGCCGGCAGTAAAGGCAGGGCCCGCGCGCCGCGCCGCTTCGTGATGCAACCACACCGCTTCTTCGCCAGCGCGGCGCGTATTGCCGTGTACCGCGAGCCGCGCAGCGAAGATGCCGGCAAGGACGTCGCCGGTGCCCGCAACCGAAAGCCAGCTGGACCCGCGCGGGAAGAATGACGTCATGCCGCCAGCCACGAGTATCGTGTCTGCGCCCTTGGCCAGCACGGTCATCCCGGTGACGTCATGAAGCCGCCGTGCGCGGTCGAGCTTGCACTCCGCCGTGACGCCGAACGCCGCGCACAGCGCCGCCAGTTCGCCTTCATGCGGGGTAACGCACAGCTTCGAAGCATCGGCCTCCGCCAGCAGCCCAGCATCGAGCAGATGCAGCGCGTCGGCGTCGAGCACCGCCGGCAACCCCCGGCCGAGGACCGCAGCGAGCCGTGAACGGGCAGCGCCGTCGCGCCCCAGCCCGGGGCCGACCAGGAGCGCCGCGATCCGTTCATCCGCAATGGCCTCGGCGAAATCACCCTGCTCGATCACCAGTTCGGCGGGGGCATCGGGATGCGCGTGTTCGCTGAGCAATTTCACATAGCCCGCCCCCGCGCGCATTGCCGCCTCGGACGACAGCAGCGGTGCGCCGGGCATCGCGCCGGCGACGATCGCAAGCAGGCCCCGCCGGTATTTGTGGGCATCGGCGGCCGGAGCGCCGAGCCGCGGCGGCGCGGCAAACGCCGCGGTTCCGCCCCCGGTCTCGATCCCGATCGGAACACGTCGCAGGGCCCCCATCCGGGCAACCGCCGGCATCAACGCATGCGCCTGTTTCCATGCCCCGAGCGCCAGCGTGAGATCGTAGCGAGGGAGCGGTCCGAGCACCCGGCCGCTGTCGCTTTCGACCGCGCTGGGTACGTCGATTGCGATACGATAACAGTCATTTGCTCCGAGCTCTTCGAGCAGTTCGGCAAAAGGGCCCTCGACTGCGCGGGAAAGCCCGTAGCCGAACAGGCAATCCACCACCACGGGGTGCTGCAGCCGGGCCGCTTCGCTCACGCGACCCTCGTAATGCGCCCGCGCGGTGCGCGCCGCAGTGCTGGAGGGTTCGCGCGGCGCGACGACATCGACGGCATAGCCTGCGCGATGCAGGCATTGCGCAATAACATAGCCGTCGCCGCCATTGTTACCCGGCCCGCACAGCACCGTCACGCCGCGCCCGGCAGCCGCGCGCATGACCCACAGCGCCGCGCCGCGACCGGCGCGTTGCATCAGCTCCCACTCGCTGGTCCCGGCATCCACTGCGGCACGCTCGGCCGCGCGCATCTGCTCGACCGTCAACACGGGCTCACTCATCGGCCGGTTCCTTCCAGCGGTAGCGGTCGTCGCCGATCATCAGGACAATGTCGCCCCCCTCGCGCTTGCTGGTCGCGATCTGCGATCCGTCGGATTCGGCGAGGCCGGCGGGGGTGTCCGCAGGCGCCAGCGTCCGGAAACCGCCATCGGGATGCCGCATGACATACACCGCGCCCGTGCCCTCGCCGTTCTGGACCAGGCGGCATTCGCTGGCGAAGTCGCTCGCGCCGCCGAGCGCGCAGGCGACGCTGGTGCCGCCCTCGCTCTCGATACCGGGGGATACATCGCAGGCGGCCAGCGCCAGCGCCGCCAGCGGCGCGCATGAGAGGGATCTTGGTTTGACCATCCGCCGCCGCTGCCACGCGCGCGGCCGCGGGGCAAGTGTCAGCGCTTTTTCAGCTGCCCGACATCGCGGATGGCCCCGCGTGCGGCGCTGGTGGTCATGGCGGCATAGGCCTCGAGTGCGGGCGAGACGCGCCGGTCGCGCGGCTTGGCCGGCTGCCACCCGCGCGCTTCCATCGCGGCGCGCCGCTCCGCCAGCACGTCGTCGGGCACGGCCAGGGTGATCGTACGCTGTGGAATCGAGATTTCGATCAGATCGCCCTCCTCGACCAGGCCGATGGTCCCACCCTCGGCCGCTTCGGGCGAAACATGGCCGATCGACAGCCCCGATGTGCCGCCCGAAAAGCGTCCGTCGGTCAGCAGCGCGCAGCCTGCGCCCAGCCCCTTCGACTTGAGGTAGCTGGTCGGATAGAGCATTTCCTGCATCCCCGGCCCGCCGCGCGGTCCTTCGTAGCGGATTACCACCACGTCGCCCTCGACCACCTGCCCGGTGAGGATCGCGGTGACCGCATCGTCCTGGCTTTCGTAAACCTTCGCCGGACCGGAGAAGGTGAGAATGCTTTCATCGACCCCCGCGGTCTTCACGATGCAGCCGTCGCGCGCGATATTGCCGTAAAGCACTGCCAGTCCGCCATCTTTGCTGAAGGCGCGCTCGGCACTGCGGATCACCCCGTTTTCGCGATCGAGATCGAGTTCGGGCCAGCGGTTGGACTGGCTGAAGGCGGTCTGCGTCGGCACCCCGCCCGGCGCGGCGGCAAAGAAATTGCGCACCGTGTTGTTCTGCGTGCGGCCGATATCCCAATCGTCCAGCGCATCGGCCATGGTCGGGCTGTGGACGGTCGGCAGCGCGGTGTGGAGCAGCCCCGCCTTCTCGAGTTCGCCGAGGATCGCCATGATGCCGCCAGCGCGGTGCACGTCTTCCATGTGGACATCGTCCTTGGCAGGCGCGACCTTCGACAGGCAGGGCACCTGGCGGCTCAACCGGTCGATGTCCTTCATGGTGAAATCGACCCCGGCTTCATGCGCGGCGGCCAGCAAGTGCAGCACGGTGTTGGTCGATCCGCCCATGGCGATATCGAGACTCATCGCGTTTTCGAACGCCTCGAAGCTGGCGATGGTGCGCGGCAGGACGCTTGCGTCGTCTTCCTCGTAATAGCGCTTGGCGAGCGTCACCACGAGCCGTCCCGCGCGTTCGAACAGCCCCTGCCTGTCGGCATGCGTCGCCAGCGTGGACCCGTTGCCGGGCAGCGAAAGGCCAAGCGCTTCGGTCAGGCAGTTCATCGAATTGGCAGTGAACATGCCGCTGCACGAACCGCAGGTCGGGCAGGCGTTCTGCTCGATCGCGGTCACTTCCTCGTCGGTGTAGCTCTCATCCGCCGCCGCGACCATCGCATCGACCAGGTCGAGCGCGACTTCCTTGCCCTTCACCACGACCTTGCCCGCTTCCATCGGCCCGCCCGAAACGAACACGCTGGGGATGTTGAGCCGCATCGAGGCCATCAGCATGCCCGGTGTGATCTTGTCGCAATTGGAAATGCACACCATCGCATCAGCGCAATGCGCGTTGACCATATATTCGACGCTGTCGGCGATGAGGTCGCGGCTAGGCAGCGAATAGAGCATGCCGTCGTGCCCCATGGCGATCCCGTCATCGACCGCGATGGTGTTGAATTCCTTGGCCACGCCGCCCGCTGCCTCGATCTCGCGCGCGACCAGCTGGCCGAGGTCCTTGAGGTGGACATGGCCCGGCACGAACTGCGTGAAGCTGTTGACCACGGCGATGATCGGCTTGCCGAAGTCGCCATCCTTCATGCCCGTGGCGCGCCACAATCCGCGCGCGCCGGCCATGTTGCGGCCGTGGGTGGTGGTGCGGGAACGATAGGCGGGCATGATATTGGTCCGGTCGGCTTCGGGGAGGAGGACAGACTAGAGGATCGCGGGTGCGGGTCGAAGCGGAAAATCTTTACGCGAAGCTAGATGCGGGATTTGTGCACTGGGGTGCGGAGGAACCGTCGGCCCCCCGCATCCGCCGCGTCGCCCCTGCGGAGGCAGGGGCCCAGATGACCTTCGTTCTTTAACGCCACGTCAGCTGGATCCCCGCCTTCGCGGGGATGACGGGAAAGCGCGAGGAAACCTGCCTTCGCGTCTTGGCATGCGATATCGACGCTCCGCAAACCGCAAGCGACGAAGCGCCTCCTCAGACCTCGAGCGCGACGCGACCCATCACATCGGCCAGCAGCGTCGCCCAGCGCGCCTGTCCAGCGGCGATACCGATCTGGTCCTGGCGGATCTCGACCGTGCAATAGGGGATGCCCTGCGCCTCGGCATGGCGGTCCATCGTCGCATTGAGCTGCTTGCCGGAATAGGGCTGGTTGTCGCCCACATTGAGGCCCTGCTCGCCGAACAGGCGGATCGCATGGCGCGCCGCGCGGTCGTCCTGGTTGTAAAGCAGCGCGACTTCCCACGGGCGCTGTTCGTCGCTGGTGGCCATTTTCGGCGTGAAGCTGTGCAGCGCCAGGATCAGGCGCGGCTGGGCCCGCGCGATCAGTTCGGCCAGCGCGGCATGATACGGACGGTGGAACCGGTCCAGCCGGGCTTCGACATTGGCGCCGATATTGCCGGGGATCAGCGTCCCGTCGCTCTCGCTCGGCACTGCTGCGGGATCGTCCTCGCGCCGATGCAGGTCGCACACGAGGCGGCTGACCGTGGCGATATGCGCGGGCATGCCGTGGCGCCGGGCCAACCGGTCGGCAATGCCCTCGACGCCGATATCGACCGCGATATGCGCGTCGAGCAAGGCCGGGTCGATGCCCAGCTCTATGTCTTCCGGGACGTGGTTGGAGGCGTGGTCGGCGACGCACAGCAGCCCTCCCGGACGTAGGTCGTCGACCGCGACCTGGCGGTAGGGGAGGTTGTCGATCATCATCGCAGGAGCCCTTTCATCTGCCACCAGCCCGTGTGGAGCTTGCCGATCTGCGAAGCTGCCGCGTCACGCGCCGCGACGCTTTCGTAGAGCGCAAAACACGTCGCGCCCGAGCCCGACATACGGGCGAGGATGGGCGATGTTCCGCCCAATTCCGCCAGCACCCCGGCGATCTGCGGACATAGCGAAATTGCCGGCCCCTCGAGGTCGTTGCGGCCCGCGATTGCCACGCTCCGCGCATCCCCGGCAGGCAGTGCGCCGCGGTCCTGGCCATCCCAGTGTCCGAACACCGGACCGGTGGCGAGCGGGAGGCGCGGATTGACCAGCAACACCGGGGTGCCGGCAAAGCTGTCGTCCGCCGCCTCCAGCTCGGTTCCGGTCCCCCGGCCGACACAGGTGCGGCTCTCGACGCAGGCGGGCACATCGGCGCCGAGCGCGGCGGCGCGCGCGTGCCAGTCCTCGGGCAGGCCGAAGCGCGCCTGCACCATGCGGAAGACCGCGCCGGCATCGGCCGATCCGCCCCCCAACCCCGCCGCGACGGGCAGGTTCTTCTCAAGCGTAACCGCCAGCCCATCGGCGCGCGGGAGCTTGCCCAGCGCCTTGGCGATGAGGTTGTCGAACGGATCGTCGAGCCCGCCGGCGAATTCACCGAAGACGGTGACGCTGTCCTGAGCCGCACTGCGCGCCGTCAGCACATCGCCCGTATCGACGAAAGCGAACAGCGTCTCGAGCTCGTGATAGCCATCCTCGCGCCGCCTGCGGACATGCAGCGCGAGGTTGATCTTGGCGTAGGCGGTCTCAGCAATGGCCACCCGCAGGCTCCCACGTCATTGCGAGCGAAGCGAAGCAATCCAGGGCGCTGCCGTGGATTGCCGCGTCGCTTCGCTCCTCGCAATGAAAGAGCGAGCGACGCCGGCGATCACATATTCGGGTAGTTCGGGCCGCCCCCGCCTTCGGGCGTGGTCCATTCGATGTTCTGGTTCGGATCCTTGATGTCGCAGGTCTTGCAGTGGATGCAGTTCTGCGAGTTGATCTGGAACTTCATCTCGCCCGTGTCCTCGTCGGCAAGCCATTCGTAGACGCCAGCGGGGCAATAGCGGTTCGACGGGCCGTCGTATTCGGCCAGTTCGCTGGTCTTCTGCAGCTCCCAGTCGCACACCTTCAGATGGACCGGCTGGTCCTCGGCGTGGTTGGTGTAGCTGAAGGCGACATTGGTCAGCTTGTCGAAGCTCAGCTTCCCGTCGGGCTTGGGATAGGCGATCTTCTGATGCAGGTCGGCGCGCTGCAGCATCTCGTGGTCGCGGTGATGCTTCATCGTGATCGGCAGGCCGATCTTGAGCGTGCGCATCCACATGTCGATGCCCGCCAGCATGGTGCCGAGGTCTTCGCCCCATTTGGCCACCGCGGGCTGCGCGTTCTTCACCTTCTTGAGCTCTTCGGCAATCCAGCTCGACCGGACCGCGGCGTCATAATCCATCAGCTCGCTATGCTTGGCGCCGCCGGCGATCGCCGCAGCGATGCTCTCGGCCGCCAGCATGCCGCTCTTCATCGCGGTGTGGCTGCCCTTGATCCGCGGGACGTTGACGAAGCCCGCGGCGCAGCCGATCAGCGCGCCGCCGGGGAACGCCAGCTTGGGGACCGACTGCCAGCCGCCCTCGTTGATGACGCGGCCGCCATAGGCGACGCGCTTGCCGCCCTCGAGGATCGCCGCGATCGCCGGGTGGTGCTTCCAGCGCTGGAATTCCTGGTAGGGCGAGACATAGGGGTTCTTGTAATCGAGCGCGGTGACGAAGCCGAGTGCGACCTGGCCATTGGCCTGGTGGTAGAGGAACCCGCCGCCCCAGGTGCCGCTCTCGCTCAGCGGCCAGCCCTGCGTGTGAATCACGCGGCCGGGCTCGTGCTTGGCGGGGTCGATATCCCACAGTTCCTTGATGCCGAGGCCGTAGACCTGCGGCTCGCAATCGGCCTCGAGGTCGTATTTCGCCTTCATCTTCTTGGTCAGATTGCCGCGCGCACCCTCGGCGAAGAGCGTGTATTTCGCGTGGATCTCCATCCCCGGCTGGTAATCGCCCTTCTGCGAGCCATCTTCGGCGATGCCCATGTCCTGCGTCACCACGCCGGTCACCGCGCCCTGCTCGTCGAACAGCACTTCGGCGGCGGGGAAGCCGGGGAAGACCATCACGCCCAGGCCCTCGGCCTGTTCGCCCAGCCAGCGCGCCAGATTGCCCAGAGAACCGGTGTAATTGCCGTGATTGCCCATGAAGGGCGGGAGGAGGAATTCGGGCAGGTCGGACTGGCCGGTTTCGGACAGCACCCAGTGGTGGTTCTCGGTCACCGGGGTTTCCGCCATCGGGCAATCCATGTCGCGCCACTCGGGGAGCAATTCGTCCAGTGCCCGGGGGTCGACCACCGCGCCCGACAGCACGTGCGCACCGATTTCGCTGCCCTTTTCGAGCACCACGACCTCGAGGTCCTCGTTGATCTGCTTCAACCGGAT
>CERU01016897.1_pt1 | contig 43612 bp, 44 predicted proteins | sample 530741 | NCBI WGS metagenome assembly CERU01 (sample SAMEA2620925, study PRJEB7988) | marine metagenome | biome: marine biome (ENVO:00000447); feature: deep chlorophyll maximum layer (ENVO:xxxxxxxx); material: "saline water (ENVO:00002010), including plankton (ENVO:xxxxxxxx)" | depth 30 m | reverse complement strand
GCTACTGAGCATACTGACAAAAGAGTTTGTCAGGACTATGGGGACTATCTAAAACTTCGAGAAAAGGGCTGGTGGACTGTCAGTGATGTAAATGATAGCCACACAGTACATAAAGAGAAGGAAGGTCTATCTGAGTTTCAAGAAACTATGGAGGTAGAAGAGCCGACCGAAGACATAGTTTTGCCTGATTAATAGGGTTTTCAGCACCTTGATCGGTGATGTATATATGCTATATTTTATTTTAAATATAACATTACATAAGTGTGCCTGTATCAAGAAACCAACCTAGCCCACAAAGACAAACTGTACTAACATTTGTTTCTCCAAATGTTCAAGATTTGTTATTTTATGAGACCGTTGATGTTCAACGTGTAGGTCGGACACCTCCTGCTTATGGGACAGCTCATCCTGATTCAACTAAATTCCCTGATCATAAATTAGTTTATGTAAAGCAAGCAGACCCAAATGGGCAACTGTACCAATATTTTTATGCGGCCTCTAGGTCTAGTCAGGACAACTATAACTTTGAATATTCGCAAGCGAGTCTAGGCAGTTCTAAATTTAACACTGTTGTCAGGACTTACGTTACGCCGAGATCTGAATTTAAAGAAGACGACTCTACTTTAGAAGCAGGAGATGCAATGCCTACTGATCCTTCCTCTGCAAATTTCTCTGGCAAAGGATATATCCTAATGACTCGACAACAAAAAAGGCTAGGTGATCAAGAGTTAGATGGGTACTTTGTTATTGAGCAAAGAGTTTATTTTGTTAGAGAAGATCTTGAAACTTTGCGTTGGGATGAGATGTCGGGGTCTAATTTAAAGACAACAGTTAGTTATTTTGCTCTAGGCGAAACCCCTTCAGGCGGTGGATCTAATATCCAAACTTTAATTTCCGATGCGGATAATGCTTATTGGAGTCCTACCATAGAATACCGAGACGCTGATTCTACTCCAAAGAAAGCTGTTGCTTTTTACAAAGAGGGGAGACAGGTATCTTCAGATTGGTTTGAAGTCGTTAAGACTGAAACAATTGCGGGGACAACTACTGATTCTGCTATTGATGCTGACACTACTTTGCTTATCGAAGAACTTGATACTTCTGTTAACTATACATTCCCTCCAGTTTTACAAGACATATCGGTAGTAAACTGGGAAAGACATGATGGTCAGATACAATCTAATCCAGAGTATCACATGAATCCTGAAGGGTATAGTGGGCCGTGCAAAGCTAAAGTTAAAAAAGAATATAAGGTAAGCGAGTTTGATGGGGCTAGTGAAGTCCCTTCTGCTAAAGCTATGCAGCCTCAGTCTTTTTCTTTTTCTACGCCTTACATTAGTTTACGAATACCAGCGTGTTTAATGAATGGGGGTGAAGTTGGTTTTACTACAGGAACTACAGACCCTGTTTACAAGTATACCGTTTATACAAAACAACTACCTGTAACTGAGCCTTCTTCTTGGCCGACTTCTATTGATGTTAGAGTCACTCAACAAAATGCCAGAGGAGGATTCATTAAAGAAACAACAACTGTATTTCCTCCGTCTTATAATTAATGCCTGAAGAGTTTAGAGATGGTAACTATGGTTTCGGGAATCCTACGACTCCCGCTGATAAAGACGTAACTGATGCTCAGTTAAGTAATCTTTCTTCTGTAGAAGAAACAGCTTACGGATCTGATGTTGGTTTTTATGAAACTAACCATGCACCTCCATCTGGTTCGGCTCAGTCGATTCCTCAAGATGATGTTCGTTATCGTCAGGAACATGAACCATATAATTACCAACCCGATGGTGATCAGTTTGTTTATATAACAAAGGCTCACTTGTATGAAATACATCCTTTAACTTTAGGTCTTATTAAAAGGCATGAACTAACTCCATTAAAGATAAAGTTAGATTCTGCAAAAGGTTGTGTATACACCCAATTCAAAACAACAGACCAAGGAAAAATTGAAGGTGACTATGAGTTATTAAAAACAGACGAAGACGATCCTCCAGACTCTGTTCCGTTTGCTTTGCCTGATGGAGACAACAATGCAGGTACTGGCGGAACATATAACGTGCTTCTATTTAAATTCGCTAACGGAGAAATAATACGAAATCATTATAGCACAGATGAAGAGGGTGCAGTTGATCCTAGATCGGTAAAACATTATGGGGGAGTTGAAGGTCATAGAGGCCCGTTGTTTTGGTCTTGTGGATATAATAGAATAAAAAATGTAGGTACTGGAGATGGAAAGATTTTTAAAGATTACACAATAGCTAGTGATTCTAAAAACCTTAGAACTCTGAAAGAAGCTGACTATTCAGGTCAAAGCACTCCTTTTTCAACTGATCCTCAAATAAATATAGCAACTTCTGGAGATGAGATAACTGTTAGGGGAAATAGTTTGAATGAAGAATGGACTACGACTGCCGCTTCTGGTGTATCTGGTTATTCAAATAGTAGGATCGCTGTAGTTCAAGATGGTCTAATAAAAGAAAAAACAAATTTAGAAGTCGTAGAAGTTCCTACATCTTCAGGAAGCAGTACCGTTACCACAGTTTCATCTACTCCAACTACCGTAAATACAACTGTTGACACTTTAACAACGACTTCGATAACTCCGCCGAGTGGTACAGGTATGTCATTAGATACTAAGACATATACGGTTAGGGAATTATCAACAGAGACTTTACACCAACAAACTGGTGCTTGGCAGGGTGGGGCTTCCTCACAATCAGCAGGTTTAAATTTATATGAGGTTAACACTACATCAGGTGCGACTATATGGGTTATGGGTAAACCATCAACTGGCGGGTCACCTCCTACTTTTCCTTCTTTCATAACAGGAGCCTCTACTTATACAGGGGTCAAAAATTTGTCGTCAGCGAGTGTTGAGCTATACATAGCTCATTCCTCTGGAAACCATAAGTATTTAGAATCTTCTGAATCAGATACTACTACAAACACGATTTACGTAAGTTCAGCTACAACGCCTAGAACTTTCATAACTTCCACTGGAACACCTATTCATGTTTATTCAGAAAGCGAATCTACAACTTCAAAATTCTTGAAAACGACTGAATCTGATGGAGCTACAGTCCCTATAGTATCGGCTATAAATACCACAGCTTCAACTGTTCAGACAATAAGCGGTTCAGCTAAAGTGCTTAAAGCTCCCTAGTTGACCTAACACTATTTCAAGCTTACATTAAGGTATGACAACCTTAACGGTAGCGGGTGTAGAAGACGCTCTTTCATCTTATAAAACGGTAGGGAATCGATTTATAAGCGACTTGAATTTAGTCATGCCTAGACTTTATGGGATGGGTATGTGGAGAGATTTAGTTTATGAAACTACGGTCTCTACAACGGACGGAAATTTTACACTGCCTGAAGGCTCTGAGTCGGTTTTATCTGTTTTAATAGACAATGATCCTGCACAAACAAGAACCCGATTTCATGACTACCGATTGACTGGTAGAAATTCAGATGGAACTACTTTAGCAAACTACGGGATAGTTGATGACGGTCTTGTCCCTACTATAAATGAATTAGAATCTTCTAAAGCATATAGAATATTTATACGACCTATAGCCCCTGAAACTCTTCTCCCTAGAACAGAAAATAATTTTATTACAATTACTGGGTTAGATAATAGTACAACTCCTGTAACTAAAACATATAAACCCGACTTAGACACAGAATCTGTCCATGTCTCCTCTTCTATATTTTTTACATCAATAACCGAGATTAAAAATGGAGACTCATCAATAGCAGCTCCTGTTCGTGTTGTTGCTCAAAACAAAGATGACTCAACTGATGAGTTGATTTTAGGTGATGTCCAACAGGCGAATAAAGTAAACTCTTATAGAAGATACAGAGTATCCAACACCACGACTAATGACAACAAAGTTACTCTCCGTTTACTTGTTAAACGGAAATTCACTACTTTGATTAACGACACCGATCCTGTTTATCCAAGTAATTTAAATGCGATAAAGCACGGATTGTTAGGCATGGTTGCGGAAGATAATGCTGACATAGAAAGAGCCAATTATCATTGGACTGTTTGCAAACAATTACTAGAGGAAGAACTAGACTCTTATAGAGGAGCTGCAAAGCCGACCCTTAAATTTGACCCTTCTGGTTCTGGGTCAAGAGTACCAAATTTACTTTAACTTTAAAAATTATGATTGAATTTATTACAAAAAACAGTGAAGAGATTTTGTCTATTGCTACTGGTATAGTAGCTGTAGCGTCTGCAATATGCGCTTTAACACCGACTCCAAAAGATGATGGGGTTGTTAAAAAAATATATGCTGTCGTTGAGTGGTTAGCTCTTAATGTAGGCAAAGCAAAAGATAAGTGAAAATTTTTAAACTCATCAGCTCTGCTTTAGAAGCTGTTGTTTTATATTTGCAATACAAAAGGCAAAAATACGTAGATGACATTGAAGACGAAATTGATAAGCTTGCTAGGAATGGTTCTGCTTCTGCCAAGTTGCGTATCGAAAGACTGGGCAAGCGACTCAAGCGTGAACGAGAGCGCACTCTATGATCCTCCAACAGTTACTTTAATTGAAGGAACTGAATATAAATTTAAAGAGGGCGTTTTGCTTGGAAGGAAAAACCATAAATATCACAGTAACTATTCTTATTTAAGAGCAATAACCATCGGGAATAAATGAACTCTTCAAAATTAATAGATACTCTTTTAGGCACTATTACCCCTACAATAGCGGTTGCTGCCTCATTCCAAGAACAATTAGAATACTGGTTGAGAGTGTCGTCTTTAGTTTTAGGAATAATGGTAGCTTTAGTTTCTTTGTACAGATTAGTTTTTAAATACAGAAAATGATAGGTATTTGCATAGGTCACAGTAGGAAAGGAGATAAAGGGGCTTATACTCTTTCTCCTAATTCTGTTAGTGAGTACGATTTCAATAAAGCTTTAGTACCCCTTATAGTTCCCTATTTAGAAGTTCCATACAAAGTGTATGATGACTATCAAGCTTCTAGCTATGTAGGGGCCATGAATTTTATATCTAGGAAATTAAAAGAAGACGGAGCAACTTCTTGTGTTGAATTACATTTTAATGCGGCAAGTCCTTCTGCACATGGACACGAGTGGCTTTATTGGGAGACCAGTAAAGGAGGTAAAAGATTAGCTGAGTCCTTTAACAATGCCATGCAAGAAGAGTACCCTGACATTAGACCACGAGGGATAAAAAGCCGAACACATAGGCAAAGAGGGAGTTTATTTTTAAGAAAGACTCCTTGCTACGCTTGTATAGCCGAACCTTTCTTTGGCTCTAATAGAGGAGACGTAGATATAATAATGTCCGATTTAAGTCAGTTAGCTAAAGTGTATGCTGACGGTATAAATAATTTCTATGCATAATGAATATTCCAAAGTCACTTCGTATAGCTGGACAGCGTGTTCGGATATGCATCGCTGATTTAAGCGACGATGATGTCTTTGGGTATTACAGTCATGACCGAAAAATAATATTTCTATCTGAAGCTTTAGAAGAAAAAGATCTTATAGATACTCTTAGGCATGAGCTTATGGAAGCAAGCTTATGTATATCTGGCGTTGGGTTTTGTGAATCTTTTGAGCAAGAAGCGGTGGTTAGGTGCATGGATGAAGTTTTCTTTCCTGCTTATGAAAGGTTATTAAAACTAATTTCATAGACAATGAGTTCATTGCCGAAACAATTTAAGAAAGACAAAAAGATGATTGTCTTTTATCCATCGTCGGATGATATAAAAGAAGCTTTTGAGCGCACTCAAAAGTTAGGGGTGCTACCTAATTCGTTTACTAGAGGTCAAGGTAGAATGACAGGGTTCCTTGGTGAAGTTGCTTTTGAACTACTATACCCAAACTCTGAATATGTAGGAGATACTTGTTATACATATGACTATGTAATGGGTAGAAGAAAGATTGATGTTAAATCAAAAACCTGTACAGGAAAACCTTTACCTCATTACACAGCTTCTGTTAATACCAAGGATAAAAAACTTAATGCTACTACTTACTTTTTTGTTAGAGTCCGAAAAGACCTTACAAGAGTTTGGTTATTAGGCTGGGCCTCAAAACAAAAGATGGAGACTAAAGCTGAGTTTAAAAAGCGGGGAGAAAAAGATGACTTTGGATTTACATATAAAGTTGATGGTTATCATCTACCTATACAGCATCTCCGCCGACCTGATTCTCTTTAGATGAAGCTGGGTCTATATCATACTTTTCAGTTATATCTATAATAAGTATTTTACCTCCTCCAGTTCCCTCTGATTTCACAGGTCTAATGTTTTTGTTAGTCTTACATAGTTCTTCGATGTAAGTAACGTCTCTTCGTAAATCTTCAGCTCTCCCTTCTATTGACCCAACAAATGTTTTAACATCTTGTGATAACTTGTAAAAAGTACCTCTCCATTCTTTTTTGTTCGGGTCGGTCGCTCTTAATTCTTGTGAGAACATATCTAGAATCTCTGCGGCTCTTGCTCTTGTTGAGCTATCATAAGCGGCATCAGACAAAGTTGGATCAATAAAACTCTTAACTCCAAACCTGTCATCGCCTTTAATTTCATCAGGAATTTTAAATCCTTTCAGAAAAGCTAAATAATAAGGAAGTTCTTTTTTTATGGTATCCTCTAGTGTTTTTTTATCGGGGAAATCAAAGGGTGTTGGATTAATTCTAAAAGCTATAATCTTATCACGATTACTGGAATCTAAGTTAGGAATGACAGACATACTGTTTGGATCGTCATTCAAACTAAGCATTGCCCGACCCGCCCAAGGAATTGATATAGCGTCACCGTACTTAGGCATAAGATCCATTCTAGGGTTTGCTGTAGATCTCTTTAGCATTTCAGTCAATCTCATTTGCTCCTGCCTATTTGATGCACTTGTTGTATCATCAATAACCCAACAAGCAGTCCTCCCCATTTCTTTATTGAATTTTGTTTGCCCCGATAAATAGTCACTGCCGTCCGCAAACCCTCCGACAGAGGGGGCTACAACCATTGTAGAAAGTAATGTTTTACCTCTTTTTGATGGCCCACATAAAACCATAGTATGCCCCTGATCCAATCTTGAATTTAATATGGCTTCATAAAATCTCTTATGCCATGCCCAAAAAGTAAACACTGAAGGTAAACTTGATTGTGGGTTATCTACAAACATATGGGTCATTAGCTTATACAGGAAAGGCCAATTCTTTTTGTCCCCACTATCTGCTGCTTCAATAGGCTTTATGTTTGTCGTGTTTAAAATTTTCTGACCATTCCATTCTACTACTCTTTCCCCCCTCCTAAAAACAATGGGAGCCATTTCAGCTACTCTGTTCTTTTGACTTATCACTAAGATTGCATCCTCAACTTCTGAAAGAGTCTCTCCTTTCTTTGCTCCTTTATATCTGAAACCTCTCTTTCTTAGTTCTAAAACCAATTGATCTTTTGGTATGAGTTGTGGGAATCCATCAATTAAACCATAAAAGTTTTTGCCATTAAACCAATAACTATCAAGCAAGTCCCCCATCTTTTTTTCTTCAAAGTCTTTAACAAACTTAACTCCAAAGATATCTTTCCATGTCATCCAACCCTTTGATCTATCTGAATAAACCAACATACCATCTTCAAATACCTGACAACCTTCCCTCTCAATACCGTCGTCTATCCAGAAAAGTGGGCCTCTAGAACCAACTTCAAATTCACCTACCCATCTGTTAGGAAATCTTTTATCTACTTCTTTAGCGACTTCAGCCATAGGAATAGCTGTGTCTTCTGATTTAGGTGTGTGCTTTTGAGCCGCTTTGATAAGAGCTGTCTGGACTATTGAGTTCGGAACAACTCCCCCTATGTTTACAATGTCACTGCCGAGTGCAAAATACTGAGAGGCACTTTCAGATTTTGTATCATATCCTGCAAATATTTTATCAAAACCCAATATTCTTTTTAGTTCTCTTACAAAGTAGGGGTGTATTTCTGAGTTTACAGGAACTTCATTCTCAAACAAAAAACCAAGTCTGATATACCCACTGTATGTTTTAGCTCTCCACGCTGGTGAGGCTTTAGTACATTTAGCTGCAATAATATCATCGACATTATCCCAATCTACTGGAGCGTCACAATCGACTATAACTCCAGAAGTTTTATGTATTTTATTTTCAGAGTCTATTCTTCTGTTAGGGTTTAATCCTTCACAACAACTTATAAAGTAGCTATCTGTTTTCTTATCAGCACACCACGCTCTGAAATCAGCTTTGTCGTTGAACTTAGGTATCTTTTGTTTAGGTAATGAAAAGATATCATCGAATCCTTTTGCTTCTTCTTCTCTTAGGTTTTTTAAATAACGGTACTTCATTTTTCATATTTAGTTAGTATTTCTCCTTCAGCTTGCAGAGGTATATCGGGTATCCATTTTGGAGGGTTAGACATAATACTAACTATATCTTTATATGCCTCTTCTGCTTTATCTGCGTCTTCTTCTATGATCACTTCGTCGTGAACATGGAAAATTATTTTATGCCCTGCTTTGTCGAGCCTCATCATCATGTCCGAAAAAATATCACGAGCTAGTGCTTGAGATAAGTTTTCAGCAAGTAGCCCGCCCCACAATCTCACAGGCAATTTCTTGCCATTCTTAGGTATAGCGGCGATGTAATCATTAAAAAAATTTCGGCGAGTGAATCCTTTTCTATCTCCTGATACTCTCTTAATCTTACCGTAGTTCAATTCTCTTTTGCTCGGCAGCACATGAACCAAATCAACTTTAGCCGCATGAGCTTTTTTAATCTTGTTGTTCAGGATACTCCAGTAACCTTTTATCTTTGGCATAAAGTATCTGTATCTCGCTATACCTTCTCTTGCTTGATCGACACTAAAACCAGTCATACTTGCAAACCTATCTACTCCTACACCGTAGCCACATCCTAAAACTAAAGCTTTAACTATGTGCCTAAGTTTAGGATCTTCCTTTTTAAGTAGCCCTTTCTCTCTACCCCACATCTTAAATCGAATAGCAAAAGCTTCATATATGTCATCAGTGTCTGCAATCTCAGCTAACATATTTTTATCTTCCGCCAACCAACATAAAGTTCTAACTTCGATTTGAGATAAGTCTACAACGATTAGTTTTCTACCTTCTTTAGGAGCAATCAAATGTCTTAGGTTTGCTCCGAACATTTCTTCACGAGGTAAGTTCTGTAAATTTAAATTACCTCCCGATCCACTGAATCTTCCAGTGTGCGCTCCAAAATACATGATGCCTCCATAGAATCTAGAGTCGGGCATAGTTGCATAATCGAAAGACTCAAGTTTCTTTTTAATAGCATTGATCCTTCTCCAGTCTCTAACTGAGGTAATCCATTTATGCTTTTCACTATGATGGTCAATCCACTCTTGCGCTTTCTCATCTGTAGCCGCAAGACTGGCAGGAGGCTCCAGACCAACGAGCCTACACTGGTTGTCAAAAGCTGCTCTGCTTAACAAGGGGCTTTCTTCTATCCAAGGAATATTTTGCTCTGCTTCAAATAGCCTGACCTTTACTTTTTCCAGTTGATCTTTCAATAGGCTTTGATCAATCGGTATGCCTCCCTGAACTATTTTTCTATTGAGGTTACTTATTTCTTTTTCTGAATCAGGCCACTGGTCACTATACTTTTTCCATAAATCAAGACACAGCTCACTATCCTTAAGTGCATACTCGCTGACTTCTTCTTTGAATTCGTCAGTCATGTTATTCCACTTCTTGCCCGACATATTATCCCTTGTCGATTTGTCTACTGTTAAACCAAAAGCTTCCGCTGTTGCATTCTTAAGTGATCTTGGTAGTCGGCAGAAAGCCGCCATATCTGCGGTACAGTACCACGCTTTAACTTCACTGTAATCCCACCAACCTCTATCAACGCCAAACAAATATAAGGTCTCATCAAAAGAAGCGTTGTGGCTAAGAACAATTGAATCTTTTATTAGAGACCAATCAAAGTCTTTAGGATTACCCACAAATTTATATCCATCATCTCCAACAACGGACACCATATAAGCATCAAAGTTTGGGTGACTAAAGTAACCTAACGGCCCTAATGTTTTTATACTACATTCTTTATCGTAGTAAGTTTCAAAATCCAGTGCGTAAGTAACCATAAATAAATCGAGAGCTTTTATGCGATTACTCCCAAGGCGATGAAGTTGACCAGCTAGCAATAAGCCGCCGCAATACCTAATTATTCAGACTAGATTTCTAGCTCTGTCTGTTTGTTTATTTGTTTAAGTTGTGACTCCAGAGACTGCAAAATTATTTTAGTAGCCTCCAGATCTAATTTTGAGTTCTCAATGGCAACTGATAATTTTTCTATAGTGCCTGTGAGCATCTCAATTTCCCTTTCGAGTATAGTAGCTCTATCTAGATCGCTCATGATACAAACCCCTCAACAAATTCCGCCACAGCTTTGCTAGGCTCTTCGTTAGTGATTGTAAGCGATGGAGCAAACCAACTATACTTACCACGACTTATTGATGAAGACTGGAAATTCCAAACTCTACTGTGTATTGGAGTCTTCTTATTAAATACGGAGAATGTTGCCAGTCTTTTAAAAGTCTGACGGTATGCATCTTTAGCCACATTGATGCGGCCCATTGCATAATTATCATCTCCGATTGGGAAAGGGAATGTTTCCACATCATCCCCACCTTGGAACAACAGAGTTATTTCAGCAAACTCAAGAATCGGATAGTCACTATCCATTGCTAACTCATGCTTTTGTTCAGCGGTGTTAGCAATTCTAGGAACATCGTCTGAGTCAAATGGGATGTCTTCTCTCCATGCTTTAGCTGCAATGAGAGGAACAACTTTTATTGGCTCTTCTGCTTGAGCAAGAACAATTCTTTTATCCAAAGCAACTGAGCCATATGGTAATGGCTTTCCTTCGGAGTCAGTCATGTCACTTGTTTTCTGAACAACATTAACTCTAGGGATATCAATATCCGTAGACTCTAATGTTGATGATATATCACCTTGTGGGGTGATTACTGCTGTTTGAACTTCTGCAAGTTCTGCTTTTTCTTTGCTCATATTTCTATGTTTCTGTGCTTCTGTATTTCTATTTTTCTATTTATCCCTAAGACAACGTGTGTCTTGGGGGAGATACTTCGACGATACCAACGCTATTGCACTGGTCAATAAACTTGTCCTGTATTTTTTTCTTCTGACCTTTATCGGCTTTTTGGGACACCGCTTTTGCAATTTTAGATAGCGGTAAATTTACTTCTTCAATAATTTCTTCTTTTGATAAACCAAACTCTTGTGCAATTTCAATTAGAGTTTGATTGTCGGTAACTTTTTTTGTACTACCCATATTCTTTAATCTTAATGTGGGAAACTCAGCACCATCTTTAGCTAAATCGACAGCTCGTTTTTTAAACTTGTCTGCCCAATTAGATACAATCTTTGAAATAACCCAAAGTTGTTCAATTATCTGTGGGTCTTCGGTAGATTCAAAGTCTACATCAGGGAGACTAGGGTCGATCTTTTTAGCAACGTCAACTACCAAACCTCCTAAAGCAGGGCATACATCTTCATATCTACAGAAACGGCAGTTAACTGTTGGAGTTAATTCTTCAAGAGCTGGAGTCCCTTTATCCCACTTTGGTCTAACCCTTTCCGCATTTAGTATTACGTTAGACAAATCATCAATAATATCTTCAAGCTCTTCTCTTTTAAAAGTGTCTATTAATATTTCATTTCTTTGTGGAATAAAGAAAACAAAATCTATTCTTTCTAGTTGTGGGAATCTTTGAAAACAACCGACTGTGTAAGCTTTAGCCTGATAGTTTTCTTTTGGTGTGTCTATTTTAGATATACCCGTTTTGTAATCGGCTAGTACTCCAACCTTGTCATAGATATGTAAAGAGTCACAGGTTCCAAAAGTCGAGGTTCCTTTTAACTCAATATCTAAAACAACTTCAGCAAAGCTTTCTGTTAACTCAAGTTCTGAGTAATTAGTTAAGTACTGCTCCTGATCTGCTACAATTTCCTCATATATAGAAACCTCTTCTTCAGATTGTAAGTTACTTGGATCAAGAATTTCTATAGCCTCATGGATTCGTGTCCCCATTTCAGCGGCTTCGTTTGTACCCTCTCTTCCGTGATATCCGCTGCACCCTGCACAATATTTTAAACTTGATGGGCTAAACTCTGCGTGGCCTCTATCAGCGTGATTTACATTCATGGCGCAGATCTTAGCACCTCTGATATTTAAGATCAATTAAATTTTCAATAATTTTATCTAACGCCATTTTGATAGAGGTACATTGCGATTAAATAAGCGTCAATCATACCATCATGTGGTGTGCGGCATCGTTTGTTTTTTAACCAATTTTCATTTGGGGCTAACAGGGAAGCGACTTCTAAAGCTTTACATTTAGTTTGGCCTTTCGGTACATAACCTAACATAAACTTCTGCCACTTGTGTACCGAAACCCTGTTAGTATCAAACTCACAACTCTCCGCCATACCCATAAGTTTGCCAAAACTTAATGCCATCGACCGTACTGCTTGAGAACTTTTAGCATGAGCTAGTGGTTCTTCTATGGCTAACATTGGCCGCATATTAGTAAAGTCATCTAATTCGTCTAACCAAAGTTTTACTTTTAAGGTATCCACTTCTCGTTTCTTTGAGTTTTGAAAAGTAGGCATGGCTATTTTATCAATGACCTTTGCATCACGACTTGATATTGCACACAAGCCGCCATCTAATCCGTTGTCTATTCCTACTATCAATTTATTTTTCTGCAATTCCAGTATCAAGGAAACATGGAGAGGACGGCCCTAAGTTTGAATTTATTAATTGTTCTAAAGCAGTCTCGGCATCTTCTAAACTTAACCCGTGTTTATTTTGAAATATAGATAAAACAGCTTCACTACTATAACAAGCAACTGGGGGGTTTTCTGAATGTTCAACGATACCTAACAAAGCATCTTCTAAACGCCCGAAGAAAATAACTTCTGCGAACCTCCCCGCTCCTTTTTCAATAGGCGTTTGAGTCCTTTTAGCATAAGGGTCTTTTGAAGGATTATAATCCCAATTAAAATCTTCAAAGTTATTTTTCATTAGACTCAGGAGGAACATCAATGACTTCGCTCTTTGATATTCGTTTTCCTTTGTGGTTATTCAAAATATTAATATCGATCTGTTGTTTCCCACACCCTTGATCTTTTTCAAGACCGAGATTTCTTCTAATCATTTGGTCTAGCATGATTAGTTCTCTGATGTTCTTTGCATACTGTAACCTACTAAGACTATTCTTGTATATAGTCATAGCAGTAGCCGCTGCATAGTTAGCGTATTGTTGGGCAGGATCTCCTTGAGCTTCAGAAACTTTCTTTATGTTTTCATGTTCGTTCTCAATATCTTTTAGTTCTGCTAGGGTTTTGGCATTTCTTTTGTCTTTAATATCAACACCCATTTCTTTCAACCAGCGATATATAGTAGGTTTAGATCTTCCAATTATATTTCCAATTGTTGGAGGCTCGGCTCCTTCAGCATAAAGTTTAACAACCTTTTGTTTAAGCTCTTGTAGATCTTCTTTCTGTTTACTACTCATTATATAGATATTACTTTAATAATATGCCTTTAAATAATTCACCGAGCAAGCAGTTACTAGACCCTAAACTGGAGCCTACTGTTAGTTCAAATGGGAAAGAAATAAAAGTAGGTGATTTTTTGATTCCGTTAGGGACTACCCTCACATCATTACTCTTTGGTTTTAAACAACATGATGAGGTAGATAAAAAAGAATACTACTTCTGGCGGCTTTGTGATGAGCTTTGGAACAATGATGACCTTCCAGAACCTTTGATGATAAAACATCCTTGGGCAGAACAAATGATTCGGGCAGCTCTTGAAAATAAATATCTCGCTGTCGGTGGGTCGGCATCATCTGGTAAGTCACATACTATGGCTGCTTGGGGTATTATAAATTGGTTGAGCCAACCAAGAGATACACTCGTTCTCATGACATCAACAACTTTGCGGGAAGCCCGTAAACGAATCTGGGGAAGCGTAATGTCTCTCCTGTCCGTGATTGATGATGCACCGATAAAGATTCGGGATTCAATTGGAAACGCCGCTTACATAAACGAGAAGGGTAATCTTATTGAACGAGCAGGTTTATCTTTGATATCCGCTGAAAAATCTAAAACGAAAGAAGCTGTTGGTAAGTTTATAGGTATTAAACAGAAGCGGGTTATACTTATTGGTGACGAGCTTTCTGAATTATCTGAGGCAATACTGCAAGCGGGTTTGACTAACTTATCTAAAAACCCATCCTTTCAGATGATTGGTATGAGTAACCCTAACAGTCGATTCGATGCGTTTGGTGTTTGGTCAGAACCCGATAGAGGTTGGGACTCGATAGATACCAACACCGCAGATAACTGGACGACAAAATGGGGTGGGTACTATTTAAGACTCGATGGGGAAAGGTCTCCCAATATTCTGGCTGGCGAAACTATTTATCCGTGGCTACCGACAGAGGAAAAGCTGAATGAGGATAGAGCTTTGTTAGGAGTTGAAAGTAGAGGATATATGCGAATGGTTCGAGCTGTCTTCTTTGATAGTGATGAAACAACAGGCATCTATACTGAAAACGAAATATCATCTAGTGGATCGATGGGTTCAGTGGAGTGGTCATCAAACCCTATTAAGTTGTGTGGCATTGACCCCGCTTTTACAAATGGTGGAGACCGTACAATTATGTACACCGCTCAGTGTGGGTATAATCGTTCAGGACATTATGTAATCGAGTTTGGTGATTACTTCCATTTGAATGATGACGCTACCAACAAAGCTGTTCCGAGAACTTATCAAATTGTTAGGCAGATAAAAGAGAAGTGTGAGAAGCTAAAGATACTACCAGAGAATGTAAGTGTTGATGCCACTGGTGCAGGTGCGCCTTTTTGTGATGTGTTAGCGGGTGAGTGGTCTAGCAAATTTATGAGGATAAGTTTCGGGGGTCGAGCAAGTGACAAGCGAGTTAGTGCTAACAGTCAACTAACAGGAGCAGAATTGTACATGAACCGAGTATCTGAATTGTGGTTTGTTGGTAAAGAGTTGATGAGGACAAGACAAGTATTTGGGGTGAAGTCTGACCTCGCACAAGAAATTACTGCACGAAATTATGACATGGTAAAGAGCGGCGGTTTGCGTATGAAGATCGAATCTAAGCCTGAATTTAAGAGTAGATTTGGTAAAAGTCCTGACCTTGCAGACGCTGCATTTCTAGCATTAGACTGCGCTAGACAGCGTTTAGGACTAGTTGCTGTAGATCCAGTTGACGATGATCCTAACGGAATGCCAAGGAAAAGGCAGACAATACAGTCTTTGCGGGGTGCTTTGCAGAACTCAGAAGCTGTGTTGATTGATTGACTTTTGTTAATTAAAGTCTTATAATTTACGTTATGGCTATTGAAGATGATATGGCGGTTAAATCAGACATTTTGACCGACACTCAAAAATTGTTGCAGACAAGACTTTCTGCCGCAGATCGTGAAAAATACGAGGCATTTTCACCAGAAAAAAAGAAAAGGTTATTTGATTTACAAGACCCTACGATGGTAATGCTCCAAGCGGAAAAAGACAGGGATAAAAATATGAAGGCTGAAAATTTAGAAAGCCGCCGTGCTTTGTCAGATCGACTAGCATCATCTTTATTGATTAAAGATCCTATGAAACGTCAAGAGGCTGTATCGGGGCTACAAAAAGAAGGAGAAAAACTAGGCATACTTAAAGGTCAGTTTGATAAAGTGGCTGGAGATTATGCTTCGGCTATGGAAAAACAAATAGGCACTCCTCAACGAGAAGAAAGAACTAGATCTTTTTTAGAGGAAATGCGTAACAAAAGTTTAGGCCAAAGAAGGAGAAAAACTTTTAGTCGTTTTGATGACTTAAAACTAGCTAGAAAATATAGAAGAGCAGGTTTTGACAAAGCGGCTCAAGCTGTTGCAATGCGAGGTGCTTTGGGTCAACAAGAAAATCCTTTGCCTTCCGTAGCGTCACAACAATTTTTAGGGGCTAGAGAAGATGTTCTTCGAGAAAAAACAGAAATGCAAAATCTTCAGAAGAAATTAATGGAGAGATTATTAGGTAAAATGGGTGATCCACCACAACAAGATCCTGCTCAACCAGCTCTGTTTGCTTTGCCGATGAGAGGAACTACAAGATACAAGTAACATGGGTTTAGACGATTTATACAGTAGGGACATAGCTCCTCTTAAAAACACCTATGGTTTGACTGGGGAAGAAGCTTCATTCATTTCTGGTATGCGTGGCAGAGAGGTGATGCCTGAAGTTGAAAATATAATAAAACTTCAGGGAGCTATCCAAAGGCAAAAAATAAATGATCTTGCTTTTGAAAGATCTCAGTTTGAATTTAAAAAAGAAAAAGAAAAAGCCCAACGAGAAGCTGAGTATATTGGTAAAGCAGATACTTTGTTTGAGGAGTTTGATTCTATAATAAATGAATCACAAGATTCTTTTGAAGGTCTTCAAAAAATGAATAGTTGGGCGATGCGAAATGCAAAACAGTTAAATGAGCATGATGTCACTAAGTCTATATACAATGCTGCTTTAGGTAGACTTAGAGCAAAACAAGCAGAGAAAGATTACAATTTAAAACAACAAGATCTGTTAGACAAAAATACAGGGCAAGCTTTTAACATTGCTCAATATGGAAGTACGGAAGCTGTAGAGGGTATCATAAATGCCGATGGGGAAGTTACTCCATATGAACAGGCTGCTCTTGAATTTGCTAAGAAGAGACAAGAAGAAAAGAAATTAACTACAGAATCAGCGACTCAAAAAGCAACACGAGAAGCTGCTTTAAAAGATTTTCAGAATGAAGAGAGAGCTTATAACTTTGAGTCGGAGGAATTAGATGATCAGATAGCAAAGTTAAAAGCTATTCTAGATGAGGCTCCCACAAGAGAAAAATTAGATTCTGATAATAAGCCTATGCAAGTAGCAGGAACCCAAGAATTTATTTACGAAATAGACTACGGCCCTATACGGCCTACTTTACTGCGTGAATTTGGTCAAGAAGCTTACGCAGACCCCGAAGCATATTTAAGGTCATTGATCGGTCGAAGAAAAGGTCTTAGGCAGGTTTATGAAAAATCATTTTTGAAATTAAATACAAATTTACAAAATCAACCTTCCGCTGGATCTAAAATTAGAACCAGCACCCAAGAAAATTAATTTAAATTAACAACATCAAATACTTTTCTGCTATGCCAGAGGAATCATTACTATCTCGTTTTTTAGCGGAGCCTACTCCAACTACGGTTGAAGAAGTTCCATACTCCACTTGGTCACAAGAAAATATTTTTGAAAATCCAATTGAAAGTTACTCAAAGTACATGGATCACATACGAGAGCAGTATGTAGATGCAGGAGAGTACAATGCGGATATTGAAAAAAGTATAACGCAAAATTTTTATGGTGAATTAGTTCGTCAAAATTTAGTTGACCCTAACAACCTAGATGACTTTAAAAATGTTGATGCTCAAATAAGAGGTTTTGATTTACCAGACTTTGATGACCAAGTTGAAAATTTATACAAAGAAGATCTTGTCAGAAAAGGTTACAGAAAAATACTTGAGGAAGAGGAAAGAGAAATATTTAAAAACTATTTAGCGGCAGTTAATGCAGGAGAAGAAGTTGATGAGGATCAACAAAAACTTGTTAAAGAAACTTTCCGTGAAAATAGGAATCAAATTTTAAAGCAACAATACATCAGAGGAGAAATAAATGCGGCTGTCTTAGAGGATGAAGAAGGCAATTTTAATTTTTTCGGAGGTCATGTCCCTGAAGGAAAATCTTATATGGATGTCATCAGGGAATCCCAATTACAAGGGACTGGTGTTAGACTTTCTGATTTACCTAACTTAATAAACTCTCAGAAAAAATTAGCCTCTTATAAAAATTTATCTAGAGCAGAGGCTATGCGTTTAGCCTCCATAGAGGGAGAAGTTTTAAGTACTCTAAAAAAAGACGAACTTTTGAAAATAAAATTGGATGGCCTTTCTAGATCTAGGGTCGAATCCGAAGATGGTTTTTGGGATAATACTAAGGACGTAGCTGAAGGTGGTTTAAATCTTATAACAGGATTTGCACTTGGTGTAGGTGAGATGGCGGCTACTTTGTTTGGTGCTAAAGATGCCGTCAAAAGTATAAATGAAATTCAAGGAAGCAGAGAAATAGCATCGAAAATAAGAAAATTTTCAAACAATGTAAACTCTACTAGAGATAGTTTAATTGTGGATTTAGCTAGACAGACAGGAGCTTCAACTGAAGATGTGGCAAAAGTTGTTGATCAAATTTCATTAGACCAAGCCGACTTTAAATTTTATGACGGAGATGATCTAAAATTAAACATAAGAGAGGGCGTATATAAACAGCCAAAGATACATAGCTCTTTATTGCACCAACCTAAACTACTCGATAAGGCAATCGCACAAGCAGATCTTGATCCAGAAATTGCTAAGAGTATGCGAGCGTCTAGAGAAATATATGCTATAGAAGATTTTCAAAGAGTAAATGAATTACTCCAAGAGGATGGAGACACTGCTGATGACTGGAATGAATATTATCTGGAAAACAAAAGGCAGGGTTTAGATGATCATAAAATATTAGAAAACTTTGCGGAGACCTATGACTTTAATTCGTTCATAGATAAAACAGAGGGTGTATTTTATTCGCTTTATTCAGGTACAATAGGTACGGCTTCAGTTGTTATAGGAGCTATTGCAGGGGCGGAAGGTTTAAAAAATTATGGTGTTGAGGTAATTAACAACGAGCAAAAAAGAAGACAAGTTGGTGGAGTCTTTGGAGTCGAATATGGTTCTATGTATGACCTTGCAACGACAGCGGTTCCAATGGTTACTGATATGGCCGCTACTGTATTCTTATCAAAATTTACAGGGGGTGTTGGAGGGGCGTTGTATGCAGGAGCTAAAGCAAGTTCTCTTTCTGCGGTAAGGTCAGTGGCTAAAAATTTTGTTAAAGGTAATTTAAGAGCTGTTGGTGGAGAAACTTACAAAGAAGTAGCTCAAAAATTATTTAAAGATGGAGCAATTAAAAATTTAGATGATGCCTATGGTATAGTTAAAAACTATAACTCTGTCATGGCAAAGAGAATAGGAGCTGCTCCCGCTGTATTCATACCTGCTGCACATAGATCTGGAGCGCACACTTATGCTGCCGTCAATACTTTGATGACAGAGAAACTTACTCAAGACCATAAGAATGCTGACGGTACATGGCAAGATGGTTGGAGTGAAGAAAGAGTTAAAAAAGAAGCTCATGAAAAAGGAATGGCTGGAATGTTTTTCGGCGGTGCTTTTACAGGTTTCCTCACAGCAGGTTTTGGATTAGTAGGTAAAGGAGGATTTGAAACTTCTCTTTTAAGGGGTGCTTCTTACAGGCAGTTAAAACAAATAGGTCAGGATCTTACAAATAGAGAAATTTCTGATGTAGCTTTTAAAGATCAATTAGTTAAGAGCTTTAAAACTGCTTTAGCAAAACATGGAACGGATGGCTTAAGGGCTTTGGGTTCTGGAGTTCTGTCTGAAGGTATTGAAGAAAGTGTAGATGAGTTTGCTAACTCTCTCATTCAAGACATCATTACAAATGAAAGTACTCCGATGATGGAGGTGCTTAATCAAACTTTCCACGCTTTCTTCTTAGGTGGCTTGCTAGGTGGTAGCGGAGTTGCAATAAACAGAGTTGCAAAAACTGTATCCCCTAACAGATTCTTAGATAAGTCTGCGGCAGCTTCTTTTGAAAGTGAAATTTTAGAGCAATATCAAAAAGATGTTCAAGGTAATAAGGCACTCATAGAAGCAGGTGCGCCAGAAACTGCTGAAGCAGCGGCAGAAGCGTTGAGTCAATACGCTAGAGCTGAACCTTCCGCAGAGGAACAAGCAGAAAAAATAATAGAGCCTATTGCAGAAGATGCAGCAGCAGAAGAGTCCGCTAATTTAAATAGTGATTTAAATAATTTAGATAGAGAAGATGTTGAGAATGCTGTTAATACAGAGCTTGAAGAATCTGAAAGAAATAAAGAGCCAGTCGATCCTGAATTAGCTTCTTCTGAAGAAGCACAGGGCATCATAAAAGAGAACGGTATTGATGTTAACACTGCTTTAGGAAAAATATTAAAGCCTCACTTCGCTCCATCTCCTCAAGAAGTACAAGAAGCACATACACAAAAAGAAAAAGAAATAAAGAAAAGAGCAGAGGCTTGGGAAATTATAAACAGAATTAAAGACCCAGCAGAAAGGCAAGGGGCTATGACCTCTGCAAAAGAGTTGGGTTATAATCCTCTTAATCCATCTCAAGCAAAAGCGGCTTTAAATAAATTAAACAAACAAACTGAAAGAGATTTAAAGGCGATTGAACAAGCAGAGAAAGATGGGCTGACTGAATCAGATATGAACATAGTTGAGACACTTGCTTCAGAAGGTGTTTCAAAATCTTTAAATCAAAGCACTCTTAAAGAATTAGATGTTAAGCCAAGCAAAAGTGATCCTGCTTTTATCAAGCTTCTTGAGAAAAAAGTTAAGCAAAGGATAAATGCTAAGTATCCCACTCGTCCTGTTCGGTTACCCCAAGGAGGTTATGAAATTCCAAGGGACAACGGCAAGAGTACTTTAAAGGTTCAATCAAATGGTGTTGGTGTTTTTAACAACGATCCTGAATCAATGGTTACTTTACTTCAATTAGGTGTTCCTGTTGAGGTAGACAACGTGACTGAGAAAACAAACCCCGCATTTAAATGGGAGCAGAAAGGAGATAAATTTATTCTTCGTGATGTCATGGTGCGTGATTCTGGAGGAATGAAATCCGCCGCAACCCCAAACAATAACGTAGCCGTTTTAGAAGAAGACTTTTCTGAATTAATTGATGACGCAAAAAGACTTAATGAATTAAATCAAACGGATAACCCAAACCTTGATGTAGAAATAAAAAGTCCTTTTGATAGAAGACGAAAAGCTACAGTAAGAGATTTAATTGAAGTAGCTAAAGATCCTCTAGAACTTAAAAAACTTTTAGCTAAGTCTAACAAAAAAGTTGATGACTTAGACAAACCCTTCTTTGATTCTGCGGTAACTTACTTAAGCGTTCAGTTACAATTAAGATTTAGAAACTATGCCGAAGCTTTAGGTCAAGGACTGGCTGTTGATTTAAACTTCACAGCTAATAGTGTTGCTTCTGATGTTGTAGAAAATTTATATAAGCAACAGCAAGCCCGAAAAGATTTTCAAGTTAGGGCTACTGTAGAATCTATCGATACAGATAGAACAAACAAAGTTGATTTAGATCAAGATGTTGATAGAACAGAAGTGTCTGAAGACAATTACGTTCCCGTTAATTTTTCATCAGACCCGTCATTAAAAGACCCGTCAGTTATTAAACAATACTTGCAACAACAAGAAGAGGTTGCCGCTGAAGCTTTGAATTCCGATCCTGAAATGGCTCAAGCTCTTAGAGATGCTATGACAGAGGCGGGTCATGGATACGCAAACAAGCTATCTGGAGAGGGTTTATTTGCTGCTCATGTTTCAGAGTTAGCTAGAACAGGAACCTTTAATAAACAAAAAAGTATTTACCAATTTCATAGCCGATTAAAAGCGGGTGAATTTACACAAGGAAAAGCTTTAAGCGATTCTTTATTTTTCTTGAATCTTTCTCACAAATTTAATAGAGCGTCAGATCAAGATCCTATTTCTAAAAAACAAGCCGCTACTAGAGTAAAAGAAAAATTAGAATCCATAACAGGCAAAAAAATTCTAGAGCCAGAAGCTGTTATTTTTTATACTCAAATTAAAAAACAAATAAGTAAGTTTCTTCAAAGAGCTGTTGCTGACAAAAGATCAAGGAAAGCAGTAGAGTCTGCCAACGAATCTGAAGTTGAAGAGTTAGGTCTTAGAGACGGATCTCCTGACCACGTTATCAAAGCTTTAGAAAAAATTTCTAAAGGTAAAAACAAAGTACAGGCTATCATCGCTAGGGTGTTGTTACACAACAGAGCGTTGCTTAAAACAATAGACTTCACTCTTGAAAAATCCTCCGCTACTTATGCAGGAAAATATCTTGTAAACAATGAAGGTAAAGGTCATGTCGTAATTAACTTGAGTCGAACTGGCGGAAGAGGTATCGCTGACACATTACTTCATGAGTATATCCATGCTTTCTCTTCAAGAATAACTCAGCTTGATCCAAGCCAAAGAACCACAGCAGAGAACAACGCTATCGCAAGACTCGAAGGTCTTTTAAAGATTGTTAGAAAACAAGCGGCTGCTGATAAAGCTCCCGCTAGTATTCAAGCAGGTCTTGCTAACGTAGATGAGTTTATCTCTTACTTCTTAACATCACCTAAGTTCCAAGGATACATAAAGAGTATGACCCTAAAAGAGGGTCGTAGTTTCTTTGATAGAATCATCGACGCAATTGCTCGTTTGTTCAGACAGCCTACGAATGAAAGAGAATACAATGCAGCATTGAGAGATGTTCTTGATATCACTAAACGTGGTATGCTTGTCAGGGAACCTGACACAAGTGCAGGATTCAGGAATCAGGTTGCAGATGGGGTGGAACAATCTCAAAAAGAAAGAGACGAGATTTCTAAATTGATTGGCCTTGAAGCAGATCTTAGAGATCTTCAGATGCTCGACGAAAAGGGGGCTGAGTTAGAAGTCTTTGTAGGTAACTACGTACCCGCAGAGGTAGCTGTATTTTCAAACAATAACATACCTACTATTGCTCGTTGGAATCCTAAGACTCAATCAATAGAATTTAATGGCAGGAGAGCGGCAGCTTTTATAAATGAAGCTTTAAGTAATAACGGTGGTTACCCAATCAATGAGGAACAAGTTATAGCAGCGATCATAAATGAGGAGTTAGCTCACGCTGCTTCATTTGCTTCTCTAAGTCAGAGCAGTATCGACTCACTTATAAACTCATTGGATGAAGCTGAGAGTAAAAGAATAATTGAGGAATACTATCCAGAGGAGGAACAGGCAGATGCTCTGAAGAGATTAGAGAGCGGTGATCCTCAAGTAGTCAAAAACCAAAAGTATATTCTTGTAGAAGAAATGTTGCGTATGTTCTTCCAGAAGAAAACAAGAGGAACAACTACTGAGTCAGAGGTAGCCTTCTTAATTGAAGCTCCAGAAAACCTAGAAATATTTAAACGATATCTCAAGAATACATTTAAGAGACTTAGCTATCACAAGGAGCAAAAAGATATTTCTCCTGAAATGAGGAACGCACTCAAGCGAGTGTTGAATGAAGTTCGTCGAATGGAAGGAGGGTACAGAACCACAATGAATGGTATGTACTTTGATGCATCTAATCCTAACGCTACTGTTAACCAATTGATTGATCAGCTATCTAGAAACAAATCAATAGATAGTCTTGATGAAGATGACATTGCTCCTGATTTAGAAACTAGAATAGGGACTACCGCTATCATAACTGCACCTCTCAGGGTAGACGAACTGAAGAATTTGTCGAAGCAACAAATGGTGAAGCGGGCTGAATCCGCTAAGTACATTCATTTGCAACAAGCCTTTGATGATATAGCAAACGCTTATAACTTATCTATAGATACTAGAAGTCCTTTGATAGGAGGTTACTTAGAAGAGGGTCAGCTATCTACTGAGGTTCCTGAAAAAGTATTTGTTGAGGGTGCTACAGAACAAGAATTAAAAGACATTGGACTGCTAACTAAAGTCTTAGCACCAGAGATACAGCACTCTACTTTGTTAGTGCAGTACGTAGATGAAGGGACGCAAGGCCAAGAAATAGAAATACGCATAAAAGCAAAAGGTGCTGAAAAAGCTAGGCTGATGGGCGAAGACTGGCTAAAAGATAAGAAGGCAGGAGGGTTTTCTTTTGATCCTACAACCAGAGAAATCTACACTTTACTACTCAATCCTATTTCCGAAGGTGATCCTTCGGTTGACGAACAGTTAAATACATGGAATACTTTTGTAGATGAACAAAAACAAAAAGGGAACATCTTCAAAAATGCCATCTCAGAAACCTCTTATGTCTCGGCCCAATTTGTCGGAGGAAAAAGTAAGGAAGTTCGAGGAGAGGTGCAGAGAATTAGGGATCAAGCAAGTGAAGAGAACAACACAGCCCTTCTTGAGGTTTCAGAAAGAGCACTCAACAGAATAGATCAGGATATAAAGGGGGAGAAAATTAAACAGCGAGCAATCGATGTTTTAGCAAAAAGAGACCTATCTCCACTATCCTCTACTAAAGTAGCAGAAGCCGCTGAAGGTAAAAAGTTTGAGACCATTAGAGACTTCGGTAAGTTCGCTGATGACAGGTTAGAATCTATTGAGGGTGTTCGACAACTGAGTGAGCAAGCTGATGAAGGTATAGATGATCGTGCTGCTAAAGCAGCTAGACCTTTGGTTGACGATGTTTTGATTGGGCTATCTCAATCAGGAAGTGGGATGGGTTGGTACGATGCTAGAGTGGAAGCAACCCTCCATGAGTTGACAAAGATATATCCTGAACTAGCTGAAGATCAAAATGAGCTGGCTATCTTTGTTGGTATACTGGCTACAACCAGCCAAGGAGAACCTGTTGTTACAAACTTTAAAAATGCTTCGAGAGTATACGAAGACTACAAAGCGACAGGACGAATCTCTGATGACTATAATTTTGGAAAAGAAAAAGGGGCTATAAATCTGAACCTTAAATTCATGCAAGACCTGATTGATAGATATCAAAAAGAAACAGGTCTAGGAAAAGAATACTTCCGTGAGTTTATGGATAGTGAGATTTTAGGTGGAGCACTTAGAGATATGTTTGGAGATACCCCATCTGGAGTAACTCTTTCAGATAAAGTCGTAGGTGCTAGAATGCTTGGGCCTAAGATAGGATCTTTCTTTAATAATTTAAGAGGGAGATTTGATACCATAACTATGGACTTGTGGTACACACGAACCATGCACCGTTATATTGGTAATTCAGTTTTGGAGAATGATTCAGAACAAGCCCTAAATGCAAAAGAGAAGTTTATAAATGCCTTAAGAAATTCAGAAAGGACTTATGATTTAAATCCTGATGAGCTTGAAGCTATGGACTTTGAGGGAATTTATGCAGCGGCTAAAAAAGTTTTTAATGTTTGGTCTTCAGGTAGTTTGCCAGAGGCGCAAGGAAAGACTTACAAAACATACTCGGATAATTCTAAATTTGAAAAAGCAGCTAGGACAGTAACAACTGTTTCAGGAATGAAAGCCGCACCAAAGAATAAATCTTATTCTTTATTCTTTGAGAGAATTGTTAGAGAAGCTCAAAGCCAACTAAAAGATTTAGGCTTTGATTTAAACGCCGCTGACATACAAGCGATCTTATGGTTTAGAGAGAAGAACCTTTTCTTAGGATTAGGTTTAGCTAACAGTGCCGCCGCACCTGCTGACTATCTTGATGCCGCTATGGTATTGAGAAGAGAGAAAGCACAAGAGGTCGATGAGGAAACAGCAGAACCTTTACCTCCTGCATTGGAGACCCGCTTTGGAGCAGGTAAGTTTCCTTCAGATCATACAGGTCTAAAGAAAATTGTTGTAGAGGATAGGATCGGTGGTTCGGTTGGAATTCCAAAAGGTAAAGAGGGACAGAGAGTTAAGTACTCTCATACTAATATTACATTAGGTCGTAATAGTAGGGAAGGGGGGTCAGCTTATGACCCAAACTATCCAGTAGGTATCATGCCTTACTCGTTACAATTAGATAAGAAGTACAACGCATTTAATGTCAGACTTAAAGATGTTGATGACATTGTTCTTCAAGAGGGTAAGTACAATCAGTTTTTGGACGGTCAAAAGTATGAGCTTAAGACGGATATGACGATTAAAGATGTCTTGTCTCAGATCAATAGTCCAAGAAAAGACGAATTGAAGAAGATCCCTATAGGTGATTTCTTATTAATGAATCCAGAACTAAGGGGCAAGGAAAAGATTCCAGCGGGTACTGTTGTTTATGCACAAGGAGCAAAACAAGTTGTGGGTGGGCCAGCAGGTACACTCGTTTCTTATAACGAGGACATAGAAGATGTTGCTGCTGAAGGAATTTATATTAATGACAGCACTCAAAATTTTACTGATCAAATATTAAAAGGAGAGAAAACTGTTGAAACAAGAAACAAACCAACTCTTGATAGGTTCATTGGACAAAGAGTTGGCATAATTAGATCAGGTAGAGGTAAGTCAGTGGTCGTTGGATACGCAACGATTGGAGATAGAATTGATTACCCAACAGAAAAATCTTTTAGAGCTGACCAGAAAAGACACAAGGTTAAAAAGGGAAGTAAGTTTGATACCAAAGGAGTTAAGTATGGGTATGAGTTACTTGATGTAACAGAGGAACCAAACCCTTACGGAGTTGTCGAAAATAAATCAAGACAACACGCACTCATTGCTCATTCAATTGTTTACAACCCAGCTTCATCAAATTATATGTACCCAGTTTATGGGACTAAAGATGGGCCTGTATTTGAAGTGAACAAAGAATTTGTTGGTGCTGATGAAGTAATAATGATCAGTGATTTAGGTAAACAAACTGAAGCTGAAGGAATCAACTTCATGCTCGTGGCTAGGGGTGCAAGGTTCAAGGAACTTACAGACCAAGAAGTAGAAGAGAAAAGAAGCTCTAACAAAGTTATAAATCTTTTAAAAAATAAAGAAGCTATACCTCTTGAATCTTCAACTGAAACACCTGCACTTGAAACAAGGTTCGGTGCTACAGCTCCTTCGACAGGAATAACTAACAAAAATGTTTTAGATAAACTAAACAGAGAAGAGATCAATCAACTAGGTAAAAAAAGGATGTCTCTTAAAACAGGTAATCCTATTGCGGGAACTGTTATATCTAAAGAGAATCTTGCAAAGATATGGAAACAAGGTTTTGAGAAAAGCAAAGCACGATATGACAAAGCTAAAAAGAGATTGGCAGAAAATGGAGTATTCATTCCTGAACTTACTATCGATAGGTACGCCCCCACTCCAGCATCTACTTTAGAGTTATTTAAGTTATCCGACATTGCCCAATGGCATTCAGACATAGCCGACTTTGTAATACCAGAAGGATACGACACGATTGCATTTGTTCCGTGTGCCGCTACCAAACCTTGGTGCGGGGCCACTGATGAAAAGACTCTGCATAGTAAAGAACACCGTAAGTTGTATCCTTCTTATAATCGGATCAGGGAGATGTTTGATAAAGGGGCGGTAGGAAAGAACTTTAAAAGAGTTTACTTCGTTACTGTTTCAGAACCGTTAGGTGTTGTCCCTCAAGACAGATGGCATAACTTCCCAGCTTATGACAATTCAGGTTTGTTCACCAACGTGTCTCAACAATCTGGTTTTTCTACTAAACAATGGCTCAACCTTCCAAAGGAAAAGGGAGGTACAGGAACTAAACAGCTATTTCCTTTTGATGAAAAGGCATACAAAAAAGCTATAGGCATTTTAGGAGAGGTCATTTCTAATTTTATTCAGACAAATAAAGAGAACAATCCAGACTTAAAAGTTATCAGCTTCGTTAGAGATAATGGAGACAAAGGTTCCCATGAGCTTATGTTGGATGCGGCTTCAGAGTTCGCAGGTGAGACTATCGTTTCCGAAGACAACAACTTTGCTAAACGTCAGGCTTCTGGTACTTCACCTGAAGTTCTTTTGAAAAAAGTTTTAGGACTCGAAGGTCGAGTAGAATATGACCCTAACTTTGAAGTAGATAGAGCAGAAATAATTGCTAGGTCTCCGTTACCGACTGAACCTCCCGCACTTGAAACAAGATTTGGTGCTTTAGCCCTTTCGATAGATCCTGAAAAAGAATCAAGATATCTAAAAGCTGCTGAAGACGATGACATTATTACTACACAAAAATTGTTGGGTGAAGAAGCAATCCGAAAAGGACATTTAGTAGAAGGGGAACTTGTTAAAGTTTTTCACGGATCTACTCAAATGCGGATGAGAGCTTTTGATAAAAAATTTATCCGACGTACAACCGCAGGAGGATTTGGATTTTATTTTGCAGGTAAGGAAAACGCATCCCTTGCATATGGCTACGCAGACGAGCAGGGAGGTAGAACCTATCCTGTCTTCTTAAAAGCCAATAAAGTTTTTGAGGTAGATGGCAACCACGTTAGTGCTATAGGAAACAGTGAAGTTTTCTTTAAGGAACTAGGTGAAGGTTTATCAGCAAGATATAATTTAACAGAGGAAGAAATCAATTCAGTTAGAACTAATGGTGTTCCTATCATGTACTTGATCCAAACAGGTATGTTCAAGACTAGAATTAAACAGTTGGCAGAAGAAAATCCTAAGTTTCAAAAAATCCAAGAGGACATGGAAGCTATGGGACTCGGAGGAGCTACACAAATGGTGTCAGAACTGAGTGGGTATGATGCAGTTCATTACAAAGAAGACGATGTTTGGATAGTTTACCAACCTGAACAAATTAAATCGGCTGAAGTAACTCGTGATGATTTCGGAGATGTTATTCCATTAAGTCGAAGATTTGATGAGGGGCCAAGAATTCTTAACACAAGGTTCGGTGCTTCTTCATACATACCTAAATCTATTGGCGAAGCAGACTTAGATTTCTCTGCGATGTTTGAGTCGCTCGACATACCGATACTCGAATACGGAACCTTTGAGCAACCATCAAGTAGATTGAAGAAAGCTTTGAGTGGAAGCACTGATAGACAGGTTAGAAGATTTGTTGAAGAGCGTGATGCTTTTGTGCAGACCGCTAAAAAAATTGTAAGACAATTCAAGGACAAGTTTGATGCTGACATTGAAAGGATTGAAAATGATAAGAACGTAAACATTCCTAAGTCTTTAATTGCTAGAGCTACTGGATCTACAGTAGGCTCTCAGCTATCACAAGATCAATTGGATGATGTCTCCGATAAGTTTGAAAAAGATATTAAAGCTGCACGTAAGATAGATGATAAGTCTACTCGTGAAGCGGCTTTCATTGCGGCAGAAGAACAACGTAGAAAAAACATAACAGACTATCGTCAACAAAACAGAGATCGTTTACTTGAAGATAGAGACAAGGCTCTTAAAGAATTATCTGAGATTACTGATAACTCGCCTGATGTTGTTCAGCTTATTATAAACGCTCGTGCATTTATGGATGAGTTGTCTAAGAAGGGTAACGATTTGTTCAGCGATTACCTGTCTGACTTCGACGTTCAAGCAACCTTCGACGGTAACTTAGGTATCTACATAACAAGAAGATACCGTATGTTTGAAGATGATGCTTTTGCTGACAGAGTATTAACAGACCCAGAATATGAATCTGTTAGGGATGCGGCGTTGAAGTTTTTCAGTAAAGTTTACTTTGATCAACAAGTACAGTACCACATACTTGAAGGGGGCATGACAAGAAAGGTCGCTAAAGAAATGGCGATGCAAGATTTGACTGATGCGAATGCGATGACAGTTACACCTATGCAAACCATGATGGAGGATTTCGTCAAAGGTTATAAGAGGGGTGACATAGCTGGAGGTCTGAGAACTTTTGTTGGAGCAAATCAAGAAGAACAACTTGCCATAAACAACACAACAAATATTTCAAAACCACTGAAGGCTTATCTCGATCAGATCAAAAAGAAACATGATGTTCCTGTAGAGTTGAGGAATCTTTTAGGTGAAGTAACTGGAGAAGAATCAGGACTAGATAATCTATTAGTATCTATTGTTTCAACTTCAAGCATGATGGCTAACCAAGCCATGCTAAACAAGATGGCCCACTACGGAATGCAGGGGGATACCCCTTGGATGGTTAGTGCCACAGATATTCTTAATGAAAAAGAAGCGGCTGCTGCTGAAGGTAGAAAATCAAAGTATGACGGTTGGGTTCCCATAAGAAAATCTCAGGGAGCTATGGACTGGAATCCTGTTTCTGATATGTATGTCGAACAAGAAGTTTACGAAGGCATAAAAGAAATATTTGAAAAGCCAAAGCAAGAAGAAGCTACTTTGTTTTTCAATCAACTGTACAGAGGCTTGCAACAAGCTACTGGTATATCACTTGCCGCTAAGACTTTAGGATCTGTTGGATTCTACATCAGAAACATGGCGAGTAACGGAATGTACTTCGGCCCAATGCAGGGATACTACGGAGGTATAGGACTCGGTATGAAAGAAGCAGGTGCAGTTCTCGGTGGGATATCCCACATCGATAGATTGAATGGGCCAGTAGGAGATTACGTTAAAGGACTGAAGGAAGACTCCATGTTGGTTCGAGCATACAGAGGTTCAAGAGCGACGATGGATGCTGAGTTAGAATTCTTAGCTTCTCAAAATGTTTGGGGCGATGAAGTCCAAGCGGAAGTCATTCGAGATTTTGTCGAGGGCAAGATGACTCGAAACGATGTTAATCAAAAGATAGAAGAGATTGCAGCTCAAGTTAAAAAGCTTGCTCCTAACGGAGTACATAAAGTACCAAGCAAGGCTGCTAAATCTGTTAAGTCTTTAACTGACTTTGCCGCTAGATTAGCCAGTGCCTCTGATGCTTATTACAAAATAGGGTACTATCATTTTGAATTAGGCCATCTTGTTGAAGCAGCAAATCAAGATCCTCCAAATGGTAAATACAGAAAACTTTTAAATGAGGACGGAACTCCATCTACAGAGATGAAAAAGATGGCCGCTCTTAAAGTAAAGAAAACTGCTCAAGCTTATAGTCAAGCTCCTCCTATAATTAGAGAAGCTACTAATAGTCCACTCGGTTTGTTTGTTGGATCATACATTAGGTTTGCAGGGGAAACTGTTAGAATTCCTTTCAACACATGGCAACTTTCAAAAGAAGAAGTAGCCGACGATAACCCAGTTATTCAAGCAAGAGGTAGAGCAAGACGAAGAGGTATGATGATTGTGTTAGGAGGTTTGACTGTAGTCTTACCACAAATGATGAGAATAATAGTAGGCAACTTAGACTTAGATGAAGAAGAATCTTTAAGAAACACGATGCCTGAATTCTTGAGAAGACACACATTCCTCTACACAACTTTTGGTGAGGGATTACAGAGTTGGGATCTAACTTACTTGAACCCATTTGCATCTATTACAGATGGATTTGTTAGAGGCGTAGAGCATTTCATAAAAGGCGATTTTGCTAAAGGTATGGAAAGTATTTTAATTGATACTTTCAGACCGTTTACGGAGGAACAAATATTAGCAAGTGCTGTACTCCAAGCAGTTCAAAATAAAAACCAGTATGATAAACCAATCTATTATGAAGACGATCCAGTAATAGAAAAGTTTGGCAAGATGTTTAGTCATGTATTAGGTGGAGCCTTTGGTTTAAGAACCGTGCAAAAACTTAATGAAACTCAAATTGCTTTGAGGGGTGACGGAGAAGGTTTTCTTAACAGCCCGTTAGGAATTATTGCTGCTGAGTTTGCTCCAGTAAAACCACACCAAGTTGACTTACAGAGAAACATAAGAAACTTCTTAAACCAAAAAGCAAAAGAGTACCGTGACATAACCACTAAGTTTAATCGCTTGTATCAAGATAAGGCTATGACAACTGGTCAAATAAATGATCTGTATTCAGACATTCAAAACTCCAGACGTAGACTCAATGAAACTATTTTTGAGACTATGGAAAACTTTGAAAGCATAGGTAGAAAACATGGAGGCATACGTCGCTCTGATATAGAAAGACAAGCCAAGATAACAGGCATGAGTAAAGAGAGATACAGACTCGGCAGAATGGGATACATGAAAACCTTGAGACCAAGTCCTTCTCAAAAGAAGAAATTAGATTCATCAATCTTAGGTCGTTCAAGATCTAACCAACTTAAACAACTCCAAAGAGAATTTGGAGACACCATACCATTAGATAATTAAAATGAACAAGACTGACTTTAAACCCCACATGATGTATGATCCCAAAACAGGAAAAGGGGTCAGGGCTAAAACTTATGAAGAGCATTTAGCTTTAAAGAAAAAAGGTTATGGTCACACCAAACCTAAAAGTAATCAGACCGCTGCGGCTATCGAAGAAAGAATGAAAGGAATGCGTGGTATTTACTAATGAAAAAGAAATCAAGAGTCAACGAGGCAGGTAATTACACTAAGCCTTCAATGCGTAAGAGACTGTTTAATAGAATCAAAGCTGGAACTAAAGGTGGCAGGGCGGGGCAATGGTCTGCTCGTAAAGCTCAGATGTTAGCGAAGGCTTACAAGAAAGCAGGAGGAGGTTATACTTCATGAAGGCTTCTCAAAGAAGTTTAAAGAGATGGACTCAACAGAAGTGGAGGACAAAGTCTGGCAAGAAATCTGCTGATACAGGAGAAAGATATTTGCCAGAAGCGGCTATCAAAAAATTATCTGCTGCTGAGTATGCGGCAGGAACAAGACGTAAAAGAAAAGCAACTGCACAAGGAAAGCAACGAGCCAAGTATACCGAAGCTGAACGTAAAGCTTTCTTGAGTACTGCTTACAAAAAGAAAAACAAAAAGAAAAAGTAATATGCCAAGCTACGGAAAACCAAAGAAACCAAAACCAAAACCAAAACCAAGACCCAAGAATGGATACTAAAACTTTGTTGTCATTAGGAATAGGACTTGTAGTACAGGCTGCGGGTATTGTGTGGTGGGCATCTAAACTTCAATCAGATGTACAGCACAATGATTTCCAAATACAAATGATAGCTAAAGACGTTAGCGAGAACTCAGAGTTTGTTAAACTATGGCCCGCAGGTAAGTGGGGATCTGGATCTTTACCATCAGATGTTAGGCAAGATTTGAAAATAGGAATGTTAGAAATGGACATGGATAAAGTAATGTCAAAGTTGTATAACGGAGTACCAAAGGATCATTAATGTGAGATGGCTGTTAACAGCCCTGCTATGCTGCCTCCCCACAGCAATCAAAGCAGACGATCATTGGGGAACTATACCGCCAGTTCCTGAACTAACTATTGAGCATGACATCTATAGTGGATGGGTGACTTTGGGTTGGACATCAGACTCTACTTTTGATCGACCTATTTGGTATATTGTAGAAGTAAAACAAGTAGATCAAGATGGCGTTATAGATCCAGAGTTTATTTGGCACAGACCCTTTGTCCCAATAAGAAGTAACTTCAACGAGTATATTTCGTTTAGACTACAATACAAAGACTCTAATGGTAAGATCTATGATTGGGTACGATCAGAGATGTTTAGAGTTAGGGTAATGTGGGGAGCTTAATTTTTTTCTGGTTTATCGTTGTTACGATATAGTTGCGTCAGTCTAACAGCGATATCATTTTTGTAGCCCTTATTCTTTTTAGAGAATATCTCTGGCCCGATCATATCTTTATCGGCAAGGTTAGTCCACACTTGAAAGATCTTCACCGTACTCGGATCGACAACTTCAAGTTCGGGTTTGTATTCTCCCTGAAACATGAAGGGCAGGTGTTGGGGTTTACTTCGTATGATGTGTTTCATATTCTAATCCATGTAAGGTTTCCATTCTTTTTATCTTTTCTAAAACTCTATCCATAACGTAGTTCTCAATACTTCCGTTAGTGACTAGCATCTTTTGCACTGCGTCAGTCATCGCACCGTTACGATGAATACGACCTAACACCTGAACAAACTCTTTGGCATTGAACGACGGCGAAATAAAAGAGTACCGTTGCCTGTTACCAATAGTATCGTGTAAGGAGATACCTGTTCCACCAGTGGCAGCGTTGATCAGAAGGATATGCGACTGGTCATTTTGAAACTCTTCAATCAATTCATTCCGCTTCTCGTGTGGAGTTCCGCCGTCGATGTAATCGAGATTTAAATTCTTAGCGAGTTCATGCAAGCTGTCTTTGAAGTTAAAGAATACAACTGCACTATGTCCTTCCTCCACACAATCCTCTACCATGTTTACCACATCAGGAATCTTATGGTACTCTGCTTCTTGTCTGGCCCGAAGTATCTTAACAATCATTAACTCTTCAGGGTCACTGGAATCAAGATCACGGTCAATGTAATTGTCGATATCACTTTCATCTATGTCTTTGAATGCTTCCAGAATCTTACGGCTGTTCTTAAAGTTAATAGCATCATTGATGATACGATTGTTCTTAAACGAATCAGGGAAGTCACTGATGCGAAGACCCATTGTAGATATACCATACATTGAATTTCTTAGAGAGGTAAGAGATTCACTTACACCGTCATAAGGTTGAGGCATTATCCAGTTGTTCCAATCGTCTTGATACATACCAAGATCGTACATCCAACTCTTCCACGAATACAACGGCCCTCTCGCTTTCTCATTTGAGTGTAACCCTAACATATAACCCAACGGTCTCATCTCGTGTGGGTTGTCACAAGGTGTTCCACTCATACCGTGAATCCTGTACCCTCTCTTAACGAGACCCACTAACATATTAGCGTTCTGTGTCCACGGCCCTTTCATTTTATGTATCTCATCAATCAGTATGAGAGTATCCATTGGTAGCTTCCAATCGTAGTTCTTTGTTTTACCTCTACCGAATCGAGATACCCATTCAGTCTTCCCTCCACGGAGTGACTCTACATTGTTAATGAACAAGGGTTCAAGACCAGACTCCTCCATCTCTCGTTCCCATGAGGGGATGACCGCCTTCGGACAAATGACGGCGACTTTATTTATCGAAGGACATTTGTCGATGAGGGTTCGGGCAAGCTGAGTACCGACAACAGTTTTACCTGTACCCATTTGAGATGAGTCCAAAGTATTCTGTCGCTCCATTAATCGAGAGACGAAGAAGTCGTGAGCCTCTTGTTGTTTTTTATAAAGTGTTTTCATTTACCTCTGTCTTGTGCAAAGCCTCATCGTGCCAACAGCAACAGCGGGAGCAATAGATGTCGGTGTTGGACGGTTCGCCAGTGACCTTAACTTTTATGTTAAGTAGACTATCAGAATCTGTCTTAAGAACTTTCTTGCAGACCATCCTTACTCGGCGGCTTAAATATTCTGCAACAATTCCACAATCACCTGAGTCTAAATTCGGTGACATCTTTTCAATCAGATCAAGGAAGTGATCTATTTTCTGGAGCCTTTTAGCGGCGGTGTTTCGAGCTTTAATGTTAGGCATAAGTACTTTTTGTTTCGCCGAGAACTTCACGTTTGTGCTTTTTGTATTCATCTAGCTTGGTTAATAAATCATCTGCGGATACACTTAAATCCAAACCCTGTTCAAGTTCTTCAACTAAAGAATCGTACAGTTCAGATAAAGCATCTCTTTCCATTTTATATTTAGTTTCTTTTTTCATGTTCCTATTTGTTCAGCAAAAGCCCAGACGGTAATGTAATTAATACATTCTTTTTTTGATCGGGCTGTGGTGATCTCTTCATAGACTCCGTTAAGTGGGTCTTGTTTTATTTCTTCTACAGTCACGGCGTGTTTAAGTTCGGGGTAACCTTTTTCATCCCACTGCCAAACACTCCATCGTTCATCTGCTGGTCTTTTCTCTTTTTGTTGAGGAGCTTCGGGCCTCCAATTGTCTTCAACTAAATAAACTGTTTCATTAAAAGAGCAAACTACGACGAGGTAAAATCCAGTACCTAATTTCCTTGAAACTATTTTAATGTGTTTCCTTGGCATATTCTTTATAACATCTCGGACACAACTGGCCCACTCCTAAAACATAATTCTCTCTAAAACTAATGGGCATTCTTTTTGGGTAATGCGTTAGTCGATTGCAGACAACACAGCCATCACGAGCGGCTTGGTGTTTTGTAGCCTCTTGTTTTAACCATTCATGGTAAGGCTCATTTGATATGTGGTTGCTAGGCATTTTAAAAAGTTGCCCTGCCTTGGAAAAAGTGTGAAGGGAACTCCTACAAACCCATTCACACCCCCCTCCATCCAAGGCAGGACGCTCTTGGCACCTAACCAGAAACTGAAAAGAATCTAAGAACTAGAAAAATTATCAACGTCCAGATCAAGATACCAATGAATATCATCATATCGTTTTAGTTTCTGTTGAGGCTAATAACTTCTTAGCATCTTCGGCTGTCTCGGAATCGAGGTCATCGGTATCGGCAGTCCATTCAGCAAGTGAGACTACATCATCGACGGCGGCTAAGACAGCGACCTTTTCTTTGTAATCAATTTCTGAAACGGCGATCTTGGATTTGATATCCGAAGCAGTGAAATAAACTTCGCCGATATTTGATGAAGGCTTAGTTTGTTTTGTTGTGCTTGTGTTAAGAAGATCTTTTATCGGAGTCGATCTTTTGTCTTTCGCTTTTAGTTTCCGAAGCGTGAATGAAGGCGGAGTGTTTCCATCTTCAGGTACGATTGAAGCGATGTATCTATCGCCGTCGATTTCTAGTTCTCTGTGGATTGGTTTAGTTAGCTTTGTTGCCATGTTAGTTAGGTGTTAAGTTTGGAGTGGGGCAGGGGATAAGATATAAAAAACCTACCCCACTCCTCATGTCATCTCATTTCGATTTCAATTATAAATGTTGGTCAATCTTTCGTCAATAATTTATTGATGAATGTTAGAACAATTCCTTGTAACAGAATTACTGAGATTACAAATAAGAATAGTTCGTGTGCCATAACCCCTTTCAGAATCGGGGCGGTGAGTTCATTGATGTCAGGTCTCACTAACGAGATCACTAATAATGATACAAGGTACAAGGTGCAGGTTGCGTAAACGCAAGACACACAATTGTAGATAAGGTGCTTCAGCATATTCATAAAAGTCTTTTAATTTTTTATATAATATAATGTAAATTACAATATATTATAGAGTCTAGAGAAAGAGTTTTAGGAACTCATCAGCAAAGTCATGTTAATAAAAGTATCGCCATGATGGTCAACATGAATCTTCTTTGATTCGAGTAGATACTTTTCAAGCCAATACTGTCTGGCCTCATATTGAACCTCGTTCAATTCCTCTTCATCCATTCCTTCTTTGATGAAGATGTCGAGCGGTGAATGTTCATAGTCATTCGCTTTGTCCCATTCCTTCTCGATGAAAGTCATGCAGTCATCTCGGAGTTCTGTTAGGCCACCATCCAAGTATCGATATTCGTGGCCGTCTATCTTTATATTTTCTTCTCTCACAATATTATTTAGTTAGGTGTTAAAGTTAAGGGTTAGCTTAAGAGGGTACATGATGTGGGTTCATGTACTCGACAGCTTGTTGGACTTCGCCGTTAGTTAAATCATCGGGGGTTACTTCATCGGCAAGCTCCATGTAATCGTTGCCGCTATGCTGAAATGAAATGGTATCACCATGTTCATTTTGATAATAGTTTCCGTCATCATCAACAAGTGCAAAGCGAACATCCCAAATGACTACGTTTTTGAATTTAGTTATATTTTCCATTTTAATTTTAGTTAAGGTTAAATGAGCTATTTTAAAGGCTCCCAGAATTCAATAGCCAAGGCAATGGGTCAGCACGTTCTCGAATATTGAATTCTCAGAGGGTTTAAACTGGCTCCCCAAACGTCTTAAGACATTTCCTGAGTTCGACGTTAGCCTTTTGTATGTCGAGTAGAATTTCTTTCAAAGGATCAGTATCTTTGATTTCAGGTAAAGGATCTGTGCTGATGTTGCCTATCGAAATGTTAACGAGCAGGTCGTAAGTTTTTGATAGACCATTTCTCTCGGCATCATAAGAAGATTCAGGGGCATACTTTAACTCATCAAGTCTCCACTTAATAAGTCCAAGTGCGTGTTCTAATTCGGAAGGATTAATTTTCATTGTATTATGTGTTAGGTTTATTCGTTAATGTTAATTTGAATTGAGTTTTTATTTAGGTTTACTGGGATGTTTTCATCTAAATCAAAGACTGAACTGTCCGAGTATTTGAATACGGATATTCTCTCCGACCATATTCTAATAATCTTCACAAGCTGATGGGCATTTATATTGTTAGCAATATCCACTGCTATCTCTTCATCCCTCTCCGTTTGTGTCTGGTCAGACCAATAATGAATTTTATTTTTCATCTGAATAATATTTTTTTAAGTTTAGTTCTTGGTTAGTTAGTTTGATTGATACGACTTCGCCATCATCGTTAGACTCCACTGAAGCTTGATTCAATCCGAACGAGTTTCCTAAGTAAAAGAAAACACTAAGTTTGAAATTAAGATATATGTCTGCCAATCGGTTAATCATTTCTCTCTTCCTCCTCTCTAGCTCTCTCGTCTAGCCAAGCCTCGTACTCCTCCCTGAACTGCTCGTATTCTTTTGTGTTCAGCGAAGGGTTATCATCTATGATTTCGTTAAAGTAATTCATGACTTTATTTTATGTTCAATAATTTTTATTTCAAGTTTATATTCACGACCTCACCGAAGCTGTAAGCTCTACCGTAATCGCCGTAGTACCGTCCGTAGTTAAGCCATATGACTTGAGTCTCAGGCTCTGCTCTGTTGATCTTATCCCAATTGTCATAGCCATCTGTGAGGACTACGATGGCATCCACATCTGGTAGCTCATCAGCAACCCAATCAAGTGCCAAGGCAATGTTAGTGCCGCCGCATCCTTCGATATCTTTTGGGAGCTTGTCACCAGACTGGATCTCAATCGGAGTCCAAATCTTATGGCTGAATGGTACAAGGTGAATGACTTCAGGATCAACTGAATCAAACGCATCTTGAGTGCGAGCCACCATGTCTGAAACATGAGCCACATTAGATCCTGATACATCCACCAAGAATGCAAGCTCGCCTGATGACTTACCTGCTCGGCCTCTGCAAGCGATGCCTGATGACTTGTACATCTGGATGTTGAAAGGCTTGTTCCAACCCTCCTCATAATTTGTCTTGAGCATTTCCTCTAACAGATCCTCAAAGTCAACCATGTCAGTTTTGTTATCCATCGCTTCTTTAACTTCGACCGTAGCACCTGCACCGTGTATCCCATGATTGGCATTAGCATGAGCTTGGATATCGATTGTGTGATTGATCTTATCAAGCTCACTCTCGAAGTCCTGAACACTCTCACCTTCCTCAAGTGATGGCTCGGCAAGATCATCTGAACCAGTGCCAACGAAATCGGATAGGATCTCAGAGTCACTCTTGCCTTTGACATTACTGTTGGCATCAGCACCGTCATCACTATCGTCATTCTCAGAATCGTCATTAGCAGAGTCTCCTGAGATACTGCCATCGGACTCACCGTCACCGTCATCACCTTCGGATGGTTCAGGTTGTGGCTCTTGATTTTTCTGATCCATCAACTCCTGAATGCCAAGGTTCTGGTATACTTCTTCCGCAGAGTAAGGCTTACCTTTTGGTTCACCGTTAGAGTCTTTACGATGACTAATGTTAGGATCGTAAAGCACACCGTCAATCATTGGGAATGGAGTGAAGCCATGCTCCCTCTCAACCTTTTTATTTGTCGCATGAATGATGGCGTTGATGACATAGTCGGCGGCCTTGTTAGCCCGCTCATGATTCTCAAGCTTGAGTAATCTCAAAGCATGATTGAGGAGTGCGTGTAAGACCTCATGCAAAAGGAAGAAAGCAAAGTATCCAACAGGATCTGATGTATGCTCGATCTTCTGCTTGCCTCTAGGATTTACAAAGATACTGCGACCGTCAGTTGCACCGTAAGCTCCAACGCCCTCACCGACCCAGTACAGGGGCATCATGAGGAATCTCTGATAGGCCATTGGCACGTAGCGTAAACGTCTAGCGGCCTGTGCAATGGTGGTATCACCGTTGATGTTATAATCAATTTTTTCCATAGTTCTTAGAGTCCAATGTTAGATGCTAGGTTAGTGGCCTCAATCGCATTCTTGCGGAGGTCATCGGCGGCTACCTTCCTCTGGTCATGAGTTAGATCAGGGAAGCTGTGGGCTGAATCAACAACGCTGAGTAAAGTATCAGCCATGTTGGTTAGGGTTGCCCTTGCAGGGTCAATGTCCGAGATCAATGGTGCATTCTTAAACTCGGCAAGCTCGTCTCTGAGACTAACAAATTTCTCAGGACGTAAGCGGTTACCCTTCTTGCATGATTCCTCAAGAGAAGTGATGCGGTCTCTAACACTGTTCAAGATGTTATCGAAGACTCCGAGAGTTGCGTTAAGCCTCTCATCTCTATCCTGCTTTTGGATAGCCCTGACACTGGCGGCGGCTTCCTTACTGAGCTGATCGATAGCCAAGTCATCAAAGTTAATTGAACCAGACTGGAACTTAACGGTGATCTTTGCTGATGCTAAGAACTCCTCGCAAGTTGGAAAGGTGAAATCAAGATTGCCAAGTCCTGCTTTACCGTTTGCCACGAGGCCGTCCCACTGCTCCCTGATCAAGTCTTTGACCTTGTTTAAACGAGCAACCCCACGGTCAACAATCTCGGTGATGATGTGCGTGTCAGAAACATCGCAGTAGTACCAACCAATGTTGTCTGGCCCCATTGGAGTAAGTCTCTTCTTGATGACCTGACCTTCAGCACCAAGTTTGGCGTTGATGATTTCCTTTTTAGTTTGGGTGACGATTGAACGAAGCTTGCCAATCACATCTGTCTCTGGAAGGAAACTTTTCTGTGAGTGGATCTGCTGTGGATCGGCCTTGTAAAAGTTAGCGATTGATTCGCTGAGTGCCTGATCTTTGACTTTGGTTTTAACGAAGCCACTTGTGATTTTAACTTTAGCTAATGAGTTAATTTTCATGATAATAATTTTTGGTTAGTTGTTAGGTTATTGGTTAGAATTGTTTTTAAGTTCAGCCCCTACTGGATGAAAGTGATAGGGGATATCAAGAGAGCTTGCCAAGTTCAAAGACCATTCTCTGATCTCAGCATCTATCTTTGTTAGGGCGGTGATGAACCAATCAAGTTCACTACCATTCTCAGTACCTTTGAATGAGGATTCAAGATCTGGATAATCAGCGGGCAACTTACGAAGTGCGCAAGTGATCAACGCATACTGATCATGAGTATCAAGGTGGCTAACATCAAGCAAACCTGCTTTGAGCTTGTCATACTTTTCGCTGAAGCCACCAGCTAATGATATGAATGAACCACAAGCGATTGCGGCCTCTTTGCCTACCAAAGGCCAGAGCTTTTCGAGTACGGCATCCTCGAATGAATCAGTCCACTTTACTGTACGGCAAGCGGCTGACCAAGTTCTCGGGCAAGGTATCGAACGAGTGCGGCCTTTGCCTTCTGGAGTAGGGCAAAACCAATCAGCACCGTAAGCTGTGAGCCACTGGTAAACAGGGCTAGAATCAAAACCATTTGGCAGTGCATAGCCTTTGGCCCATGCAACCACATCAGCATGGAGATCACGAACATAGCAACGGCTAGTGAGCTGATCTTGTAGCTCTTTTGAAGAGGGGCAAAACTCCTTCGTATTCGCCGTAAAATAGATGAAGACATTCTTGCCTAATCTATGGCTCCCAATGTAGCGGTAGCCGTCTGTGGCTGGATTATGGAGCGTTAACAGCAGATTCTGAACATCTGTTGAAAGCTTGTCCACCTCGTCTATGCAAAGAGTAATCTCAGCATCGCCGACAACGTCAGCTAAAGGCCACTGGTTTGGGGCGATGGTATAGCCTGACTCGTTTTCAGGATCAGGCATAAGGAATCCTGCAACGCTGTCAGGATTCTTACCAGTAAGGTTTAGGATATGATATCCACTCACGCCCTCTCTCCAATCCACATGGCTAACTGCGATGCCGTCATTGCCAGTACGGAGTTTGTGGATGGTTTTTACAGCCTCACTTTTACCGACCCCTGAAGGGCCGATAAGAGTGAAGATTTGCTGTGCCTCGACAGCGGCTTCAAGAGCCACTCCGAGTCCGTCAAAAGTGACAGGAGATCTGTCACCGTCATGATCCTTGAATCTTTCAAGGAGACCTCTTTGGTCGTTATTTAATTTTGGTAGTGCCATAATTATTTTTTTTGGTTAGGTGTTAGGGTTAAGGGTTCAGGGTTCAGGATGCGAGTGCTTCTTCAGCGGCTTTCTTACCCCACTTAAGGCCAAAGTTCTTGGCGCAGGTTGGGCCGAATCCAACAGCGGTTGATTCCACTGTGGTGAGTTCTTTGTTGCAGAAGCAACACTGACCAGTGCGGTGTCCATGAGCGGCGGCCATGCCTTCAGGATCGGCGGCAAAGTCGGCAAGCAACTTTCTGTGGGCCGCAGTACATGATCTGGTAGGCTTGAACTCTCCGTCGGCAATTGTACCAAAGAAGCCCTCGCCAAAGACAGGAGCGGCAACTGTGATGCGTCCTGCAAACTTACTGCGTGGGCCAGCCATTGCGACTTTGATCTCAACAGTTCTACCGACGTTTGAGACAACGAACTTTGGAGCTTTGAGATTCTTTGCCGCTTTGTCTAGCAAAGCAACAATTCCACTGGCATCCAACTCAACTTTCTCAGGAGTTGGTTCAGGAGTGGCAAGACGGTGTGTCCACCAGACACGAGTCTCGGACAAAGTCTTGCGGTTAGCTGTGGCCTCTAGGAAGGCATCGACCAAAGACATAGCGAACTCATTGTCCGCTTTGTTTTGCTGAAGCCAAAGGACAGCGTCCTTTAGCGACTCATGATTGGAAACGAATCCATCATGACGTTTCCCTGACCGAGAAACAATCGGCGGGAAGTGCATTGTGAATTTTTCTGATTTCATTTTTTGTAGGTTTGTTATTTGGTTAGGTGATCTATCTCATCAGTGCCAGTGGATCAATTCTGACAGACTCCCGAAGGAGTTTCGATTAGTTATCTGTTAGTGACTTTGGTGCCCACCCTTCAGCATCTTCTGAATCTTCGCTTCTGAAAGCGGTGACTCTGTCGTAATAGGCATCCAACTTATCAGCTCTCTTAAGAAATCTCTCAAGAGGTTCGTTGCCTCTCCTCCAAGCAACGTAGTTCATTCCATTGTGGCTGTTATAGCCGATGTAGATTCCCTCCAACTGACCAACAGTTGTGTCAGTGTTAGGTGTGAGGAGGATTGCACCACCTCCAATGTCACCTGATAGTATGGCACGTTGGAATCTTTCACGATCAACAAAGATGCGGCGGTTGCCAGTTAACTCGGCAAGGTTTCCGTTATCGCTGAAGACCAAGATTGTTGGGTCAAGAGTTGGGTTAATGCTAGGTGTCATAATTTTATTTTGTAGGTTTGGTTGAATTAAATATGTCTTTCAGTTGTCAAGTTTACTCGATTGTTCAAGAATTTGCAACCCTAAAAAGAAAACCCAGAAACACCGTTATTACAGGCATTTCTGGGTTTGTGAATAATCTGGTTAAACCAGATCTCAGATTTTGGCTTAGTCCATAGGCCGACCTGAACGGTGATCATACAACCATCCGCAGAGCTGTCCGTCAGCATCTACAGGTTGATCATCAACGAAGCGATCAAGCTTCTCAGGATCTGGCAAGTACCAGATGTCTACATCCTCTCCATTGTAAAGGAGAGAGCCATTCTCACCAACGACGAGTGCATCGCCGAGGTAGCTAAGATCGACAGCGGAAAATGTTCCACTGTATGAACGACCGTAGTAATAATGTGGGAGAGTATCCTTCATAAATTAGCTTTGGTTAAGTGTTAGAATTTTAGTTACCGCAAGATCGTGAAAACGATCCTGCACATCATCCCC
>CERU01038886.1_pt1 | contig 52113 bp, 48 predicted proteins | sample 530741 | NCBI WGS metagenome assembly CERU01 (sample SAMEA2620925, study PRJEB7988) | marine metagenome | biome: marine biome (ENVO:00000447); feature: deep chlorophyll maximum layer (ENVO:xxxxxxxx); material: "saline water (ENVO:00002010), including plankton (ENVO:xxxxxxxx)" | depth 30 m | reverse complement strand
AACGCATCGGCGGCATAGGCTTCTATGACGGCTTGTTTTTCAATTTCAGGGTCAGGCGCGATACCCGCGGGCTCTCTGGACGCATCTCGCCAGTCGCCTGAGGAACATCCAAAAAGAAGGAGGGCAGTCAATGCTGCCGTTACTATCCTGACCATATTGCTATACCTGCTTAAAAAAGACCTGTTACTTCTACTGGAAAACTAACACAAAGGTTCACACTCGCCTATTGCGGGCATAACTTTTGCTGTCGGTTTTTAATTTATGTATAATTTCAACATAATAATTACAAATCACCTCTATAAATGAAAGGACTACTATGAATAAGAAAGGACTCCTTGGCGGCGTCGGTATTGTCGTTGTCGCTGCTGCTTTAATTGGCCCCCGCTTTGCCGGATCTCAAGTTGAAGACACATTGAAGCAGCACGTCGAGGCATTAAATAATGTGCCTGCCTATACAGCGCAAGTTGTGTCATTTGACAGAGGCTGGTTTGGCTCAACCGCAACCGTCGAGCTGGGCGTTGATTTCAGCGGTGCGTTCCCCGAAGCAGAACAATCTGAAGAGCTTTCTTTTGAGGTGGTTATTGATGTTCAACATGGCCCTGTGCTTACTCAGTTTTCTCCGGGGCTTGGTCTGGCGTCACTTGAGGCCAGCTCTAAAGACGAAGGCTTACGTGAGTTTCTGGACTGGGAAGATGAAACGCCTTTTTATCATATGGTTGGCTCTGTCGGTTTTTCCGGCACCTTTAGCTACAGCGACTCCATTTCTTCGTTTACCTTAGTACCAAATGACGCCCACCAGCAGATTTCAGTGTCCCGCTATGAAGGCAGTGGCGAGGTTTGGTCAGACAGCTTCAGCTATGAGGGCGTATTAGACGGTGCTGAAGTGCTTATGGAAGTTCAGGCTGTCAGCGTTGGTGAGATGAAAGTCCGTACGGAAGCTAAAGGCGACTTGCTCAGTATTATGCAGGGTGGACTTTATGAAAGCGAAATGTCGGTGCAGCTTGAAAAGGTTACTGCGCGCTCGCCTGATGATGTCGATTTTTTCAATTTAGAAGAGCTTGATGTCGAGGCTATCAGTGCATTTAGCGATGATGAAAAACACATGAATGTGGATATGAACTATTCGATGAAATCATTTATGTTTGGCGACACTCACCTTGATAATCTTGTTGTAAACATGGCATTTAATAATCTCGATGCCGAGTTTTTGCGGGCCTACAACCAGACTATGCAAACTATTTATGACCAGGGGCCGGACGAAATGGAGGCGGCAACTGAGAAGTTGGTAAAAGAGAGTTTACCGCAACTACTGAAGGCAGAGCCTGAGTTTGTTGTTAGTGAGTTTAGCGGTCAAATGGAGCCGGGAAATTTTGAAGGCGACTTATCAGCCAAATTGGTTGGCGTGGCTCAGGTACCTGATAATTTGGATGATATTCGGTTCTGGCTTTCGAGTTTGATTGCCGATGCGTCGCTGACTGTTGATAAATCTCTATTAAAGTGGCTTGCTGAACAACAGCTGTTATCAACTATGCGCATGCAGTATCCGGGTGCTGATGAGGCCGAGATGCAGAAAATGGCTGAGCAACAGGCTCCAATGATGATCAACATGTATTTACAGCAGGGCTTACTGACGGAAACTGAAGACGATTACCGTAGTGAGTTCCAAATGGAAGGCGGTGAGGCTATGCTCAATGGTCAAAAAGTTCCGTTAGGAAATATGATGTAAACCAAAGCCGTTCTGAAAAAGCCTCAACGCAGTGAGTTTCGTTGAGGCTTTTTGGTTTTAGGTGACGGTATTACGTTGTTGCCAGCGCGGATCCAGATGTTCATTTTCTGCTAACACTTGCCGCAACTGTTCGGCTGCCTGCCAAATGTCCTCGAAGCTGTTATACAGTGGGGTGAACCCAAAGCGAATGTAGTTAGGTGCACGGAAGTCAGCAACAACGCCTCGTTGAATTAAAGCCTGACAGAGACCGTAAGCATGCTCGTAGTGATAAGACAGTTGGCTGCCTCGTTCGCTTCTTTGCTCTGGAAAAATAGGTTGCAGTACGTCATCAAGGTCATGGGTCTTTAATAACTGATGAAACACATCGGACAGTTGTAACGACTTTTCTCTTAGCTTTTCTAAGCTAACGCCTTTAAAAACATCCAGCGCGGCGTCCACGGCTGACATAGCCAGAACCGAAGGTGTTCCGGTAAGCATCTGCTGTATACCCGCAGCTGGTTCGTATTCCGGTGAAAAGTCGAAGGGCCTGGCGTGACCAAACCAGCCACTTAAGGGTTGGCTCATGTTTTTGTGGTGCCGTTTTGCTGCGTAGATAAATGCGGGAGCACCGGGCCCTCCGTTCAGGTATTTGTAGGTGCAGCCGACCGCAAAATCCACTTGCCAGTCATCCAAATGAACGGGCATAGCACCGGCACTGTGTGCTAAATCGAGAATTACCAGAGCGCCGTTTTCGTGCGCATTGGCGACCAACTGCTTTGCGTTAATGCGTCGGCCGGTCCGAAAGTTCACTTCGGTTGCCAGCACCAGAGCGGTTTTGCTATTTATGTGCTGTTCAAGCTCGCTTTCGTCAACGAGCTTCAATTGGCAGCGATGCTGCCCTAAAAACTGAGCAACACCCTGAACCATATATAAGTCGGTAGGGAAGTTGTCTTTTGTCGACAGAACAACAGTGCGCTCAGAGTCCTGCGTCTGAACGATGGTCAGCGCAGCGGTGAGTGCTTTGAATAAATTGACCGATATTGAGTCGCAGCAAATGGTTTGCTCTGGTTCGGCCCCTATTAAATGCGCAATTTTTTCACCAACGGTTTGCGGCAAGTTCACCCAGTTATGGTCGTTCCAGCTATTGATAAGATCTTGTGACCATTGTTGTTGTATAACGTTCTGCAAGCGAGTTTCTGTTGCTTTGGTCATTATTCCTAAAGAATTGCCGTCCAAATAGACTTTATTCTCGGGTAACTGAAATTGTTCGCGGTGCTTTGCGAAAGGGTCAATGATGTCAAGTTCTTGTATGTCGGTAAGGTTCATGGATGAAGCTCGTTGTTCAGTCGTTTAATAATGGCTTTCCATGCGCTTGAGTGTGGGTGTATCAGGTCAAAATGGCCGACACCTTCCAGTATCTCTGTTTCTACGTCAATATTGTGAGTTTGGCTCAGTGGCACAATACGGTCGGCATCTCCCTGAATTAACCAGGTATTATCGTGCAGTTTTTGGGTTCTTGGACTGGCCTTCTGGTAATCACTGGTATTTTCGTAGGCGGTTTTCATTAAGTTTAAAGCCGCGCGGTTACAACTACCATCGGTTTGCGTGTAACTGACCATGTCGGTAATGGCAGCAAGGCCAATCACAACGTTAATGTTAGGCGATGCAGGAGTGTCATTTGCAGTGGCCAGCAATGCAAGGTGCCCGCCTGCAGAGTGCCCCATAACAGCGCTGGGTCGGCCATTAAGCTTGTCGCCAATAAAGTCGATAGCGGCTTCTACGTCGTTTAAGCTCGCTGGCCAGTCACCGCCTTCTCGGCCTAAACGGCGATACTCTATTGACCACACATTAAAGCCTGCGTTTCTTAATGCATTGCTGGCGGGGTTGGTGTGAGTAATGTCGTAGTCTTTTAGCCAGCAGCCACCGTGAATAAAAATAACGTTAGCGGCTGAGTCTGAATGTTCGCGCGTGCTCCAGAACTGGATAAACTGTGAAGTCTGCTCTCCGTAAGAGTAAGTTTTTGTCGGGCCTTCACTGTTAAGGGCGAGCACCTCATTAAAGGTAACTTGTTTAAGGAGCTCTTTGTTGTCTGCGCTGGCATCAGAAACGCCAAAAATGAAGAGCAGCAACAACAAGGTCTTGGGTAACATGAAGAGCACTTTCACAACGATACCACCACTGTATTCTCGGGTTACAAATGAGGTGAAAGACCATACAAGCATTTTTGAGCTGACTCAATAAATACTTGATTAATTGCTACAGATTTCACTCCGGCTTATTTTGAGTTAACCCTAGTTGCTGCACCGCTGTGCGCACATCCTGGCCGGATGTTTCCTGAAATACCTGCAAATCAAATTGCGGCAGTATGGCAAACAAGTGATCAAAAATATCAGACTGTATGCCTTCGTAGGTTTCCCATGCTGTGTCATTGCTAAAGCAATAGATTTCAATAGGTAAGCCCTGAGGGCCAGGGCTCAGCTGCCTTACCATTAATGTCAGCCCTTTATGCACGTCAGGTCTGTTACTAAGGTACTGTTTCACGTAGGCGCGAAAGGTACCAATATTTGTCACCTGTCGGCCATTAATTGGATCTGCTCCGGTTTGCTCAAGGCTAGAGTTCCACTCTGAAATATCTTTCTCTTTTTGCTCCAGATAGTCGCTAAGCAAGGAGAAACGCTTAAGCTTTTTCTTCTGCTCGTCGGACAAAAAATGAATGCTGTTCTGGTCAATATACAAGGCGCGCTTTATACGGCGTCCGCCACTTTCCTGCATACCGCGCCAGTTTTTAAAAGACTCGGAGATAAGGCGTTTGGTCGGGATGTTGGTGATGGTTTTATCCCAGTTCTGAACCCGTACGGTATGAAGTGCGATATCAATGACATCGCCATCGGCATTTAGCTGTGGCATTTCTATCCAGTCGCCAACCCGAATCATGTCGTTAGAGGAAAGCTGAATGCTGGCAACCAGTGACAGTATCGTGTCCTGAAACACCAACATAGCAACAGCACCCATAGCACCAATTCCCGAAAGCAGAATAACCGGTGAACGGTCGAGTAATGACGCTATGATGAGAATGGCGGCAACAACGTAAACCACAATTTTCGCTATTTGCAGATAACCTTTAATGGGCTTTTCATGCGCGTCGGGCTGACGGTTGTATATTTCATTAACGCTGGTCATGGCAGCGCTGAATGAACGCGCCAGGGTCAGTATTAAGTAAGCAATACTGATGTTACGTATGACTGTGGTAACGGTTTCAGGTAGGTCGGGTACCAGATAAATACCGGCGGACAATACCAAAGCAGGAACAACCTGAGCCAGACGGTGCACAATAACCCGAATGCCAACGCCTGGGTCACTGCCTAACTCTGTTTGTGACAGTAGTCGCGAAACACCACGTAATAAAACTTGCTGAGTGATGAGCTGGGATATCCAAACGGCAACTGCCAGAATAACACAGGCGCTAATGGTATAAGCCCAGGGTTGGGAGGCCGCCCAGTCATGAAACCACTGAGGGTAATCCAGTTCCATCATAGTTTTTGTTCCACCGCTGCTTTTAAGTCCTTTCTAAAGCCTAAAATGAATACAACTTCTGCCACCACAAATAAGGGACCAATTGCTAAACCCATAATGTCATCAACAAAAGCGGGCTTTCTGCCCTCAAAATAATGGCCAATGAATTGGAAGATCCAGCCGACTACGAATAGGCCAATGCCCCAACTAAGCCAAAACATTGTTGGTAAAGCTGCAATGTCCCGGCCAATGGCTAAAGACAGCCATAGCAGCACGGTCATGAGTAGCCCAAGCTTAATATCAAGCCGAATATAAAAAATAACAGCGGCTAAAACAACCAGACTGGCCGGGGTGATCAACAGATAATCCAAAGGTAGTGCAGGTCGAGACAAGAGACTAATGATACCAACGACAATCATAGGAATGCCGACAATGTGGGTCGCCACATTCTTACGATTACGATGATAAGCCGCATACTGCGCTAAGTGATCAACGATGTTTTTCATAGGTTTTGCCAGTTGGTGCCTAAATAGAAGGTTAGATTGCTACGCGTGGGGCTTGATGTCAATGAAGTAAGCGCCTTTGCCATACCTAACTTTCTATTGCTCAGCCGTTAACTTACCGCTAACCTAAAGCCTTTATTTTTATTAGGTATTAAATAGGGGAAGTTCGGTGGCGTTTGATTACGGTTCGATTGATCTGGGGTTAAAGAACCCGTTTAAAACCGAAGGATTGGTGACGAGTGTTCGCGGTGTGGTGCAATCGTTGTTTGGCATTTATTTACTGGTAGCAGGTGCCGGGGCCGTTAAGCCCGATGCAATTACAGGCTGGGTATTAGCTATCTTCGGGCTGTTATTGCTGGCTGGCGGTATTAAAGTGCTGAGTGGCGGTATTATGGCTATGCTGCGCTACTTTGTTGGTCGTAACCATCCAACATCACTGGCACGCAATTTTAGTAAGTCTGAACGCAGCACAGCGCAGGAAGAGTCGCGTTATGTTGCTTATAACGATCAGGCATTGGAAGAAATGCTGATGGGTCGTAAGAACAGTACCTTTATAGAGCCAAAAGGCTTGTTGGCGCGCATTGCTCACACGGTATTTCCCAAGTTGCTGTTTATGCCTTACCCCATTCGAAACATGGCGCAGCGTTTGTTAGGTGCGTGGGTGCGTACTCTGACTGCAATGGTTGCCTTTGGTTTTGCTGCCTTTGTTTCTCTGGCTGGGTTTGCCGGTGACGCTGGTGTACTTGCGTTCCCGGTTTATACCGTATTGTTAACGCTGTATATCATGCATGTATGGAAGTCTGCAGGTCAGGCTATATCGCGCGGAGCAGAGCAGTCTATTGATTCAATGGGCAGTGGCGACTTGGTTAAAACTATAGCCTTTGCGCTGCTTCTACCGGTTGTTGTAGGTCTGGTTGTTGGGTGGTGGATGAACGCCGCAAATTTAACCGCGGCTGCAATTGAGCAACAGTTTGCGGCGTTACCAAACTTTCATGCCGGTTGGTATCTATTGAGCATTTTTGTCGGTGCTATTGTTTGTACGTTAGTAACCGTGGTGCTGTTGAAAAAACGTTTAGCCGATGCGAACCCGGTTTCCGAAGTTTCAGAGCTACGCGAAAACTGGCAGGAGTCAGTACACCCTAAAGAAATCTTTATTAATTTGGATAATTTGGTAATGGCGAACCGCCGTTACCGCGAAGTACCTAACCGAGTCTACCGTGAGCTTGATCCTAACTTGCAGGAACAAGTAGACGGTAAAGGCGCGTTCAGCGGTGAGATGATTCAGGAAGTGCAGCCACGAGTTAAACCTATGGGGTTGGGCGCTTTATTTGAAAAATCCCGCTTGGTGAGTTTGTTGTTGGGTAACAGCCTGTTTATTGTTGGTGTGCTTTTCACTTTCTTTTTAGCTTATGCCACGGTGGATGTGGTGAAACTGCTGGATAGCATGAACTACCGGTTATCAGAGAACACGCCTTACGCTGACTTAATGGCTCTGGCTGGTGTTGCCATGACGGCTATTCATTTCTTGCTTATCGGTTATGTGTTACGTGCCTTTGCGCGGTTAGCGGCAAATATTGCGCATCTGTTCTATGCTGAAATTCAGTTTGAATCAATGCTTATCTACTTTAAGTGCGAAGGTACTTTCACCGAGTCTAAAATATCAACTGGTGCGGGTATTCACGACAGTACCCGTTCAGAAAACACCTTAGTACGCAGCAGTATCACTCCCTGGGTTATTGTCTCTCGTATTGTGTCGACAACTTTTGCGGCCACAGGAATGAAAAACCTCGAACACCCTCGACACATTCTGGAAATGCATAAATCGGACGATGAAATGGCCTCGATTCGCAACGATGTCATCGACTTCCTTAAAGATCGTGAGTCTATTGCTTCTATTACCAGCAACAGAGACTTAGGTAATGCCTCCCAGATACATCAGCTAAATGAGCAGACACGCGCAATTCCTGCAAGTCAGGAAAAGTTGCAGCAAAACAAACCGCAGGCTTCGGACGAAGAAGCGGCGGGTTATTTGCGACAGCAAGAAGAACTTGACTCAAACGACGAAACTGAAAAGGAGCGTTGATTCTAATCAATTAAATGGTCAGGCGAGTTAGCGCTCGCCTGGCTTTGCTACCAAGGTCGTAGTGCACCGCCATAAAGTTTCATAGAAACTGTTCGATAAATATACATGGTTTGTTGCGTTGTTTACGCCTTATGGAAGCGAAAAAATGTCCACAGTTGATGTGAAACCACCTTTACTAATAACGGTTTTAGCGATAGTTGCCAGTTTAATCGTTACCTCGTTTGTCCCCTGGCTTTGGCTTCAACTCTGCCTGCAGTCTTTATTGTTCATTGGTTTAAGCGTTTTTTATATTAGCTACTTGCGGCGAGCCCAGGCTCCTTTTGATGAGCCTGAAGATACCGACGACAGCACCGACCACCTTGCTGAAAACTCCGGAAAGAATGCTATTGCAACGGCCGAACTCAGCTTTGCAATTAGCCGTTTTAAGACTGTACTGGCCGATATTGTAGAGCGCCTGGAAGAGAGCGTCGATAACTCGTCCCGGGTGAGTGAGAGGGCTCAGGGAATAGAGACTTTCTCGTCGGAAGTTGCGGTTGCTGCTGAGCAAACTAAGCAGATAAGTCATGAAGGCAGAGAACGAATAAAGCAGCTGACCCACGAAATTGATCTCGTTGTATCAGACAGCCGGGGAAGTGCCGAAGCAGTTAAGGGCCTGCAGGAGAAGGCCAGTGACATTCGCAAAGTGACTCAGGTTATTGACAGTATTGCCGAACAAACCAACTTGCTGGCGCTTAATGCGTCAATAGAGTCGGCTCGTGCAGGCGAGCATGGCAGAGGCTTTGCGGTCGTTGCTGATGAAGTGCGAACGCTGGCGGGAAGAACCTCGGATGCTACCGTAGAAGTCAGTAATCTGGTAGAGGCGATTCATACCGAAACGACTGCTGCTGTCAAAAATATCGAGCATTTATCAAAGCACATTGAGCAGCAGTCTGAGACAACTGCAGGCATTGTTGAGCAGCTGGCTAGCATTGTTGAGCAAGCAGAAACCGTCGAGCAACAACTGCAGAAAATAACGGCATTAATGGGAGAGAATGCTCAGGATCTTTCCCGAAACGGCGAGCTGCTGCATTCGGTTAATTCGGACCTGTCGGAACAGTATCAGCAACTTGATGATGTCAGTGGTCAGGCAGAGCAACTGGAAATGCAGTCGGAACAGTTATTTGCGCACTTGGTTGAGAACGACGCCGACGCAGAGCATAGAGTTATTTACAAAGCCGCGACGGATGCGGCACAGCAAATTGAACAGCGTTTAGAGCAGGCGCTCGAGCAGGGTGAACTGACATCCTCTGAGTTGTTCTCAAAAAACTATGAACCCGTGCCGGGGACAGATCCGGTAAAATACAGAACTGCTTACACAGAGTTTTTCGACAGTGTATTGCCCGCTATTCAAGAACAGGTTCTGAAGCGTCACGAACATATTGTCTACGCTATCGCGACTGACCCGAATGGGTATGTCGCCCGACATAATGACGCCTTTAATAAACCATTAACCGGGGATCCAAACAAAGACTTGGTCGGTAACCGTTCTCGTCGATTGTTTAATGATAAAACTGGTGCGCGTTGCGGAGCCCATACACAAGCGTTATTGTTACAGACGTACAAGCGCGACACGGGCGAGGTTATGCACGATTTATCGGTACCTGTCTATGTGAATGGAAAGCATTGGGGAGGTTTCCGTATCGGCTACAAACCTTTGTAACTGAAAAATAGGCAAGAGAGTTGTATGTCACACGATACCATTGCAATAAATAGAGAACGTCAGGATTTAAGTGGGTTGGAAGCTGTTTGGCTATTTGGTTATGGGTCACTCATTTACAAAGTTGACTTTCCTTATCTGGAAAGGGCGCCCGCCTCTATTGAAGGCTGGTCGCGCCGCTTCTGGCAAGGCTCGCATGACCATCGTGGTACGCCGGAAGCTCCGGGTAGAGTGCTCACCTTAATTGAAACGCCGGGTGAAGTTTGTACTGGTATGGCCTATAAAGTATCGCCGGATGTGTTTGAGCATTTGGATCATAGGGAGAAAAACGGTTACCTGCGTTTTACCACGGCAATGACGTTTCGCGATGGCTCTCAGAACGAAGGTCTGGTTTACATTGCAACAGAAGAAAATGAAGCGTTTCTTGGTGCTGCCCCTGAATCTGAAATAGCCCAGCATATTGCCCGTGCATCGGGACCCAGTGGCCCCAATGCCGAGTACCTGGTAAAGCTGCAACTGGCGCTACAGCAACTGGGTGTGAATGACCCACATATTACTCAGATTTATGAGGCCTTAGTAGAAGACTAAATCAGTCACTGCTAAAAACATCATCAGCGGCCTGAGGTAGCTTATAAAGCTGCCCTTGCCAGTAATGGCAGCCAAACTCTTTGAGTTTATCAAGTTGGGCCTGATTCTCTACGCCAACTGCCTGTACTTCTAAGCCTAACTCGGTGGTCATGCGTATAACTGCTTTGACCAGGTTTCGTGAGCGTTCGTTGGTATCAAGGTCGCGGATAAACTCACGTTCAATTTTAATTTTGCTGACCGCCATAGTTTTCAAATGCAGCATACTGCCTATGCCCTTACCAAAACGGTCGATAACCAGAGTAATACCTAATTCGTGCAGTTGTTCAATAATATCGAGTGTGTTCGGCAGAGGTTCGCTTAAGCTACTCTCGCTTAAATCGAATTCAATTTTAGCTAAAAGCTTAGGACTTTCTTTATTTAACCTGTTCATGGCCTGGTAGAGCCGCTGTGATATTTGCTCAGTGGCCAAATTAATGGCTATTTTACCTGGCGTAATATTCTGCTGTTGCCACCTTTCAACCTGGGCTACAACGTTTTCGATGACCCAAATACCCAAAGTGTCTAACATGCCGTTAGCGTCAAACTGGGGAAGGAATTTTTCAGGGTTCAGGGTACCAAGTTCTGGGTGTTCCCAGCGCAGCAAAGCCTCAACACCGACGACCTGCTTATCCATATTGAGCACTGGCTGATAGACCAGTTGCATTTGCTCACTCTGAAGAACGCTGTGTACATCTTCCTCTAGCTGAATTTCATCGTAAGAACGGTTCTCAAGTTCTTGTTTGAAGTAAGCCTGGTTTTCATTCTGCTGGTCTTTAGCTGAATTCATTGCCAAATTAGCCTGAGCTAAGAGCTTTCCGCTATCGTGTCCGTCTAAGGGGTAAACGCTGGCGCCAATACTGGCTGTTAGTTGAACTTGCTGATCATCACTGGCCAGCACAAAAGGGCGCTCGTAGGCTTTTTGAATTTGTAAGATAATATTCTGAATATCGATGTATTCGACAATGTGGTTCAGCACAATAGCGAACTCGTCACCGCCTAGATTGTATAGCTTAGTACCAAAAGGAGTGACTTCTTTTAGCCTTTGGGTCAGGCGCTGTAAAATTTTATCGCCAATGTGATGCCCGTATTTGTCGTTTACCTGATGAAAATGGTCGACATTCATGACTAGCACTGCAGCGAGTCGATCGCTGGGCAACTCATCCAGCAGTCTGGACAAATCCAATGCCAATGAATTGCCGTTAGGTAAGCCGGTTAAGTCGTCAAAAAATGCTAACTTCTGTAACTGCCGCTGTTGCTGTTTCATTCGGGTTACATCGCTTAATGTAGCGATATAAGCCGCCTCTTCAGAAAAGCCTGAAACGGCCTCTCTAATAATCAGAACAGCGGAGTAACGCTTTTTCTCTGCGTTACGGCCAACAATTAAAATGCTTTGGTTAAAAGGGAAGTTACTGTCAAGGTCGTCGATATCTGTAGCGGTGAACAGCTCTTCCAGCTTTGAGTTAACACACTGAGCTTCGGTTAATCCGGAAATTTCGGTAAATGGAGCATCAACGCTAATGACTTTACGGTGCTTATTGAGCAAGGCAATACCGGATAAGACCCCATGTTCTGAGACATCGCCAGCTTTCCCGTTTGAGTTATCAACATAATCCGCCGATATATTGGTCCATGAACCCTGAAAGCTTAGAGGGCGTCTGTTGGTACGACGTAATTCGTCCCGCACCCACACGTAGTGGCCCTGTTTATGACGAAAGCGATACTCGTAAACAAACTGGTCTTCTTCAAGGCTTCGCAAAATGGTTTTCTTAGCTAATTGTGTATCGTTAGGGTGGATATTGCGTAACCACCAGCCTGGTGCTTTCACTTCCTCCGGCGAGTAGCCCATAATGCGTTCACAATTTGGGCTGACCCAGTCAATGCGGATTCCTGAGTCCAGTGAACGCAGTTCGTAATGAATGGTGGGGCTGTTCCCAAGATAGTTATAAAGAAGTTCGCGGGACTTATTCAGTCTTAAAATCCAGATACGAGTGAAGAAAAACAGAAAAACCACAGATAGAACGACAAAGCCCCAGGGTTTGCCCTGGTTCATTAGGTTTTTGGTATCGGTTTCTAACGTTAAATTCTGAATTAGGGCGCTGGATCCAAGCTCCCAAACTATAGCTGCAACTATGTAGGCTATTACCAGAATAACTTCCGGGCGCTTATAAAACGGTCGGCGCCATTTATGCTGAGTTGTTAACGTCATTTTGTCTTTCATTATCTTATCCGGGCCCAGGGTATATCAGCCTTTTTCAGCGACTTACTTAGAATCGATCCTTGTAGTTCCTCACATCCTATTTGTTTTAACAGAAGGAGTTTAGCGCGATCATTAATGCCTGTGGCTATGGTGGTTAAACCGCGAGCTCTCGCCATTTTGACCATAGACGCTAACTCTCGTTTTTTGTCACTGTGCGACGTTGCTTTTTGTACCAACTCTTCAGAGAGTTTTACGGCATCTACGGGTAGTACAAAAAGTGACTGAATGGTCGAACGACCCTCTCCAAAATGTGAAGCTATGACGTTACAACCAACGCTTCTTAAACGCTCCAGATACCGTTTCGACTTATCAGACAGTGACATTAGAGCACGTTCGCTCACTTCAATATAAACTTGCCGCGCAGGAAACTTGGAGTCCTGTAGCTCGTGTGCCAGAACGTTTAGCACAATAGGGTCGACAATATCATTAATAGTGATATTAATAGAAACTCGCACTATGACTTTTTGTTTTAGCCAAGTTCTCAGGTCTTTAAAGGTGCGTTGAATCATCCAGGATGTGAACTGCTGGGTTAACGAAGCTTCCTCTATCATGGGCTTGAACTCTTCTAAATTCATGCCGCCACGTTTTGGATGCACCCATTTTGCCGATATTTCCAGAACGGAAAAGTAACCCGTATTGGTGTTAAGGCGGGGCTGGAAGTAAAGCTGAATGTCATTATTCTTCATGGCCTCGCTAAACTGACGAGAGAAAGTCACCTCTTCAATTTGGTCAATTGCGTTATCGCTTTGTTCCAAAAATGAAAACTGCTGCTTTTTCTGAAACGCATTAAATGCATGGGCCTGGGCTTCATCGAACACTTTTTGATGGTCTTCTTTAAGCTGGTCCTTTTTGACCCGGAGTACACCTGCCGCACTATCCATTTGGTACGAAACGCCGTCGACCACTATCGGTTTTTCTAAAAAGCTTTCAATTTTACTTTGCAGCTCTTTGGTATTTTGTTCTGCATCCGCGCTTACCCCGACCAGTTCGTTTTTCGAGGTTTGGCCTACGTGAACCTGATCCCCTAAGAGTTTTTTAAGTTGAATGGCCATTTGTTTTACGAGTTCATTGGCTTTTTCAGTACCGACTTGCTGCTGAATTTTCTCCATATTCTGCAAGCGAAAGTTGAAAATATCGATAAGGTCATCCGGTGAGCCGTCCCGGCTCTGTCCTATATTTTTCAACTGTTCCAGTAAAGCATTAATGTTTGGCAGGTCCGTGCCTTGATATTTGAACTTGGCGCTTTTTTCTGCGTTATTAAGATCTTTGATAACTCTGGATACAATTCCCGCGATAGTTGCTATGAGCGTGTAGGCGACGAGTCGGAGTAACCAACCTCCGGCAATTTCATTGCTGCTAATTAGTGATTCAGAAAAAGAAAATGGACTCAGTAAGACACCGCACATAAAACCAGCTAAAGCACCGATGCGAGGGCCGAGTAGCAAACCGGTAAAGACAAGCGGGAAATAAAGCAAATGCTCGTACAGGCTGGGGATTCCGCCTGTCATTTCAATAATCCGGATAAAAGCAGCAATAAATATCGCCAATACAAAGCCGACGAACACCTGTTTTTCGGCATTCATTTTTGTAAAGTTAATCAAACTCTCTTTGCACCAAGTGGCAAAGCTGTATGGATCTTCCGATTTAGGCATTTATTCTTATCAGTTGTGATAAATTAAGCAGTTAGCTATGTTGAGATTGTTATCTAACGGGAAGTCTGTCAAGTCTTTACGCAAACAATTACTAATGCCAAGGAAGCAAGTATGCGGGAATCATTAGAAAGACGTTCATTTTTACTGACACTGGCTCTTGTCAGTATTGCCTTTGCCTGGGTACTTATACCTTTTTGGGCTGCTATTTTTTGGGCTTGTGTCGTTACGGTAATTTTCTCGCCGTTGCAACAACGGTTGAAGAGCAGGTTTGGAGACAAGCCTAACCGGGCAGCGCTTGTTACGCTGCTAATTGCACTTATTATTGTTGTCATCCCGGTACTGGGAATTTCTTATTCATTCGTGCAAGAGGGCGTTAGTTTTTACCAGCGACTGGATGAAGGCAAAATTAATCCAGGAAAACTTTTTGATGAAATTCAGACCGCCTTCCCAATCATTAATGATCTTCTTGCTCAGTTCGATATTAAAGCCAGCGATGTGCGAGATAAAATATCCTCAACAGCCGTCAGCGGTAGTAAGTTCTTAGCGGAAGAAGCACTGAGCATTGGTCAAAACACATTTTCTTTTCTGATTAGCCTGGCTTTAATGATTTACCTGACTTTTTTCCTGCTAAGGGACGGACACCGTTTAATTAACTTGATGGTTAAGGCATTACCTCTGGGAGATGAACGAGAGCGTAAGCTATTTACTAAGTTTGCAGAAGTAACTCGCGCAACGGTCAAAGGGAACTTGGTGGTTGCGATAGTTCAGGGGGCGTTAGGCGGTATTATCTTTGCGTTGCTTGGCATTCCCGGCGCTTTACTTTGGGGTGTTGTGATGGCGTTTTTGTCACTCATTCCGGCAGTTGGTGCCAGCCTGGTCTGGCTACCTGTGTCTATTTATCTATACGCGACAGGAAGCTGGATAGCCGCGACCATACTCGTTGCTTACGGTGCAATTGTTATTGGTCTGGCCGATAACGTATTACGCCCAATTTTGGTTGGCCGCGATACAAAACTGCCGGACTACTTAGTGTTGTTCTCCACTCTGGGTGGTTTGTCTCTATTCGGAATTACCGGCTTTGTATTAGGGCCGCTTGTGGCAGCCCTGTTCCTGGTGTTCTGGGATATCTTTATGACGGAATTTAACTCGGACTCTTAAAGCTGAGGCCGTGAATACCCGCCAACGCGCCCTTTAGGTGATAATACCCACTGCCAGAGTTGGATATCACGGGCGCGGAAGGCTCCGGCGCAAGATAGTAAGTAGTATTTCCACATACGGTAAAACTCATCATCAAATTGCGATTTAAGCTCCGGCCAGGCTTTATCAAAATTCTCAAACCAGGCCATTAGGGTTTTATCGTAATCAGCCCCAAAGTTGTGAAAGTCTTCGCAGACAAACTTTTCTTCCAGCGCGGTGCCAATTTGTGAAATAGAAGGCACTTCGCCATTAGGGAAAATGTATTTACTGATCCATGGGTCAGCTGCTGTGTCGCTGACATTTTTGCCTATCGTGTGAAGTAAAAACAGACCGTCTTCTTTAGTGCAGCGCAGGGCTACATCCATATAGTCGTCATAGTTTTTCTGGCCTACGTGCTCGAACATGCCCAGGCTGATAACCCGATCAAACTGTTCATCAAGCTCACGGTAGTCTTGTAATCGAAACTCGACAGGCAAGCCTTTACAGCGCTCTTCACCCAGGGCAACTTGCTCTTTAGATATAGTAACGCCAACGCATTCAACGCCGTAATTCTCGGCTGCGTACTGCATAAAACTGCCCCATCCACAGCCTATATCGAGCACTCGCATACCGGGTTTCAAGCCTAACTTTTTACAGCAAAGCTCAAGCTTGTGCCGTTGCGCTTCATCGACATCTTTCGCTTTTTCCCAATAAGCACAGGTATAAACCATGCGTTCGTCAAGCATAGCTGAGTACAGGTCGTTGCCCATATCGTAGTGATGCTGTCCAACTTCCCAGGCTTTCGACTGGCTTTGTAGGTTGAAAATGCGGCTTTTCAGAGAGTGAAAGATAAGGCGTGCGGGGTTTACTTTGTCTTGAATGCCCGACCGCAAAAGCTTGAAAAAAAACTGATCAAGAGACTCGGCATCCCATAAGCGTGCCATATAGGATTCGCCAAGACCCAGGTTGCCACGCGACAAAGCCTGATCAAAAACGGTTTCATCGTGTATTTGCATGTCCCAGGCCCGATTGCCGTTAATGCGAATATCTGCCTGAGCTAAAAGTTCTTCAACATACTCTCGTGATGTCGACATAATTGTCCGCCCATTCATGAAATTGATGGCATAAAACCGTATCAAGAACGGGCGGGCCTGGCAATATGACGTCGGTATTGCTACTTCTGCGAAGTAAACTCCGGATAAGCCTCAACGCCACAGTCAACCTGATCTAAGCCTACGTATTCCTGTTCTTTCGTCACGCGAATACCTACGGTCAGCTTGAGTATAGTCCAGATGATAAAGCTACAGGCAAAGACCCAACCGAAAATTGTGGCAACGCCGGCGAACTGAATCATAAAGCTGGCGCTGGAGTCAGTTATGGGCACTAGCAGGGTACCGAATATACCCACGACACCATGTACCGAAATGGCCCCAACCGGGTCGTCAATGTGCAGCTTATCCAGAGCAATAATTGACAACACAACAATGAGTCCGGCGACAAAGCCAAAAACACTTGCCTGCCAGGGTTCGGGAGTAACGGGTTGTGCAGTTATGGCGACTAAACCGGCCAGAGCACCGTTTAGTATCATAGTCAGGTCGGCTTTTTTCCAGAGTAACTTGGTAAACAGCAGTGCCGCTATTGTTCCTGCTGCTGCCGAGGTGTTGGTATTGACCATAGCGCGTGCAATGGCGTTGGCGTCATCAACTGAGCCCAGAGCCAGCTGGGAACCGCCGTTAAAACCGAACCATCCGAACCAGAGAATAAAAGTACCCAGTGCGGCGAGAGGCATGTTTGAACCCGGTAAGGCATTAATACTGCCGTCACTCAGGTATTTGCCAGAGCGGGGACCCAGCAATATGACCGCCGCCAGTGCTGCTGATGCCCCGGTTAAGTGAACAATACTGGAGCCGGCAAAATCGACAAACCCCCAGTTTGCTATCATGCCGCCGCCCCAGGTCCACAAGCCCTGAACCGGGTAAATAAATGCGCTGAGTACGATACAAAAAACTAAAAAGCTCATGAGCTTCATTCGCTCTGCTACGGCGCCGGAAACAATGGACATAGCGGTGGCAACAAACACAACCTGAAAGAAGAAGTTTGCATCGGCGGCGTAAGCAGGGGAAGGATCCGGGTACATGACTTTATAACCAATGGCTAAATAAGTAATACAGGCAATGGAGTAGAGAGCAATGTTTTTGGTCAGAATTTCAGTGGTGTTTTTAGCTCTTACCAGGCCTGCTTCTAGCATTGAAAACCCGGCCGCCATCCACATGACCAGCGCGCCGCAAACAAGCAGATAAAAAGTATCGAGGGCAAAAGTGAGTTGCTGTAAATCTTGTGCTTCCATGGGGGACTCCTTAAAGAGCGTCTTTGTCAGTTTCACCGGTACGTATGCGAACGCAGTGCTCAAGTGGCAGAACAAATATCTTTCCGTCTCCGATATTGCCGGTATGAGCCGCTGCGCTAACAACTTCCAGCGCCCGTTCAAGGGTTTCATCGGGAAGCGCCAGTTCTATTTTCATTTTGGGAAGAAAGTCGACCTGGTACTCGGCTCCTCGATACAGCTCGGTATGGCCTTTTTGCCGGCCAACACCACGAACTTCGGTTACAGTTAAGCCGGAGCAGCCAATTTCAAACAAAGCCTGCTTTACATCCTCCAGCTTGAAAGGTTTGATTAACGCAACGAGCATTTTCATGAGGCTTCCTTATTAAAAGATTGTTAAGCAACCTTCTAATTCAGGAAATGTGCCAAAGATTAATTTGTTGATATTTATGGATAAATAGAATTTCGATGAGAGCTCTGCACAAAAAACGTGCGCAACCTCTGTGCACTGCACCAAAAGTGCTATTGAACCCAGACCTTACAGGGGAGATACTATTTACCTACAGTAATGCAGGATGAAAGGTGCAGTAGCATGAAACTTGGAGCACGGCAGAGCGACCTTATTGGTGAGACAGATCTGTTACGGATACCATCGCTGTCTGATTTAACCGGGTGCGATATCTTTATTAAGTGCGAGTTTCAGAACCCGGGAGGCTCAATAAAAGATCGTGCTGCTAAACAGCTCATTGACGACGCTATGCAGCGCGGCGAACTAAAGCCGGGTATGACCGTAGTGGAAGGTACTGCCGGCAATACTGGCATTGGCCTCGCGGTTGTTGCTAAGTCCTATGGGCTGAACATGCTGGCGGTTATGCCTAATGATCAGACACCAGAAAAAGAACGGATGATACGCCTGCATGGCGGTGAGCTAATGGCCGTTGACCCGGTTCCTTTTAAAAACGAAAACCACTTTTATCACACAGCGCGTCGCTTAGCTGAAGAGCGTGACGACTGTTGGTGGGCCAATCAGTTTGAAAATACCAGCAACGCCCGCGCGCATTATCTTCATACGGGCCCAGAAATTTGGGAACAAACCGGTGGTAAAGTCGATGTGCTGGTTTCTGTAGCAGGTACCGGTGGCACCATTGGCGGTAACTCGCGCTTTTTGAAAGAGAAAAATCCGGATATTGATGTTTGGGTTGTGGACCCGGATGGCTCGGGAATTTATGAGTTCCTTCGCAGTGGTGAGTATGTTTCGACGGGCGGTTCCATGACAGAAGGCATTGGTATTATGCGGTTAGTGGATAACTTTCGTCAGGCACGTATTGATCATGCCGTTAACTTGCCCGATCAGGATTTAGTCACGCTGTCGCGTTATGTCAGAGACAAGGACGGTATTGTGCTGGGTAGTAGTTCCGCGCTTAATGTTGCCGGCGCTTTGGCTGCTGCTTTGCGAAAGGGGCCGGGGCAGCGCATCGTGACGTTTTCCTGTGATTTAGGTGAGCGTTCGGTCAGTAAATTGTATAACCCGGAGTATTTACGAGGGCGTGACTTAAACCCTGAGCCCGAGCCCATTGAGGTGCTGATAAAACGTTATCGCGAGCTTGGCGATAAAGTGCTAGAGGTTAACTGGAATAATGAATAGATTCATCATTTGCACTTTGTTATCAGGTTTGGCTGTTGCTGCACCAAAAGCACAGGATACTCTGCCGGACGCACCGTTTCATGACTTGAAAGTACCTGAGTTTCTGGATATTGCGCATCGTGGTGCGTCAGGTTATTTACCGGAACATACTCAGGCCAGTACGGTTATGGCACATGCATTAGGTGCGGACTTCATTGAACAGGACATACAGCTAACTCGTGACGGTGTGCCGGTGGTTTTGCACGACGAAAAACTGGACCATGTTACCAACGTGTCTGAAGTATTCCCGGAGAAGCACCGGCCCGATGGTAAATATTATGTGGTCGACTTTTCCCTGGATGAATTAAAGCGCTTAACGGTTGTTGCCCGCCATAAAGACTATGAGCTGGTCTATCCTAAACGATTCGCTCAACCGGATGTACGCTTCCCTATTCAAACCCTGGATGAACACATTAAGTTGATTCATGAACTGAACCGGGTGCGTGAGATGTCCACCGGTATTTATGTGGAGCTGAAATCTTCACGTTGGTATCAGCAACAAGGGTACGACATTACTTCAGCTGTTATGTCGGTACTTGCACGAAATGGCTATTCTGACAAACGGCCTACCCCTATTTATTTGCAGTCTTTTGATCCGGAAGTCTTGCGGCGCTTAAAACGAGAGTTTAACTGGGACGCGCCCCTCATTCAGCTGGTTGGCGATAACGAGTGGGGCGCGACAGATATTGACTACAGCGCTATGCGATCCAGTGCTGGTTTAGAGTCGGTTAAGAGCTACGCAGAAGGGGTCGGGCTGTGGTTAAATCATGTATTAGAAGGTGTCTCTGAAAACGGCGAGCCGCAATGGAGCGATGTTTTAGACTCTGCGGAAGAAAAGGGACTGAATGTTCATGTTTATACCTTGCGAGCTGACGACCTGCCCGACGGCGTTAAGTCTCATGGTCAGCTACGACAGTGGTTGAAGCAGGCCGGTGTTGAGGGTGTATTCACAGACTTTCCGGATAAAAAGTAAACCGCATTTTAAAACCGTCACTGCCGTCATCATAATAGTTTGGCAGAATATCGATAGTTTCGAAGCCACAGTTTTGATACCAATGAATGGCGGTTTTATTATCACTTTTTACTTCCAGAGACATAGCTTCAGCGCCCTGCCTTTTGGCGGTGTCCAGTACGTGATTAATGAGTAAATTGCCGACACCAAAACCACGAAAGTTTAGTGATACAGCAATAGAGTACAGGCGCCATACTTTACTGTTGCGCCGGGTGAACGCAATGGCATACCCGGCTAGCTGGTTTTCTGAACGCGCCACCCAGCAATAATTATGATCAGACTGAATAACCTGCCGGAAGCTGCGGCGACTAATACAACTGTAATTAAATGTCGCCCGCTCCAGTGTAACTAATTGATCAAGATCGGTGAGCTTTGCAGGCTCAACCCTAAACTCAGTATTCATCCAGACGTCGTCCAAAGTCAGCCATTATCAGCCGATAGAGTTCATATCCTAAATGTTTATCTTCAACACCTGACTCAATTGACGGGTTATCGTTAATTTCAATAACCACCGGGCCTTTAGGTGTTTGCTTGATATCAACACCGTACAGGCCGTCGCCAATTAAGCGAGTTGCCTGTAGTGCCAGTCTGACCACGTCTTTCGGGGCCTGATGTACGCCTAAAGTTGCAAAAGACCCACTCTTACCCCGCGAAGACGACTCGCTATGATTATAAATTTGCCAATGGTTACGGGCCATAAAATACTGACAGGCGTATATGGGGCGGTTATTCAGCACACCGATACGCCAGTCGTATTCGGTTTTCATAAACTCTTGTGCCAGCAAAATAGTGGATTGTTTGAAAAGCTCCGCTGCTACTTGTTTAAATTGCTCAAGGCTTTCTGCTTTTTCCACACCGATAGAAAATGAACCGTCAGGGATTTTCAGCACGACCGGATAACCCAGGCGCTCGCCTATGGCTTGGTAATCAATTTCTGACTGGCTCAGCAGCAGTTCTGTTTTCGGCGTTGCAACTTTATGCTTATCCAACAGTTCAGTTAAGAACACCTTATTGGCACACTTAACAATAGAGTCGGGGTGGTCAATAACCACCATGCCATTAGCCTCCGCTTTTTTAGCAAAGTGGTAGGTGTAGTGGTTAATACGGGTCGTTTCCCGTATGAAAAGCGCATCAAACTCCAGTAAACGGTTAAAGTCGTTCGCCGTAATCAGCTCAGCTTCAATATCCGCTTCTTTTGCGGCCTTAATAAACTGTGCCAGTGCCTTTTTGTCGCTGGTCGGAATGGCCTCGTCCGGGTTATAAAGAATGGCTAAATCAAAACGGTACTCTTTACGTGTACGTGCCTTTCGCCACACTCGTTTACTGAAATGGTCCAGTGAGTTACCAAAAAAACTTTGTTGCTCGTCACTCAGCTCATTAAGCGCGCCGGAGGTGAGCTTGTTGATGTGCCAGCGGCCACTAAATTCCAGCTCAACTTTTAAGATAGGACACGGATAGCGCTCAAAAATTTGCCGGGCAAAAGACGCCAGTTCTGGCTGTTCGCACAAGCCAAAGCAAATTAATAGGGATAGCGACTTCTGATCATAGCTCTGCAAATACTTTGTGAGTGATCGGTCAGCGGTATTAATCAGTAACTGATAATGAGAGAAGTTAGTCAGGTCGTTAATGGTAGCGACAGAAGGCATGACTCTTTGCCCTCGGGCTTCTGCGAGCAGGCTGACGTAATAGCCGGTGGATAAGTAAGATAGGTCATTGCACAAATTTAAGACGTGATAACGACTTTGCAAATGCGCTGATTGTAAGTATTCACTTGCGGTGAGTAAGCTTTGACTTGGGTAATAAGGCTGCCAGTCGGCGGCATTATCTATGATAAGGTGAACGTGTTGCTGCATGTCGTAAAGTACTCGAAAGTCGCTAAAAGAGGTGTAAGTTATTTGCTTATTATTTGCGTAATAAATGCAACTCACACTATATTAGAAAGACAACGGATAACAAGCAGATTTGCTGTTTTATCTTTTTCAAAGGAGTCAGGTGAATGCTGACAATTCTGGCAAAGTTGTTAAAGGCTTTGAATTCTGAAACTAGCGCGTGGGCCCTGGCCTTAGCTGTCGTACTAGGGATGTTCATCGGGATAACGCCGCTATGGCGGATCCATAACTTAATTATAATTCTGGCGGCCTTGATCTTCCGCGTTAACCTCAGTTTATTTATCGTATCTTTTGGTGTGTTCTCGGGTATCGCCTACCTGCTTGATCCCTGGTTTCACAGCTTAGGGCTGAGCTTGTTAGAAGCTTCAAGTTGGCAGGGAATTTACGAAGCTATGTACGCTACTGCGTTAGGTCGCCTTTCCATGTTTAACCACACTATTACCATGGGTAGCTTTGTTATCGCTCTTATCGCTGCGCCAATAGTGGCAGCCATAAGCTACTGGGTTATTGCCAATTACCGCAAGCGCATTCAGGCGAAAATAATGAAACTTCGTGTTGTACAGGTCATTCGTGGCAGCCGTTTCTGGCAAATTTATACGGACTTAAGGGGGTGAGCATGAAACGTAGCATCATTCGCTGGCCGGGACTGGCCGTATTTGCCGGATTTGTGCTGTTGTTAGTCGCTATTTCCTGGCTCTTTCTGGACACCATTATAAAAGTGACCCTGGAACATACTATGGGTCGGTTAAACGGTGCTGAAGTGAATATTGAGCGAGTAGAGCATCGCTGGGTTCCGTTGTCTTTAACGGTAGCCGGAGTTCAGGTGACTGACCCTAACGCCCCTCAGAATAACCGGGTACAAATTGGTGAAGCCTCTGCTGACATCAGTCCAACCGAGCTGGTACTTGGCAGAACCTTAATTGAACAGCTTACTATGACAGGTATACGTGTCAATCAACCCAGAGAGAGCGAAGGTGAGGTTTACGTATTACCGGACAAAGAAGATATGCAGGGGTGGGCGAACCAATCCTGGGATAAGCTGACCATGTCGCTGCCTTCTGTGGATGAGATTGTTAGTCAGGTTGATTTGCGTACCGAAAAAGTCATTGAAGAAGCCAAAACGGCTTATGAACAACAAGAACAGGAAGTAAAAGCCGCGCAGGAAGCACTGCCCAGTGAGGAAAAAATAAAGGAATATGAGCAAAAAATTAAGCAAATAACCGAAGGTAAAGTAGAAGGTCTGGGTGATATTGCCGCCAGGAAAAAGGCTTTAGACGAGTTGAAAGAGTCGATAAGAGCCGATAAAGAAGCGGTGAGTAACTTTCGTGATGAAGTCAAACAAGCGAAAGACGTGGTGCAACAGCAAATTAGTGAGTTAAAAAATGCGCCCGGTAATGATATTGACCGCATTAAATCCTTTTTCAGTATGGACGGCAGTGGCTTACAGAACGTGACTGGCTTGCTTTTGGGAGATAAGGCCCGCGAGTGGAGTAAGTATGTACTTCTGGCGTATGAGCAGCTGGGCCCTATGCTGGCGCGCTCCGATAACTCAGCGACAGTAGAGCCGGTTCGCGGTGAAGGCCAGAGAATCTCCTTCGCTGATGACAACGCTCCGCCTGAGTTTTTAATTAAAAAAGCTCGTACGGAATTTATGGTGGGCGGTACCGTTATTGATGTCGACTGGCAGAACATAACGCATCAGCATAATTTACTGGGACAACCCACAACCTACCAGGCCAGAGCAGACAACAGCGATTTGTGGAGCGCATTTAACCTTAATGGTGAGATGTCGTTGACCGACTTGGGCATAGACGCAAGGCAGCAATGGCAGTTGAAAGGCGCTCAATTACAAAACCTGGGCCTTAGTGACAGCAGTGAGCTGAGTGCTCGTGTTTTGTCTTCGTTGCTGGACAGCGACGGGACTGTGCTGGTTCGTGAAAACAAGCTTGATGGTAAAGCCATGGTCCGGATGCTCAACCTTGACCTGGAAGCCGAGGGCAGCAGCAAACTGACCTCAGCCATTGCCGGCGCTTTGAAACAGCTGCAACGGCTGGATATCACCACCAATATTGGAGGTGACATTCAAAGCCCTTCGCTGAGTTTTGAGTCGGACCTGGATAACCAGTTAGGCGACTTACTGACACAAAGTGCAATGGGTGAAGCTGATGAGAAGCTGGCGGAAATAAAAGCGGACTTGACTGCGAAAGTATCTGACCAGTTAGGCGGTCAGCAAGGTTTGCTGGAAAACCTGACCCAGTGGGATAACGAGTCAGGTGATAAGAGTGAGCAGCTTGAAGAGTTACTTAAAGCAAAAATTGAAGACAGCCTGAAAGATAAGCTTAAGGGCCGCCTGTTCGGCGACTCTTAAGCCTTACCTACTTTTATATTATGAACAGACCAATGGCTATTGCCAGCCCCATTAAAGGCACAACAACGGTGACGGCAGCGACCGCCCAGTAAGCGGCACTGTGCTTCTCATTACAAATAGCGCGAATCGTGGTAACTACATAGCCATTGTGCGGCAGTGAGTCTAGTGCTCCGGAGGAAATCGAGACAATACGGTGCAGTTGCTCAGGATTAACACCGGCAGCCATGTAATGGGGGCCGACTTCGGGCAGGGCAATCGCTTGTCCGCCGGAAGCCGAACCGGTTAAACCGGCAATAACGCTCACGGCAACGGCCGCGCCGACGAGTTCATTCCCCGGCAAACTGGTCATAGCATTTACCGCTGTATCAAAAGCCGGAGTAATCTTGGCGATGCTGCCAAACCCAACCACTGCCGCGGTGTTGCCTATAGCAACCAAAGCGCCGGTTGTCGCTTCGTGAATGGCGGTTTGTGGTTTATGAAAATGTTTAAAGTTAATGACCGCAATGGCAATAACACCGCCCAGCAAAGCAACAATTAAAGCGTTTTGCTGTAAAGTATCGTGAAAGGTGAAAGAGAGGCTCAGAACCACCAGTAACGGAATTAATCCACTAATAGGAGAAGGCAGCTCACGCTCCAATAGTATCGGGTCACCTTCACGTGCTTCAAATTGCTCGCCGTTTGCTATCGCGCGATTAATGATTTTTCTTAGCCACCAGTAACCGAAGGTGGCCATCAAAACGGCGACGACCAGGCTCACTTCCCAGGCCGCGTAAGGCGAGGTACCCAAATACTTGACCGGTATCCAGTTTTGAATTTCCGGCGAGCCTGCAGAGGTCATGGTAAAAGTCACAGAGCCAAAGGCCAGTGCAGCCGGAATAAAGCGCCGAGGTAAGTTCGCGTCTTTAAATAAACTTAGCGCCATTGGGTAAACCGAGAACGCTACAACAAAGACGCTGACACCACCGTAAGTTAGGATAGCGCAGGCGAGGACAACAGCGAGCACTGCCTGTTTACGACCTAACTTGTTGATTATCCAGCGAGCAACGCTATCTGCAGCACCGGTGTCTTCCATAAATTTACCAAACAGAGAGCCCAGTAAGAACATAAAAAACCAGGCTGCCACAAAGCTGGCAAAGCCTTCCATATAGCCACTGACAAAGTTCACGTCACCGGTGAGTAATGGCACGCCGCTACATAAAGCTACGACAACGGCGCAAAGAGGGGCACTGATAAACAGGTTCATCCCTCTTAAAGTGAGTACGATGAGCAACACAAGGCCGCCGATCAGACCAATCATACTTAACATGAGTTACCTCGAATATATAAGAAAATAAAACATGCTTAACATGGCTAATGGTGATCCTGATGATCACGGAAAACAGTCAGCGACCAGTTAAATTTAATTGCTCCTAGGCGGATAAGAAGAGTGGATGTCATGCCGGCAGCTAGTGCAATCAACGGTTGGTAAGGCACAAGCACAACATAAACCGTAGCGCCGGCGATACAGGTGGTTGCATACAGCTCACTTTTCAAAACCATGGGAATGTCACGGGCAAGCACGTCACGCAGCATGCCACCAAAACAGGCCGATATGGTCCCCATAATAATAGCGATAAAAGGTGAAAAGCCGGCAGATAAGGTCTTTTCCGCGCCCATTGTTGCGAAAAAGGCAAGTCCAATGGCGTCGGCGACCATTAATGTTGTCATGGGAATATAGGCTTTAAACCTGAGCCACATAATGGTCAGTAGGGCGGCTACAATAATGGTGTAAAGGTAATTGGGGTCGTAAGTCCAGAAAACCGGTAGACCCAATATAAGATCGCGAGTTGTTCCGCCGCCAATAGCCGTTGCTGATGCTAAAACCAGCACGCCAAAACCATCCATTTTCTTACGAAACGCTAATAACGTACCAGCTATCGCAAAAACCGCGACACCAGCATGATCTGTCCAGTAAAATATCAATTCCATGAGTAATCAGAAAGTAGCAATGGTATAACTTAGTTTGTCATTAACCTTTATTGATTCCCAGCACAAATTGAGTGGCTATTTGCTATTCATGATTTTATCATGGCACCAACGTCAGAGATGCTGTTGGGCTAAGGATTAGCGAGAATGAGTGCAACTCAGTACACAACAAAACACGCGGTTGACGAACTCGTTGATAGCTATCAACGGGTTCCCATGTTAGTTATTGCAACGCACCCGGATAGAACACGGATAGGCGAACGTGCCGCATTAATTGATTTGTACAATGAGGGCAATGATTATTTAAGCCGGGTAAAACCCGAGTTCGCAAAAAATGGCAATGCCGGCAGAGCGCTGCTTGATGAGTTTATTAGTCGTTCACCCATTATTTTTCAGAGTGAACCCGATGGGCGTATAAAGCTCCGGGCGCATAGCACTAAAACGACGGTAACCGTTGTTGGACGTGGTGTTCAGGACGAGTATGTTCTGCATGAAAGAGAATTGGATAATGGCGTCGTTATTGGTTTAAACCATAGAGTCGTCTTATTGTTAAAACTTCTGCCGCTGCATGACTCCGCGGTTGATGATAATGACGTACTCTTTGGTATCAGCTCAGATATTCGGGCTATTAGACAGCGCGTCGAGCAACTGGCTAGTATGAGTCTGCCAGTTATGATTCGAGGGGCTGCAGGGGTGGGGAAACGGCAGGCCGCTTATGCCATTCATCAGGCCAGTGAAAGACGGGACGCGCCATTCATTAGCGTGAACCTTGCGGCAATTCATGACGCAGTAGCCGAAGCCGAACTGTTTGGGAGCGAACGCGACGGAAGCCGTCAGCTTGGCTATTTTGAGCAAGCAAACGGCGGGACTATTGTACTTGAAGATATCGAAGACGCTTCAGTGACGGTGCATCGCTTATTGCACACCGTTTTGCAAAGTGGCTCAGTTGTTCCTGTCGGCACCGAGGATACGCAGCCTATCAATTGCCGTATTATGCTTACCAGTCATAAAGACCCCGGCGACATTGAGGAAAACTCGACGTTGTCGATGCTGATTGAAAAGTTGTCCGCTTATCAGTTATTTATTCCGCCTTTGACTGAACGGCGTGAAGACATTGGCTTGCTGTTTGATTACTTTGTTCGGGAACAGTGGCAAAAGCTTTATGGTAACCGCGCATACGATGCGAAAATTCCGGGTGAGCTAATGAGTCAACTGATGACATTTCACTGGCCTGGCAATGTGCGCCAGTTGCGGAATGTTGCTCGTCAGGTGGTTATTGATAGCCGCGACCAGGAGCAACTGCACTTGGATCCGCAACTGCTATCTATGCTCAGACCCTCGTCGGTAAATGGCCATTGGGACGAAGAAACGAGTGTTCAGCGACGACCAAACAGCGTCAGCCGCGACGAATTATTAGAAACTTTAGACAGTTGTCGATTTGAGTTGCAGGCCACAGCGAAAAAGCTAGGCATCTCCAGGGCTTCTGTTTATCAGTTAATTCAGCGTTTTGAAGGTGTGCGAACTGCACAGGACTTATCTGAAGAAGAGATTAAGCAAAGCTACGAGAAAAACCGCTCTGACACAGAAAAAATGATGTGGGATTTACAAGTATCACAAATTGGCTTGAGGCGCAGGCTGAAAAGTTTGGGATATGATATTTGATAATACTGAGCGGCGTTAAACTTTCTGATAGTATAACGGGTTTAGATAAATTGAATTGTATTTTGTAATAGCTGTCCCCATATCGTGAGATGGTTGTTCAAAGATTAATAATAAATTTAAATTAACTGAGGGAACTTTATGGACTTTTTTATTAGCTCAGCTTACGCGCAAGACGCAGGTGGCCAAAGTGGCGGTGGCATGGAATTAATTTTCATGCTGGTAATGTTTGCTTTGATTTTCTACTTCATGATTTACCGCCCGCAAGCTAAGCGTGTTAAGCAACATAAAGAATTAATGGGTGCGTTGAGCAAGGGCGATGAAGTACTTACTCAAGGTGGTTTAGTCGGTAAAATTACCAAAGTAAGCGATGACAAAGACTTTCTTGTTATTGCTTTGACTGACGAGCTAGAAGTAACCATCCAGAAAGGTTCTGTGACTTCCGTTCTTCCTAAAGGAACAATGAAGTCTCTCTAATCTCTGACATTAGAAACAGGGGCACGACGTGTTAAATAAATACCCGTTGTGGAAAAACCTGCTGGTTATTTTTATCGTTTTAGTGGCAGCGCTTTATGCGCTGCCAAATATTTACGGTGAAGACCCAGCAGTTCAAGTTTCCGCAAACCGAAATGCGACCATCGATACCAGCACTATGGATCGCGTAAAAAGCAGTCTGGAAAACGTTGGCATACAAGCAAAAAGTATTGCTTTAGAAGAAGAGCAGTTACTGGTTCGCCTAAACTCCGACAATGAGCAGTTAAAAGCCCGGGAGACTATCCTCGACAGCTTAGGCGATGATTACATTGTTGCTTTGAACTTAGCGCCTGCAACACCGGAATGGCTAAAAAGTGTTGGTGCTCAACCGATGAAGCTTGGGCTTGATTTGCGCGGTGGTGTGCACTTTTTAATGGAAATCGACATGGACGAAGCTGTCCGTAAAATTGTCGATGGTATGAAAGACACAATACGGGCCGAGCTGCGTGAAGAACGTATTCGTTATAGTGCCGTTAGAGTTGACGACACGACTGTAGAGGTTGAGCTGCGTACTGACGAAGCTTATGCCGAAGCCGCCAGTTATTTAGATGGCCGTTATCAGGGCTATAACCTGATAGAAGACGAAGAAAACCGGCTGCTGCAGTTGCAAATGAGTGATCAGAAGCTTGCGGAAACTCGTGACTACGCAGTGTCACAAAATATCACCATTATGCGTAACCGTGTGAATGAGCTGGGTGTTGCAGAGCCAGTTATTCAACGTCAGGGCTCTAACCGCATTGTTGTTGAGCTTCCGGGTGTGCAGGACACGGCTCGGGCGAAAGAAATTCTAGGAGCTACAGCCACGCTGGAGTTCCGTATGGTTGACTCTGAAAACGACGTACGCGACGCACAAAACGGCCGAGTGCCTTTTGGTAGCGAATTAATGCCAATGCGTGACGGTCCGCAACAGCTACTGAAAGAAGACGTTATTCTGACCGGTGACCACATTGTTAACGCAGGTGTTGGTTACGATGAATACAACCGTCCTCAGGTTAACATTACGCTAGATGGTGCTGGTGGTAACAAAATGTCTATGGCAACCAAAGACAACGTTGGTCAGCCTATGGCAACGGTTTTTATCGAATATAAAGCCACTGATGAGCGTGATGAAGAAGGCAACCTCCAGTTCACCAAAAACGCAGAAGTTATTAACGTAGCGACAGTTCAGTCTCGTTTAGGCAGTAGCTTCCGTATTACCGGAGTTGGAGCTAACGAAGCGCAAAATCTGGCATTGCTATTACGCGCAGGTGCGTTGATAGCACCAATACAGATTGTTGAAGAACGCACCGTAGGTCCAAGCCTGGGGCAGCAAAACATAGACTCAGGCACGCAGGCTATTTTCTGGGGCTTTGTTTTAGTCCTTGCCTTCATGATGCTGTACTACAAAAAGTTTGGTTTAGTCGCAAACTGCGCTTTGGCAGCTAACCTGATTCTTATTATTGGTGTTATGTCGATGATACCCGGGGCAACTCTTACCTTGCCAGGTATGGCGGGTATTGTATTGACCGTCGGTATGGCAGTTGACGCCAATGTGCTTATTTTTGAGCGTATACGTGAAGAAATCAAAGCCAAGCGGAGTCCGCAGCAAGCGATTCATCACGGTTACGACAGCGCCTTGTCGACCATTGCCGATGCTAACGTCACAACTTTAATTGCGGCGCTCATATTGTTCGCTATTGGTAACGGCCCAATTAAAGGCTTTGCCATCACTCTTGCTATCGGGATTATCACATCCATGTTTACTGCGATAGTCGGAACCCGAGCCATTGTTAACTCAGTTTGGGGCGGCAAAAAGCTGTCTAAACTGCCTATCTAGGGGGAGCCATGCAAGAGATTATAAAGACAAATGAACGACTTCCCTTCATGCGGTTCCGCGGAATTATGGGCATTATCAGTATTATACTGGTGGTGGCTTCCATAGCTTCGTTATCGGTTAATAAGCTCAACTTTGGGCTTGATTTTACCGGCGGAACACTGCTTGAGGTGGGTTTTGAAAAAGCAGCAGAGCTTGATCGTGTCCGTACAGCTCTGGATGAAAGTGACTTCGGTGATGCTGTGGTGCAGAACTACGGTACTCAGGAAGATATTCTTATTCGTCTGGAACCGCGCGAAGGTGTGAAGGCCGAGCAACTCGGCACAGATATTCTCGACTCTTTGCGTGCAGAGTTTGAACAAACCGTTGAGATGCGCCGTATAGAGTTTGTCGGCCCCAATGTTGGTGATGAATTCATCGAACAGGGTGGCTTGGCTATGCTAACCGCGCTTATCTGTATTTTGCTTTACATTGCAATGCGGTTTGAGTGGCGTCTGGCAGTAGGTGCTGTTGCGGCATTGGCGCACGACGTTATTCTGACACTGGGCTTGTTCTCAATATTAGGGCTTGAGTTTGACCTGACGGTATTGGCGGCGTTACTGGCGGTTATTGGTTACTCCATTAACGATACGGTTGTTGTCTGTGACCGAATTCGGGAGACCTTCCGAAAATACGCTAAACTGACTCCTATACAGACGGTTAACCGAGCATTAACGGATACATTGAGCCGGACATTGGTTACCTCGTTAACAACGATATTGGTGTTATTAACCTTGTTCTTCCTTGGTGGACCGTTAATTCACGGATTTGCTACGGCATTGTTATTTGGTGTGGTTATTGGTACATACTCATCAATTTATATCGCCAGTACAGTGGCTCTGGCCTTTGGCGTAAGCCGTGAGGACTTAATGCCAACGGAAGTGGAGAAAGAAGGCGCGGATCAGGATCCATTGCCTTAATATAGGTATAACTGTTTAACTTGAACGGAGTGCATTTGACATGTTGGCTGTAGTTTCACCTGCAAAAAACCTGGATTATGAAAGCAACTTGCCGAGCCTCGATGTAACTCAGCCACGATTGCTGGATAACGCCGAGGAGTTGGTAAAGGTGTGCCGTCAGTTGAGCCCTCAGCAACTGGGGTCGTTAATGAAAATTAGCGACAAACTGGCCGGGCTTAATGCAGCGCGTTTTGAGCAATGGCAGCGGCCTTTTAATGAAGAAAATGCACGTCCGGCAATGTTCGCATTTAACGGAGATGTCTATACTGGATTAGATGCTGCCAGTTTGAGTTCGGAAGCTATTGATACAGCACAGCAACAGCTGCGAATTCTTTCTGGCCTTTATGGTGTCTTGCGTCCTCTGGATCTTATGCAGCCTTATCGGCTGGAGATGGGAACCAAACTGGACAATCCAAAGGGCAAAAACCTTTATGAATACTGGGGCGATACCATTACTGAACTGCTAAATGATGACTTGGCTAAGCTGGGAAGCTCGACGTTAGTTAACCTGGCGTCAAATGAGTATTTTTCTGCGGTTAAGCCAAAAGCGCTTAAAGCAGATATTATCACGCCGGTATTTAAAGACGAAAAAAATGGCCAGTACAAAGTTATCAGCTTTTATGCGAAGAAGGCGCGGGGGCTTATGGCACGATTCATCGTGAACCAAAAGCCAAAATCTGTGTCTGATCTTAAAGAGTTTGATGCAAGCGGTTATCGCTTTAATGAAGCAATGTCGAGCGATAAGCAATTGGTTTTTTGTCGTGCTGAGCAAAAGTAGAGGAGCGCACAATGAGTGACGATCAGGTTGAAACATCACCGGCAACTGAAGAAGCCAGTCGTAAAACGACTTGGGTTGTCGTTACCTTAATTGTGTTGGCAGTTATCGCCGCTATTGTATGGTGGTGGTTACCCGCTTCGGAGGACAAAAAGCCGCAAACTGAAACCGTCGAGGTAGATCAACAGCAGTCTAATGAAGTAGCCGTTGAAAGCTATGAGGAAGAAACTGCAGAGCCTGAGCCGGAACTGGAATTAGAGCCTATTCCGACAGAGCCGGAAGCGGCCCCTGAACCTCAGGAACCTGAGCCTGAACCCATTGCTTTACCAGAACTTGATGACAGCACACCAACCGTGTTGCAGAACCTTGACTCAGCGGAAATCAATATTCGTCCATTAAAGAGCTCGCAACTTATCCGCGATGCTGTTGTGCTAATGGATAACATTAGCAACGGCAGTATTGTTCGCGAACGCACTATCGTGCAACGTCCCGATGGGCGCTTTAAGGTGCTGGAAGTTGACGGTGAGCTTTATATCGATGAAAGCAGCTATCGCCGCTATGACGCATTGGTTGATTGGTTCGTGAGTCTGGAGGCAGATGCATTGGTTGAAAACTATGAACTATTTAAGCCGTTAGTACAGGAAGCTTATTCAGAAATTGGGTATCCGGAGTCTGATTTTAACAACACTCTGCTGGACGCTATAGAAGTTGCTTTGGATACACCTGTACCGGATGGGCTGATTCAGGTCGAAGACGATAGCGTGATGTATACCTTTGCGGACGATAGCTATGAGTCATTACCCGCGGTGCAGAAGCAGCTGTTACGTATGGGACCGGATAATATTCAACGTGTGAAAGATAAATTACGTGAAATAAGAAGAGCGTTGCAGTAGATTTATGACCGATAAAAATATCATTCCGGAATTTGTTAAAGGCGAGTTCCCCGTAACCCACAATCGCTTCACGCGCTGGGTTGGCCGGCTTGGTTTGCGGCTTCTTGGTGGCTGGAAGATTAATGGCAAAATGCCAAGTGTGAAAAAAGCGATTCTTCCTGTGGCGCCACATACTTCTAACTGGGACTTCCCCGTTGGGGCTTGCGTTATGTTAGCCATGGGTTTGAAGCTGAACTACCTGGCAAAAAGCAGTTTATTTCGCTTCCCTTTAAAAGGGCTGCTGACGAAGTTAGGCGGCGTTCCTATAGACAGAAGCAGCGCCAATGGTGTGGTTGGCAACATGGTAAAACAGTTCAGAGAGAAAGATGAACTGATTCTGGTGATAACTCCAGAAGGAACCCGAAAACGCGTACATGAATGGAAAAAAGGGTTCTTACACATGGCGCAGCAAGCGAAAGTGCCTGTTGTCCCCATAGCTTTTGATTATGCCCGTAAAGCGATTGATATTGGTCCTGCTCTCATGATTGGTGATGAAATTGAGAAAGAGCTTGAGCGAGTGAAGTCCTATTTCGAGCATGCTCAGGGTAAGCGGGGAGAGGCGTGTTGAAGCTTTCTTTGCGGCTTTGTCTACTGCTGTTAATACTGCCGGTTTTTCATTCGGCGGTAGCGGCGGACTTCTGGCGCAGTGAATGGATGGTGCCTGAATCTGCTGAGGGCAAAAAGCTAATAATTCGGCCAATAGAAGCATCGGATGCTGACCGTTTCTTCCACAGTTACATGACATCGCAAAAGTGGCTGTATAAGCGTCTTGGATGGGCCTGGCCTTCAGAAAAAAGCAGTCTGGAACAAAATGAAACCATGGTTAGCTACCACCTGGAGCAAGCCGAAGAACGAACAGCCTTTACCTACTTAGTCATTGATAAAGAAGACAAGTCCATTGTTGGGGCCGTTTACATGGTACCCGTTGCTGCCAGCAGAGAAGAGAAAAGCGGTATTCCTCGTAATTCCTATAACGCTGAAATCAGCTGGTGGTTATTGGAGTCAGCGGTGAATGACAATTTGCACAATGACTTTTTTGTTTTATTAACAAACTGGCTGGAGGCGAGCTGGCCCTGGCGGCAAGTGCTGTTCCCTGTTTCGCAAAGCAATGATACAGCCTTGCAGCTATTAGAAAGTAGTAACGCGCGTTCGCTCGGGCGTGACTTAGATGCAGAAGAAAAGTATTTCTCCTACGCAATATCACGCAAATAATCCCGCATTGTGCTATCATCGCGCGCAATTAACGAACGGTTAATAAGGAAAACTCATGCAGGTAATTGAAGGCGGAATTAACGCAGCTGGTAAAAAGTTTGCCATTATTGTCTCCCGGTTTAACCATTTTATGGTGGAAAGCCTGTTAGACGGTGCTGTGCAGACGCTGAAACACTACGGTGAAGTAGCCGACGAAGACATCACGGTTGTGCGTGTTCCCGGCGCCTATGAAATGCCGGTAACGGCTAAGCGGCTGGCAAGCTCAGGTAAATACGATGCGATTATTGCCGTTGGTGCTGTTATTCGTGGCGGAACACCTCACTTTGAGTTTGTTGCAGGTGAATGTAATAGCGGGTTAGGCCGGGTTGCAACGGAATTTGATCTGCCAGTGGCGTTTGGTGTTATTACCACTGATACGCTGGAACAAGCCATTGAACGCAGTGGTTCTAAAGCCGGTAATAAAGGCTCGGAAGCCGCATTAAGCGCGCTTGAAATGGTTAATGTACTGAAACAACTCTGAGACACATTAAATGAAACCCGCAGCAAGAAGAAAGGCCCGTAAGCTGGCCGTGCAAGCAATTTACTCATGGCAGTTATCGCAAAATAGCTTTAGCGATATTGAGGCTCAATTTTTAACAGAAAACGATACCAGCAAAGTCGATGTCGACTACTTTTTAGAGTTGGTTCGTGGTGTTGGCGGGCATTACCGGACACTGGACGATGCGCTGGAACCGTTTTTAGACAGACCCATTAAAGAACTCGACCCAATTGAAATGGCGGTTCTGAGACTGGCTGCCTACGAGTTGCGCGAGCGCGTGGATGTACCTTATAAAGTCGCTATTAATGAAGCGATAGAGTTGGCTAAATCTTTCGGTGCTGACGAAAGCCATCGTTTTGTGAACGGCGTTCTCGATAAAGCAGTAGATACTCTCCGCCCAACCAGGCTGTAACTTATGCCCCGCGATGAATTTTCGCTAATCAATGAATACTTTACTCATCGCTCCGCAAAACGGGGCGATGTTGCTATGGGGATTGGAGATGACGGTGCCGTTGTCCGTCCACTGCCCGAGCATGACCTCGTCATTGTTACCGACACTTTGGTAGAAGGCGTACATTTTGATAAAACCACACCGCCAAGAGCAATTGGTCATAAAAGTGTGGCTGTTAACCTAAGTGACTTAGCGGCAATGGGTGCCCAGCCGTGTTGGGTGAGCCTGGCATTAACCCTGCCAAACGTTGATGAAGACTGGCTGCAGGAGTTTAGTGGTGGGTTGGATGAAATTTGCAGTTACTACGACTGTCAGTTGATTGGTGGCGATACAACCAGAGGGCCGCTCACTATTACCGTAACCGCGCATGGACAGCTGCCTTCAGGAAGCGCAATACCGCGTTCCGGAGCCAAAGCAGGAGACTGGATTTACGTTAGCGGCTCTCTGGGCGATGCAGGCTTAGGCCTGAAGGTAACTCAGGACAAGGTCAGCACAACAGGGCGGCACTTACAGCAAGTGATAGAGCGGTTGCACTTTCCTACGCCCAGAGTTGCGTTGGGACAAACGTTACGTGGCATAGCCAGCTCCTGTATTGATGTTTCCGATGGCTTACTTGCAGATTTGGGGCATTTAATGACAGAAGCCGGAACTGTCGGTCAACTCGAATTAGATAAACTGCCGTTGTCTTTAGCCCTAACAGAAACATTAAAAGTGGATGAAGCATTAGCTTTGGCACTAACCGCTGGCGACGATTACGAGCTTTGCTTTACCTTGCCAGAAGAGCATCGCGGACGTATGGAAACCCTGACAGCCCACCTTAAAACACGACCAGTTTGTATTGGCAGGGTCGCTAATGGCGGACAAGGGGGTATTCAATTGCGTTATCAGGGCGAGGAATGGTCTCTGGCCGATGGTTACCACAGTTTTAATCATTTTGCGGAAGGTGAGCTTTCCGGGGAAAAGGGCTAGAGGGTTATGTACTAATGTCAAAGACATCGCTTTCATGGTTTAACCCAATACATTGGCTGGCTCTGGGGTTTGGTTCGGGTCTGGCGCCCAAAGCTCCCGGTACTTTTGGTACTCTTGTTGGTATCCCTGTTGTTTTCTTAATGGCTCAGCTTAGCTGGTGGGAGTATCTGCTCGCGCTGGTGGTGATGACGCTTGCGGGTATCTGGATCTGCCAGTATACGGCGAAGGCTATGGGAGAGCACGATCACCCTGCTATTGTCTGGGATGAAATAGTTGGCTACGCCATAGCCATGTTCGCGCTGCCGGCAGAACCTTTTTGGTTGATTGCCGCTTTTGTCCTATTTCGTCTTTTTGATATCTGGAAACCCGGTCCAATAGGCTGGGCTGACAGAAAGCTGCACGGTGGTAACGGCATCATGATGGATGATGTCCTCGCCGGTATTTTCTCTGCTGCGTTACTGCACCTTGGATGGTGGGTATCGGGTTTACTCAGCTAAATAAACCCGACACTCTAACCGTCTGTTCTAAGCTTTTTTCAGAAAGTTACTCACCTGGCTCTGGATGCCTTTCGCGTCTAGTCCAATTTCCTCGCGAACCTCGCTTTGAGAGCCATGTTTAATGAACTCATCGGGCAAACCAATATTGAGAACCTGAGGGTGAGCTTTGTGCTTAGCCACGTATTCACTAACTGCGCTGCCTGCGCCGCCCGCTACAACGTTTTCTTCCACGGTGGCGAATACTGAGTGGTCTTTCATTAATTCGTCCAGACAGCTGGTGTCCAGCGGTTTTACGAAACGCATGTCAATGACGGTCGCATTAAATGCTGACGCGGCTTCTTCTACTTCGGGCAACAGGGTGCCAAAGTTTAAGAACGCGACATCCTGTCCCTTTTTAATGGTTGTCGCTTTTCCAATCCCTATTGACTTACCTTGACGTAATTCCAGACCCACACCTGCGCCACGAGGGTATCGCACGGCTGCCGGGCCTTTATGCTGGTAGCCTGTGGTTAGCATATCCAGACATTCTTGTTCGTTACTGGGCGCCATAACTAGCATGTTGGGAATACAGCGCAGGTAGCTTAAATCGAAAGCCCCCTGGTGGGTCGGTCCGTCGGCACCGACAATACCGGCTCGGTCTATGGCAAACAGTACATCAAGGTTCTGTATAGCCACATCATGAATGAGCTGATCGTATCCGCGCTGTAAAAATGTGGAGTAAATGGCTACGACGGGTTTCATTCCGGCAATGGCTAAACCTGCGGCGTAGGTCACGCTGTGTTGCTCAGCAATAGCCACATCAAAATACTGTTTTGGGAAGCGCTGCGAAAACTCAACCATACCGGAGCCTTCACGCATTGCCGGCGTTACGGCCATTAACGAAGGGTCACCACTGGCTGTATCGCACAGCCACTGACCAAAAATTTCAGAGTAGCTGGGAACGCCTGCCGCTTTTTTGGGTAAGCACGATTCAGCCGGGTCAAATTTAGGGACGCCGTGATAACCAATGGGGTCTTTCTCGGCTGGTTTATAACCTTTTCCTTTTTGCGTCACTATGTGTAGTAATTGCGGACCTTTTAAATCGCGCATGTTGGACAAGGTTTCAACCAAGGTGTCGACATCATGACCGTCGATAGGACCTATGTAGTTGAAGCCAAGCTCTTCAAAAATAGTCCCCGGTGCCATCATGCCTTTCATGTGCTCTTCAGCGCGGCTGGCAAAATGACGAATATGTGGCAGAGGGCTGAGTAACTTTTTACTGCCCTCGCGTAGTGAGGTATAAAAACGACCGGATAACAAACGCGCAAAGTGATGATTCAAAGCACCGACGTTTTCAGAAATGGACATATCGTTGTCGTTTAACACCACCAGCATGTCGGGTTTTATGTCACCAGCATGGTTCATTGCCTCGAACGCCATACCTGCGGTCATAGCTCCGTCACCGATAATAGACACCACTTTCTGGCGTAAACTCTGGCGCTGCGCTGCTACGGCCAGGCCTAAAGCAGCGGATATAGACGTGCTTGAGTGACCCACAGATAGCACATCGTATTCACTTTCTTCCCGCCATGGGAAAGGATGCAACCCGTCTTTCTGACGAATGGTATGCAACTGTTGTTTACGACCGGTCAGTATTTTATGCGGATAAGCCTGATGACCAACATCCCACACCAGCTTGTCTTCAGGGGTGTGGTAGATGTAGTGCAGTGCGACTGTTAACTCAACCGTACCTAAACCGGACGCAAGGTGGCCGCTGCTCTGACTGACAGATGTCAGTAAAAATTGACGAATTTCGGCACACAAATCAGGTAATTGCGTGCGTGACAGGCGACGCAAGTCAGCGGGTAAATTAATTTTATCGAGTAACGGATATTGTTGAGTCATTCAGTTAATGGTCCCGCTTTAACAGCAAGTCGGAAAATTGTTCGAGTTTGTCGGTATTGTAAGGGATATCGCTTAATGACTGTAGCGCTTTATTATGTAAGTTTTGTAAGCGTCGTTGAGCGCCTTCAATACCTAACAAACGCACGTATGTGGATTTTTCAGCCGCGGCATCTGAACCCTGGGGTTTCCCCAGTGCTTCAGTGTTACCTACGACATCGAGAATATCATCCTGTACTTGAAATGCCAGCCCCAAATAACGCGCAAACTGCTCGAATTTGTTCTGCCACTGTTGGGCGTCGCTGCTACCACATAAAACGCCCATGCTGGCTGCTGCTGTTATTAGTGCGCCGGTTTTACTTAAGTGCATTTGCTCCAGTGCACTTTCGGTAAGGCTTTTGGCTGTTGCCTGTAAATCAATTGCCTGACCGGCACACATACCCTGGGCACCGCTGGCTTTTGCCAATACATGGACGAGCTGTAGTTGGCGCTCTGCCGGTATGTCCTGCATGTTGCTTTCGGTCAGTATTTCAAAGGCCAGAGTCTGCAGTGCGTCACCTGCGAGAATAGCCGTCGCTTCATCGTATGCAATGTGGCAAGTCGGTTGCCCGCGACGTAAATCGTCGTCGTCCATGGCCGGTAAGTCGTCATGAATTAATGAGTAAGCGTGAATGAGTTCAATGGCAGCTGCTGCACGCAAGGCATCGTCTTGGTTGGCGCCGCAGATATCGGCAACAGTCATTACCAGATAGGGGCGAATGCGCTTCCCACCCAGTAAAACACCATGCTGCATTGCCTGACTCAAACGCTTATTTAACGTCAAGGGCTCGAGCTTCCGCTGTAAAAATGTGTCGACTTGCTTTCTCGTATCTGCTGTTAACGAATTAATCGTCACATCAGTTCTCCATCACTTTCATCATTGCCTGATTGTTGTTGCTCGGCTAACAGGGTTGTGACTTTTTGTTCAGCCTGCTGCAATTGTTGCTGGCTGGAGCGTGACAGCGCAATGGCCTGCTCAAACTTTTTCAGCGACTCTTCTAAGGGTAAATCGCCTTGCTCCAGTTCATTAACCAGTTGCTCTAACTGTTCCAGAGCCTGTTCAAAGGATTGCTGTTTCTGTTCTTCTGCCATAGCTGAGTCTGCCTTAAAATCTGTTTTGAGCCGCATTGCTACAAGAATGAAAGTTAATTATCCGATAAAGAATCCCGAATGTCAGCCGATGATCTCATTATTCCTGTGTAAGATGATCAGATGTCGCTTGTCAGAGCGGCGCTATTGTTTAAGAATGAGCACAGCAGCATAAGCGAAAACGCAAATCGGGGAGGAAAGCTGAGTGGATATAGCAACGCTCATAGGAATTATCGGCGCCATCGGCTTTGTTGTGGTCGCCATGATTCTGGGTGGGGACATAGGGCTGTTTTTAGATACTCGCTCGTTCTTTATCGTATTTGGTGGTTCATTATTTATAACCTTAGCTAACTTCTCGTTAAGCCAGTTTTTAGGGACGGGGAAAGTTGTTGTTAAGGCCTTTTTCTTTAAAATTGAACACCCACAAGAGCTTATCGATACTGCCGTTGAAATGGCTGACTCTGCGAGAAAAGGCGGTTTCCTGGCATTGGAAGAGGCGGAAATTCCGAATAAGTTCTTTCGTAAAGGCGTCGACATGCTCGTTGATGGCCATGACGCCGAAGTGGTTCGCCAAACCTTGTCAAAAGACATAAAAATGAGTTTTTCTCGTCACGAGGAAGGTGCCCGCGTATTTAAAATACTCAGTGATGTCGCCCCGGCAATGGGTATGATAGGTACCTTGATTGGTTTGGTCGCTATGCTTTCCAATATGGACGACCCTAAAGCCATAGGCCCGGCTATGGCTGTTGCCTTGTTAACCACGCTTTATGGTGCTTTTCTGGCTAACGTTATTGCTATTCCTATTGCCAATAAACTGCTGCTGCGCGCAGAACAGGAAAAACTGAACCAACAATTAATACTGGATGCCATTTTAGGTATTCAGGACGGTCAAAACCCTCGTGTCATTGAAGGTATTTTGCGTAATTACCTGGCTGAATCTAAGCGTATTGGTAATGAGGATGAGGACGAGTAGTCATGGCCTCAGAGAAAGTCAGAGACGAAGAAGAAGAAGACTGCAAATGTCCGCCCGCGGGCTTACCTATGTGGATGGCAACCTTTGCCGATCTCATGACTTTGCTCATGTGCTTCTTCGTGCTCTTGCTGGCTTTCTCCGAAATGGACGTATTAAAGTTTAAGCAAATAGCCGGTTCTATGAAGTACGCCTTAGGTGTACAGAATAAAATTGAAGTTAAAGACATTCCTAAAGGTACCAGTGTCATTGCACAGGAATTCCGGCCTGGCCGTCCGGAGCCGACCCCCATTGAAACCATTCAGCAACAAACCGTTGAAATGACCCAGCAAATGCTGGAGTTCCAGGAAGGCGAGTCTGATTTTGCCGGCGGTCAGCAAACCGAACGTGGTGGTCAGGAAGCCGACAGCGCAGAAGATCAAAAAGAAGCAGAATCTGAAAACACCGAGGCCATGACCCAGGTGTCTAAAGAGCTTATGCGCCGTATTGAACAGCAGCTAGAGAATGAAATTAAAGCCGGAACCATAGAGCTGGAACAGCATGGTCAGCAAATCATTATTCGTATTCGCGAGCAGGGCTCATTCCCTGAAGGCTCTGCATTCTTACAGCCGCAGTTCCGGCCTATAATTCAGCAGGTTGCCGGGGCGTTAAAAGATATTCCCGGCGAAGTGACCATTTCCGGGCACAGTGATAATGAACGTCTGGTTTCAGAAATCTACTCGTCGCGTTGGGATCTCTCCAGCAAACGCGCGGTGGCCGTTGCTGAAGAAATGCTGAAAGTTGAAGACTTTAGTGAGGACCGCTTGGTTGTCATGGGCTTCTCCGACACTAAACCATTAGTACCAAACAATTCTGAAGAAAATCGTAAGCGCAATCGCCGGATTGAAATTTCGGTTATGCAGGGTAAGGCGGCAGAATCTGACCCGGTTGATGTTATTGACTGAGTGCTGGTTTCTGTCGGGCAGGACACGTATAATTGCCCACTTTCCTAAAGACTTGACGATTTTGCTATGAAGTTTGTTGTTCGCCTGCACGCCGAAATTACCATTAAAAGCCGCTCTGTACGCAAGCGTTACGGTAAAGTACTTACCAATAACCTGCGTAAAATTCTGGCGCCAATCGATGACTCGGTTTACGCAAAGTGGCTGTGGGACCGAATTGAGGTTTCAGCCGATGGCGATGATTCTGAAGTACGTAATCAAATCAAAGAAGTCTTACAGAATACGCCGGGCATTTCCTGGTTTGCAGAGGTTATCGAGCAGCCATTAACCGACTTTGATGCCATTGCGGAATTAGTGGGCGAACACTGGCTACGGCGCCTGCCGGGTAAAACCTTTGCTATGCGTGTTAAGCGCAAGGGGCATCACGAGTTTAACTCGCAGCAGCTGGAGCGTTACATTGGTGGCTATTTGCTGCAACGCGTTCCCGATGCATCCGTTAACCTTTCTAAACCCGACCTTGAAATTGCACTGCAAATTACGAATAAGGTCGTGCACCTGGTTGGAGAGCGTATTAACGGTTTAGGTGGCTTTCCAATTCCTACTCAGGAAACTGTATTGTCCTTGCTTAGCGGCGGTTTTGATTCAGGCGTTGCAACCTATGAGTTTATCCGGCGCGGTGCGCGAACGCACTTCTGCTTCTTTAATTTAGGCGGCGATGCTCATGAAGTGGCCGTGCGTCAAATAGCCTATTACCTCTGGAAGCGTTACAGCGCTTCGCATCCCATTAAGTTCATCAGCGTTGATTTTGCACCCATTGTTGATGACATTCTTACCAATGTGGAAAACGGACAAATGGGCGTGGTATTGAAGCGTCAAATGCTACGTGCTGCCGATAAAGTTGCGCGCTATGTCAAAGCTCAGGCTTTGGTCACCGGCGAGGCGATGGGGCAAGTTTCCAGTCAAACTCTGGCTAATTTGCGGGTTATTGACCAGGCAACGGATGCGTTAGTTTTACGGCCTCTTATTACCAAGGACAAACAAGAAATTGTTGATGAAGCCAAGCGTATTGGCACCGAGCCTTTGGCAAAATCGATTCCCGAATACTGTGGGGTTATTTCAAATAAGCCAACGGTTAAAGCTATTCCTGCGGTTATCGAAGCCGAAGAAGCAAAGCTTAATAAAGATTTACTCGATCAAGTGGTGCAGGCGTCAAACGTACTCAGCATGCAGGATATAGCAACTCAAACTGATAAAGAACTGGAGCTGCCGGATACAACCACGGAACTCAAAAGTCATACCACCATCATAGATATTCGAAATGATGAAGAAATTGAAGCTGCGCCTTTGTCGGTAGATGTAGAGGTTATTGAGATACCATTTTTTAAATTAGCCACTCAATTTGCTGAATTGGATCAAAGTCGTGAATACCTGTTGTATTGTGATCAGGGCATTATGAGCCGGATGCAGGCTTTGTTATTGCACGAAAATGGCTATAGCAACGTATCGGTTTATAAGCCTTAATTTAATAGAGAAGTAAATTATGCTGGCAAGAGTTCTGTTTTTTGTTCTGCTGTCGATAACCACCTTTTTATTTCTGTGGCAGTTCCCCAGTACCGGAGCTCAGAGTATCCCTTATATGGATAAGCTGGTTCATTTTGTGATCTTCTTCGTTCTGGCTTTGACGTTCCACCGGGCCTTTGCGTTGTCTGCCAGGTTATCGCTTTTGTTTTTAGCCTGCTACGGTTTAATGATTGAATTGGCTCAGGCTTATGCGCCGGGGCGTGGCGCAGATGTTTATGACTGGTTAGCGGATGCCAGCGGGGTTATCGCTTACTTTGCCTGGCATCACTTGAGAGAAAAATACCTAAGAAAAAAGTCGCGTTAACGCGACTTTTTCTTTGTATCTTTTTTCTTTGCATCCTTTTTCTTTTTATCTTTCTTCTTAGAACGAGCCTTTTCTGTCGACGGGAACTTATACTGAGGCTTCAAGCCCTGAATGGTTCTTCTGTCGAGCTTAGCGTCTAAGTAACGTTCAATACGCCCCAGTAATAAAGCATCGTGCGCTTCCACTAATGAAATGGCTATGCCTTTCTGCCCACCGCGAGCGGTGCGGCCAATTCTGTGCAGATAAACGTCCGCTTGCTTTGGTAAGTCGTAGTTAACCACCACGGTAATATCATCAACATCCAGGCCCCTTGCTGCTATATCGGTAGCTACTAGCGTGATATCTGTGGTCTGTTTTAACTCGTTCATGATGCGCTGGCGATCACTTTGCGGCATGTCGCCCCGCAAGGTGACAATTTTGCGCCCGGTACCAAACTGACTGCGTAAAAAGTTAGCGATGAGCTCTACCCGCTCACGTGTTCTGACGAAAACAAACTGCCGCCCCGGGTGTTCTTTCAGTGTGCTCATTAAAAGCTGGCGTTTATGCTCATCGGTATCCGCTAAGTGTACCCACTGAACAATTTTACCGCGTTCACGCTTTGGTGGCTGAACGTCAATGTATTCAGGTTCCGTCAGCAGCTCGCGCGAAAACTTAATAACACCTGAGCTATTCAGTGTTGCAGACAGTAGCAATGACTGTTGGCGATGGCGTGCCTGCAGTGCCATTTCTTTAACTGTTGCTGCAAAGCCCATGTCCAACATGCGGTCGGCTTCATCAATAATCAGCCACTCTATGCCTTCCAGGTTGTACTGCTCGGCTTCGAGCAAATCCATTAAACGACCGGGTGTGGCGACCAGAATATCGTGCGTTTTTTCCAGCAGAGACAGTTGCGATCCGTAGTTAATACCGCCGGTCACCACAACAGAAGACAGCCCCGTCTTGTTTTCAAACTGTTGGGCCTGCTGATGAATCTGCTCAGCCAGCTCGCGAGTTGGCGCAAGAACCAGAATGCGGGCAGGGCCTGGTTGTTGACGTGGGAAGTCCAGCAAATGTTGCAGGGCCGGTAACAGGAAAGCTAAGGTTTTGCCGGTTCCTGTCGGGGCACTAACAAGCAAGTCTCTGCCATCGAGGGCTGCAGGAATGCTCTGTTGCTGTACTTTTGCCGGTTTGTTCAGTTGTGCTTCCCGAAGGACCGCAATTAAGCGGTCATCAAGATCAAACTCTTCCCAGTCTGGGGTCATGTTATTTTCCTTGAGATCATTTTGTCTGCGATTAACGCAGCAGCAATAAAGCAGAGTTGGTCGTTTGTAACAAACTGGTTGTGGTACTGCCAACTAAAAACTGACGAATACGCGAATGACCATAGGCCCCCATTACCAGTAGATCAATATTATGCTCTTTTTGATAGGCGTGCAGAGTCGGTTCAACTTCTCCGGAGCGTATTTCAAAATGCACGTTATGACCCAGCTCACGCAGATGGTTTGCTGCCGCTTCAATAGAGGCGTAGCTGTCATTCGTGTCAGCACCCACCATAACCAAATGCAGTGGCAGTCCACGAAATATTGGGCTTTCAGCCAAAAGACGAATGCCTTTTCGAGAAGAGTCGCTGCCGTCAAATGCCAGCATGACACTTTTCGGTTCAGTGAACTCTTCAGGCGCAACCAGTATTGGTCGGTGCATGGTTCGTACAACAGTTTCAAGCTGACTACCCACGCGGTTGGTGCGAGAGGTATCTTCGCCATGAAGACCCATAACCAGTAGTCGCATAGAGTCTTCAATTTCTAAAAGAGACTCGGCTAAATCACCATGACGTTGTCGCAGATTGACCTGTTCGACACCGTCATGAAGCGCTCTTTCTTTTGCGCTTTCAAGCATGTGGTGACCTTGCTCTAAAGCAAGCTTGCTGCGTTGCTGGTCCAGTTCTGCTAATTGCTCAAGTAAGGCTTCCCGGCTGCCTAAACCTATGTTGCCGGTCATATCCGGTTCGGTAGGGTAGCGGGCTTGGTCCAGAACATGAAAGAGCGTCAGAGGCGTACTTAAACGTAACGCCGCCCAACTGGCGTAATCACAGACTGACTGCGTTGACGCGGAACCATCAATACAAGCAACAACATGTTTCATTATTGAATCCTTTTCCATTAGTGACCGCCCATCAGCTTGTCAACGGCATCAGGCTTGTCGTGTACGCCAAAACGGTCAACGATAGTTGCACTGGCTTCGTTTAGCCCAATGACTTCAACTTCGGCACCTTCACGGCGAAATTTGACCACAGCCCGATCAAGCGCATCAACGGCGGTAATATCCCAGAAGTGAGCATGACTCAGGTCAATGACAATCTGCTCAACCCCTTCCTTAAAATCAAATGCCGCAAGAAACTTTTCAGATGAACTGAAAAATACTTGCCCAATGACACGGTAGGTACGCTTATTGCCGTCTGCATCGATGTCTGATTTAACGTAAAGATAATGACCAATTTTGTTCGCAAAGAACATAGCAGCCAGAAGCACGCCAACCAGAACGCCATAAGCCAGGTTATGTGTTGCGACAACGACAGCAACCGTAGTTACCATGACAATATTGGTGGACAGTGGATGTTTCTTTAAGTTCTTAATGGAACTCCAGCTAAAGGTACCTATAGAGACCATTATCATTACCGCAACTAGTGCGGCCATTGGAATTTGCACCAGTAATTTATCCAGCACTAAAACCATGACCAATAAGAATATACCGGCGACAAGTGTGGAGAGTCGAGTACGGCCACCGGACTTTACGTTAATAATTGACTGACCAATCATAGCGCAACCGGCCATACCGCCGAGTAAACCAGAGCCAATGTTCGCAATGCCCTGACCTTTACACTCGCGGTTTTTGTCACTGGAAGTATCGGTTAAGTCGTCAACAATGGTTGCTGTCATTAGTGACTCAAGAATACCAACAACCGCAAGTGCCGCAGAGTAAGGGAAAATTATCGCTAAGGTTTCAAAGTTTAACGGAACATCAGGCCACAGGAATATCGGCAAGGTGTCCGGGAGTTCGCCCATATCGCCAACGGTTCGAATATCTAAGCCTAAGAATACGGCAACTATGGTTAAGGACACGATACAAACCAGCGGAGAGGGCAGTATTTTACCGATAACCGGAACGTAGGGGAAACCGTAAATAATGGCGAGGCCTGCTGCGGTCATTGCATAAACGTGCCAGGTGACGTTGGTCAGCTCTGGCAATTGTGCCATAAAAATCAGAATGGCCAGCGCGTTAACGAAACCCGTGACTACCGAGCGTGAAACAAAGCGCATCAGCTCCCCAAGTTTGAGGTAGCCGGCAATGATTTGCAGTACGCCGGTCAATAGAGTGGCGGCTAGCAGGTACTGAAGTCCGTGATCTTTGACCAGGGTGACCATTAGCAGGGCCATAGCGCCTGTTGCGGCAGATATCATACCCGGGCGGCCACCCGTAAAAGCGATAACAACGGCAATACAGAAAGAAGCGTACAAGCCTATTTTCGGATCAACACCGGCGATAATAGAGAATGCGATAGCTTCAGGAATTAGCGCTAGAGCAACGACAATACCTGAAAGCAAATCACCACGTATATTAGAAAACCAGTTCTGCTGGATAGACTTCAACATAGTTAAATGACACCAAATTTTAGTAGCAAACATAAAGCGGCCGGAATGGCCAGAAAAGCAGTGAACAGCCTACTGCGCACCTGTGACAGGGAAGTGACGGCTAGGGTGGCGTAATACGCGTCAGCACGTAGGTGGCTCCTTCTGGTTTGAGGCTGGTCAAAAAAAGAGCGCGAATTTTAGCATAAAATGTGCCAACTACAAGTGATTTCCACATCGGCGCAGAATGACATATCAGACGCGATGCTGCTCCCGCTCGGGCAAAAAGCTAATTGCAGCAGTGGATAATAGCAATAGCAGCGTTGATATCATTAGGCAAGCAATGAGTCCCCATTGCTGATATACCCAACCCGATAAAATGGTGCCTAATAGACGCCCTGCGGCATTGGCCATGTAGTAAAAGCCAACGTCCAAAGACACACCATCGGCGCGTGAGTAAGAGACAATCAGGTAACTGTGCAACGATGAATTAATAGCAAACAGAATACCGAACAGCCCTAAGCCAATAATAATGCTTTGGGTAACCGGCAAGTGTTGCCAAAGCGCCAGGGTTAACGCAAGCGGGCTCAGCGTCAGTAGCGCATTCCATACCACCGCCTGAGTTTTGGGCACGTCCTTGCTACTTTTTGTGAATTTAGGCGCAATACTTTGCACAAACCCGTAGCCAATAACCCACAAGGCCAAAAAGCTGCCCACCTGCCAGTGGTTCCAGTCCAGCTGGCTGGCTAAGAACACCGGCAAGGCCACCACAAACCAAACATCACGCGCACCAAAAAGTAAAAAGCGCGCGCCCGATAGAATATTAATAGGACGGCTTTTGGATAAAATGTCTTTGAATTTTGGTTTGAACTTAGCCTTGCCCGATTCTTTTTTCAGGAAGATTAAACTGCCTACCCAAACCAGACTCAGCATAACCGCCATGGCCAGCACTGCTCCCTGGAAGCCAATTAAGGTAAGCAACAGGCCACCCAGGAAAAAACCAACGCCCTTTAAGGTGTTTTTTGAACCAGTGAGTATGGCAACCCACTTGTATAGTTGAGCCTGTTTGTCATCCGGCACCAATAGCTTAATGGTGCTTTTGGCACTCATTTTATTGAGATCTTTGGCAATACCGGACAGCGCCTGAGCCGCCATCACCCAAATAACAGTAAGCATAGAACTGGGCACCAGCAGCATGGCGAGTGCCACAATTTGTATACCAAGCCCAATATTCATGGTCCGGTTGAGTCCCCATCGAGCCCCCAGCCAGCCACCAAACAGGTTAGTGACTATGCCGAAAAACTCGTAGAACAGGAACAACATGGCCACTTCCAGCGCACTGTAACCCAACTGGTGGAAGTGCAGCACCACCAGCATGCGCAGCGCGCCGTCAGTCAGGGTAAAGGCCCAGTAATTACCGGTAACAATTAAATATTGGCGTATTGCCGGCGACAGCTGATTCAGCATTACCCGACCTTTTCGACCAGTTCAACCGCGCGGTTGGCATAACCCCACTCGTTGTCATACCAGGCATAAATTTTTACGTGAGTGCCGTTAATGACCTTAGTGGATAGCGCATCCACAATGCTTGAGCGCGGGTCAGTTTTGTAATCTATCGACACTAACGGGCGCTCTTCATAACCCAGAATGCCCTTAAGGTCACCTGCAGCAGCTTCTTTCATCCAGCCATTAATTTCTTCCACCGAAGTAGCTTTTTCGACTTCAAACACACAGTCGGTTAGGGACGCATTGGCAAGGGGTACGCGGACAGCGTGACCGTCAATTTTGTCTTTCAGTTCCGGGAAAATCTCCACAATGGCCGTTGCCGAGCCGGTAGACGTCGGAATCAAGCTCATGCCGCAGGCACGGGCTCGGCGCAAGTCTTTGTGCGGCGCGTCCAGAATGGTCTGCGTGTTGGTTAAATCGTGAATAGTGGTAATGGACGCGTGCTTAATACCAATTTTGTCCTGCAGCACTTTGACTACCGGCGCCAGACAGTTAGTGGTGCAGGACGCGGCAGTGATTATCTGATGCTTGTCAGGGTCATAGAGGTGGTCATTAACGCCTATAACAATGTTCAAAGCGCCGGGCTCTTTGACTGGAGCTGATACCACCACGCGTTTAACGCCCTGTGACAGGTAATCGTTGAGCACCTTCACGGTTTTCATCTTGCCGGAGGCTTCAAGAACCACATCACAACCACTCCAGTCGTTGTCAGCAATGGTTTTGTGTTGAGTAAAAGCAATGCGTTCCCCACCAATTTGAATAGCATTGTCCGCGCCTTCGGCTTCATAACCCCAGCGACCATGCACCGAGTCAAAATTGAGTAAGTGCGCAAAAGTAGCCGCATCGGCGCCCGGGTCATTCACCTGAACAATCTCCAGCTCAGTGTTTTCCCACGCCGCGCGTAGCGCTAAACGGCCAATACGACCCAAACCGTTAATTCCAACTTTAATCGTCATAAAAGACTCCTTTTGTGTATCTCTTACCTGCCTGCTTTTGGGCTCGGGGGGGAGTTTGCTGTCTTGTTTCGCTTGAGCATTGCGCCCCCTATGGCGGAGACGCGACAAGCTCATCCATGAGGGCTTGACGAAGGCCATCCTTGGCCTTCGACACTCCACCATAGGGGGCGCAACACTCATAACGCTTACAAGACAACAAACTCCCCCTCCAGTATCTAAAGGGTTTTTGCGCTCATCATTCCCCTTTAACTTGATGTAAACCAGTGTTTCGTCTTATTCGCGAACCAGACTAAAGAGAGCATCACCGGTACTTCTACCAGCACACCCACAACAGTGGCCAACGCGGCGCCGGACTGCAAACCAAATAATGAAATAGCCACAGCTACTGCTAACTCAAAAAAGTTTGAGGTACCAATTAAGCAAGCCGGAGCCGCAATTCTATAAGGCAACTTAATCAGCAACGCAATAATAAAAGTGATAGCAAAAATGCCGTAGGTTTGAATCAGCAACGGGGTTGCTATCATGGCAATGTCTAAGGGACGCGTCAGTAACACCTCTGCCTGAAAGCCAAACAGCAGCACTACGGTTAGCAGTAAGCCGACAATGGACCAGGGCTTCATGCGGGCATCAAAGGTTTGCAGTGCGGACTCGACATTTTGCTGCTTCGATGTTGCTTTGCTCTTTAGCCGCTGGCGCGTTAACAGCCCGGCAATAAGCGGTGCCACGACGTATAAGCCAACACTTAACAGTAAGGTTTGCCAGGGCACAATAATATCGGTAATACCCAGCAGCAAGGCGGCAATAGGGGCGAAGGCAAAAATCATAATGACGTCGTTGACCGACACCTGTACCAGAGTATAGCTGGCATCGCCTTTGGTCAGCTGACTCCAGATAAACACCATAGCCGTGCAAGGAGCAACACCGAGTAGAATGACCCCGGCCAGGTATTCGTTAGCGGTCTCCGGCTGAATAAAGTCAGCAAATATGCCTTTGAAAAACAGCCAGCCAACCAGTGCCATGGTGAAGGGTTTTACCAGCCAGTTAATAACGATGGTTAGAATAAGCCCCTTCGGCTCTTTAGCAATTTGTGTAATAGACTCGAAGTTTACCTGCACCATGACCGGATAAATCATCAGCCATATCAGTACGGCGATAATCAGGTTAACTTGTGCAAATTCAATACCTGACAAGACTTCAAAAATTGCCGGGAATACATTGCCCAGTAAGGTTCCTGCAATAATCGCCAGAGCGACCCAAACCGATAAAAACCGTTCAAACACACCCATTATCGACATCCTTGACCTGTTGAGGAATTAACGACGCATGATAAGCCGCCGTGGTTTTAATCATAGTCGCCATCCAGTCCTGTAGGGCGGGATTAATTCGATAGTACACCCAGCGCTGATCTTTACGGTCGGCTAATAAGCCGTATTCGCGCAGTTGCGCCAAGTGCCGCGACACTTTTGGCTGTGACATACCAGTCGCGTCCACAAACTGGCAAACACATAACTCACCATGGTGTTGCAGCATTAGAATCATTTTCAGGCGCAGGGGGTCAGCCATAATTTTGAAGAACTCATGAGGTGCATCAAACAGCTGCGGACGGTCACTTTTCTTGCGTAAAATAAGCAACAGCATCTTTATACGCTCGCTTAATTCGTGCGCCGTTTTCTTAAAAGCATCCGCTTTTTTACTGGCCACCGGGTCGGGGAAGTCCCAGGCAATGAAATGCTGATCGCCGCATAAAGTCTGGCATTCAGTGCGAGCACGATCACAGAGGCTTATCACGTAATCAAAGCTATTGAGATTAATTTCATCAAGCGCTTTTGAGTGCAGCCCATCAGTTTCAACACCCAAGTGCTCTAATGCCACTAAAGCTCCTGGTTCAGGTTGTGTCGGCTCAGTACCCGCACTGGCAACCTCAAAGTCATCACCAGCAAACTGCCGAAAAATAGCCTCCGCCATTAAAGATCGAGCTGAGTTAGCAGTACAAAGAAATAAAACGTTTGTCGTCATGATTAACATCACATATTCGATAGTCCATATATATGGTAGGTCGAATATATAAAGGATGCAACAGATAAGTCAATAGCGTGTCAGGAGAAGGACTGAACCAAGAGCAGACTGAGGTAAGCTTAGATAGGGTAGGTTGCTCACTTGTAAGCGTTATGAATGTTGAGCCCCCTGTGGCGGAGTGTCGAAGGCCAGGGATGGCCTTCGTCAAGCGTTCATGGATGAACTTGTAGCGTCTCCGTCACAGGGGGCGCAATGTTCAAGCGAAACAAGTGAGCAACCGGCCCTATCTACCATTGGTCGTGTGGGGGGAATGGACCATGAGTGCGCCCAATGGTTTCGGGAGCTACTGAGGAGGTGTGCAGCGCCATGGATGGCGCTGCCCAAGCCCTACAGG
>CERU01003125.1_pt1 | contig 60429 bp, 56 predicted proteins | sample 530741 | NCBI WGS metagenome assembly CERU01 (sample SAMEA2620925, study PRJEB7988) | marine metagenome | biome: marine biome (ENVO:00000447); feature: deep chlorophyll maximum layer (ENVO:xxxxxxxx); material: "saline water (ENVO:00002010), including plankton (ENVO:xxxxxxxx)" | depth 30 m | reverse complement strand
AAACCTAAGAAATTTAGAGGCAGCATAGATACAATAAGGGCTAAAGATTTTTACGGTGCTATAGATGCCGCGATAGAAAAATTGATTGACGTTGATAAGAATATGATATGGAATGATACCCAAGTGAGGGCAGTTTGTGACACAAGTAATATGATGGCTAAAGAAGTAGACACCCTTGAATGGAATTGGTTCTGTTGGATAACAGGGGAGAGAGTCAATTAATTCTCTTGATTCGGTTGTTTCGAAAAAAATAACTGACGAGCAGTATAGCGGTTTTGTTATTTATTCAATTATTTCAAAGGTAGTTAAGGAAAGGGAAACTCTCTAAAACATCTATGAAGAAATTAAAAAAATAAAATGGCGGCTTGCAGTATCACGTTTTTTTATTTCAGAAGAAATCAAGTGACCGACAGAATTAATAGCGGATAGGAGAGTAGGAGTATTATGCCACGGAGTAGTACGCTTATGGAAGAGAGGGCTTATGCCATTGTAAAAGAGCATGGGGCTATGAATACGAGAGAAATATTAGACAGACTGAATGACTATACTAATATGAATAAAAGCAAGTCTCAGAAGGGGTATAGTATGCACCAATTGTCTCAGAAACTACGAGTGTCCCCCTTCTTCATTTGTTTGGGTGAAGACAGAATGCCTGTGGGTATGGGCGATACAGCCAAGACTACGGGCGTGCTTAAGTATGATGTAATACCCGTTAAAGTAATAGTCCACGAAAAATTAGCAATTGTAAAAGAGGGGGGACACCTAGTGACACCCGTGAGTAAGATGCCAAGATTCTTCAAGAAAGAGTGGGTTAGACAGGGAGGGGTACTATGAAGTTAGAGCAGCATACTTCTACCGACATTGTTTGGACAGACAAACCCCCCAAGAAAGAAGATACGCACCTGTTGGTGTACCACCAAGCAGAACACGGCGCGGCCACCGCGCTTGCGGGCAGGGCATTGATTGGTGATGTGAAACCCATTGCCAAAATTTACTCCAACCTACTACACGTAAACGGTATTAATTTTATTCCCGCCCCCTGTTGGCCGGAATACAGATTGTACGAAGTGTATAATAACAACGGTGAAAGATATTTTATTCTACGCATACCTTCTCTTTACCCTGTTGAGGCTACGGTTCTACCAAATGCAAACCCGATGACATGGCTATACACGTACCCGATAGTGCGGGATATAGTGTTGTCTCTAAACCAATATGGCGCGAGAAGAATGACTTATATGACGACTAATTTATTTAAGCACCACAGGGAGTTTAGCGAGTACGGTTCTATAGAACACGGACACGTTGTTTCTTACGATTTCGTAGACTTAGCCGATGAGGTGGAGAAATACTACGGTGATACTTCTGTAGAAGTGCAAGACGATTACGCAATAGCCCCTAACGTATGGATATGGTGTGACGTTTTCGCAACCTTCTGCTCTAACTCACCCCATTCCTCGCGTGTAGTGTTAGGTAGCGCAAGCCCTTCCTTTGTAGATACCGACACAGCAGACACCCTGTTAAATTACCTTGAAAGTAATTACGGGTTAGGTTTTGACGAAGAGGCGTTAGAAGATTACGCATACAAACTGACGCAAATGAATAAGCACAGGTATGTAAACGTAGAAGACATTATAGGCGGAACGTTTAGAGAGGAAGGTGAGGGAGACTTTAGACCATGAATATTTTTAACGCCGTACTAGACTTTGCTGAGAGAAACCACTACGTTGATGTAGCAGACAAACTACCTGTTTTCCTGTGTAGTGTGGGTAGTCACATTTTCAACGCACTTAACAAGTGCAGCCGTTGTGACTTTGACCCTGACAGCCCGTTGGTGGATGAAGACCACGACTTTACTATTCCTAACTGTCCTCTGCGGCACAACAATATGCCTTTCTACACGCCAATGTCACAATTGCCTGACACGCGCATTCACATTCTGATGAGAGGTGCTAAGGGTAGCGGTAAGTCAGTAATGATACTGATGTTTCTAGCAGAAGGAACAGGATTACTACACAACCAAAACGAAGACATGGGACAGGGAATGAAAACCATGATGGGTGCTAACTCTATTACCGAGGCGGGTATGTTTGGTAGCGTAGATGAAGAGGGTGAGATTGCAGGCAGACCTATTGCCCGCGAGATGTGCGGTGGCTTCCTCGGCTTTGAGGAATTCTCTTCTATGTCTGATGCTTCCAAGAAAGACCACAGCATGGATATGAAGAACCAATTGCTGACTTCCCTCGACAACGGCAGAGTGCAGAAGGCACTACGCAATGGGTGGGTCAGATATACTACGCGCTACACCGTGTGGGCAGGTACACAGCCTGCTAGGTTTGAGTTAGATTCCGGTCTTGACAGAAGATTCTTCATTATTGACATAGACATGACTCCTGAAAAGGAATTGCTATACAAGAAAGCGCAGCACCTACAGTCTAACATGAGCGTAGAAGAGCGCACAGATTTAGCGACTAAAGCATTTGAGATAAAACAATGGTTAAAGAACCGCATGGAGACAGCAGTAGCCAACCCACCAACAGGCATTCTTTTTGATGACGACATTGGTGAGTGGATTAACAGACCTGATGTTCGTTCCTATGAAGCAGACCTATTCCGCAGGCTTGCGATTGGCTACCACATGATGCAGCCTATTTACAGGGGCGGTGAGCCACTTGTTATTACACTAGACCCTACTTTAGAGAATATACTTAATATGTCACTACAACAGAGGCGCACGGTTATGGATGCAGACTTAGAATTGATTCGGTCTACCTTTTGGAAGCAAGACCTACCTAAGTCTCAACTGCTAAAGGAGATTTCCCGTATGATAACTCAGGGTGATTACCAAAGCGCGAAGCGTTGGGTGATTGAGAACCTTGAGGGTCAGTCTTGGTACTTTGAATACGAACCGGAGACAAACAGGCGCGGTAGAAAGGGTATGCTGTGTAGGATTGGCCCGCAAACTATGGAGGACTAATGATGGGTAGAACAGGTAAAAGAATAGGAAGAACGGGTCATGTGTCGTGGTGGCCTGCCGTGAGAGAATACTTGAAAGGCAGAGAGGACTACACAACGTGCAAGCAGATAATAGGTGAGGCTCAGATGTTGAAGAGTAAGAAGTCATTGGCTTCTTCTCGGCATTGCCCACACTCTACTACAATGAGTAAATTTCTCAAGCGAGAGCCACACGTTAGCAACAGAAAAACTACTTACAGGACTGTCACGGGCGCGAGAGGCGTGTGTTGGGAGTTTAAGTGGGAAGGTGATGAAGATAGCGATGAGTAAGAAGCGTGGGTGTTGGCCCGCAGTAGCACGATATTTACAGGCTATAAATAAACCTGTGACTGCGGAGACTATTATTTCCGAGGCTACCACCGTTAGGCATAAAAATGGAAAGGTGTACGAAGGCCGACCACTATACAAAACACAGAAATGTCCTACACCTAGACAACTACAACAACTATTAAAAGCCGACAAAAACGTAGAGCGAATAGGGGAAGAAGGCAAGCAGGGTATGTGGAGGTGGAAACATGAAGACGAGGCTTGAGATACAACAACGCTTAAAGAACGAGAATGATATGTTTGTCATGGAAGTCCTACGTTGGGTTCTCGATGGCGGCTGCCCAATGTGCGACCACAAGCAGAGAAAGGAATGCGAGAGACAGATAATGCAAGAAGAAACTTCTCCGCATTTTTTAGAGACTAAACATAATTGGCCGGAAGGTACTGTGATTAGACACATGGAGAGTCATGTGGAGTTTGACCCCGATGAGGCAGCGCACATTGAAGAGGCAAGAAAGCAGACCATTAACACGTTAGATGCAGCAGAAGATATTGTCGTGAGAGTGCAGAATTACCTTGATGAGTTAGAGGAAAGGAAGGAAGCACACGGCGGGATAACGTCTGAGTTTGTTGCTGATGCGGCACGACTTATAGGGCAAGCAAATTCAAGCCTAAAGTTAGTGGGTCAATTGAAGAAAGAGATTGGTGTTGATTCCCAATTGCTTTTAGCGCAGGCACAGATGAATAACATGAGTAATATTCTTGTTGATGTTCTTAGACAGCACCCCGAACTTTTAGACGATATAGAATTGAGGATGGCGGCTCTAAAAGCCCCAAATGTAGTAGATGTAGAGTATGAGGTGGTAGAGTGAAGTGGCGAGTGACAGGTAAGGCAAGAAGTGGAAGATGGTTGGAAGAATACGATGATTGGCAGTTAGTGAGGATGCCACCGCGCTTCTTTGATAGTAGGCAAGATGCTTCTCATTATTTTGAGACATTAGAAAGGGCTATTCTTTGGAAACTAAACCCCGAAGGTTCACGCAACCAATACAGCGTATTCGCTACGCTGAATTGTAAGTGGCCGGAAGGCGCAAGAGCGAACAATAAAGAAGAAGGTATATACCATAAGAGAAGGAACAGGGAAACATGAAAGCGTGGAGAAGTCAAAGCAATAGATACTTATTCAAGCGGCCTATTTACAAAGACGAATGGCCGAAATTGATAGAGGCCATGATTGCTGATAGTTTAGTGGGTATAATAACTTCTTCGGGTATTGATTGGTATAATAACGGGTATAGTTTGACGGCGAAGAGTGTTAGGGATGCGTGGGGACTCTCTGAAACTCAATACCGTAGGCTCTGTGATTATGTCTACTCGCATGACCCCTTTGTATATATAGACGAAACAGAAAATTAGTCAGCAAAAAATTTTAGGTGGGCATATGGGTGTTGTGATTTTTACCAACGATGACGAGCAATTTCTTGTCGGGAAGTATGTTCTGATGGTAGGCTCGATAGACACACCACCTACTGACCCCGACACCACTTACATTCTTAGGACAAACCGCTTTACTGAGAAAGATGTAGAGGCGTGGCTTCCTTATATTGCTAACCGATTAATAGTGACGATTGACAAGCCGCCCAAGATTACCAAGAAGACTGAGGATAATGTCATTATAGATAACGTCTATAATAAAAGCGATAGAAACCTACTGACTTCCGTTGAGGCTATGCTCTCTTGGACTGATAGAAAGAGAGTGTGGCATTTGATACAAGACCTACCGATTCCTTACGCCTTAGCGTTTCTTAGAACCAACAGGGATGACATTGACCTGTGGAGACTGATAGCGAAGGCTAACATGGAGATGGATGATGATTATGTGAGGGCTATTTTTGCCTACGCTGTCAAAGAAAATAGACGTAAAACTAAATGGCCGAAGAAAAAGAAGGAAGAGGACATAGCACCGTCACCTTTCCGCCAAAATGACAAATATTGGAAGCAAATAGTGACAACGATTAAAAGTGTGGCGAATGAAGTCAGGGTCGGGTCAGACGAATTACCAAAGGGTATGAGGAAGACCAAAGAGGCGACTGACAAATGGATTTAGGGTTATTTTTTTGGTATGTTGTCATTCCGTTTTCCATCCCCTTCTTATTTGGTATGTATCTAGGCAGTAAATGGCACAAGGAGTGGGTCATGGAACAAGAATATAGCGGTGATAATAGTTTTTTCTACGCAGCAATGTATTTGGATGATTAATAATACTATTCATATACACTTAAGTATCATCCTTATGTATGAGTGCGAACAATCGGCGCATCAGGCGCATAATAGTAGACCTGCTCTATGAACACGGTAAAATGACAAAGGAGGGCATGGCAGACTGTCTAACAAAACACAAGTCGGTTAGAACAGTACCTTCACCTCATAGTCTTAGTGCTTTAATGTCTAAAAATCCACAAGTCAAAGCGGTTGGCGCGGAACAAGTAGAGAATGCTGTCGGCACGAAGGCAAGCCACCTTGTCTATGATGTGGATAGAGACTTGATTAAATGCAAGGAAGACATTATTTACTCACGCTCTCTAACTGTGATGACTCCACAGCAGAAGAAGAAGGCTAACAAGTGTAAATGTGGTAGAATTAGAGTGTTTCCTCCTGACTCAGACGTATGCTTGCATTGTATTAGGAAAGTGCAATGATTAAAGTATCAACCACACTATATCCCATCAATGGATGAGGGCATGAGACTGATGATGGAATTCCTAACCAACATGAATGGTTATGGAACAGACCCCATGCTCTCAGACATTTTGACTAAGGAGAACCACAACACGGCTATGTTCCTTAAGGACTGTATTCATTTCCTCTCAGACATAGATTTTGAAGCAGCAGACTACGATGAGAATACGGAAATTGTGCAGATGCTTTCGCAGGCACACGATTGGGGCGATGACCTGATAAGGGGGCTACTGCTCGGTATACTTATTGGCTTGGTGACTGATGAGACTAACCCTGTAGGATTTAAGGGTGAGATGGCACACCTATACAGATTACTCAACGCTCTCAACCTAGAGCGAAAGTTTGCGTAGGTTTATAGGCGGATATTGCACACGGTATTTTGTAAGGGTGTGGCGAGGCAACACATTTGGGGTTGTCCAAACCACTATCCAAGCATCGGGCGAAGGTCGGTGAGAGATAAAAGCGCGCTACCTGCCACGACAATTAGATGCGAGCCGTTGGAAAGCCACCCCTTACACCAAGAGCGATTAATATGAGTGAAGTTTGGGCAGTTAAACACCGACCCCTTCTTGATGAGATAGTAGGGCAAGACCATATTCTAAATGCTTTGACTATGCCCGTGTCTGTTGCGAAGAACAACAGTCCCGAACACCAACCCTTCCCCCACATGATATTCTATAGCCCACAGGCAGGGACAGGGAAGACAAGTTTGGCTTATGCTCTTGCTGCTGAGATAGGATATGTCATGCACGCCTACAATGCGAGTAGCAAAAGGACTAGGGGCATTGAGTTTGTAGAAGAAGAATTACTTCCCATGTCTCGCAACGGACAGGATAAGCAGATGTTTCTACTAGACGAGGCAGACCAATTGACACCTGCCGCACAGTCGGCATTGAAGGGAGTCATTGAGAATGCTTGTGGTATTTTTATTCTGACCTGTAATGATTTGAGTAAGGTTTCCTCATGGCTACAGTCTCGCTGTATGGTACATACATTCCACGCCATAAGTGAAGAACACATGGCTGAGAGGCTTGCTACTATAGTGGGTAAAGAAGGCGTGGAGATTACGGGTAAGCAATTGGGTAGTATTATGATTGCGCACGCGGGAGATTTGCGTGCTGCTATTAACGCCCTTCAAGCATACCACGGTGCTGAGAACAAGACGCAATTCATTTTGTCTCTTGGCGACAGCAAGTTTGACTCTCAAGGCTTCCTCTCTCTATGCTTTAGGGAGAAGGCTTTCGACCACGCGCTAAAGATGTTTGAGGGCTTTCAACCTAGACCTACAATACAACAAGTGTTTCATTACGCTGTAAACTCTACAGCAAATACTAACTCTAAATTAACCGTTATAGAAGCGGCCATTACTGCGGAGAGGGACTTCGTAGCAGGCGTAGAGCCTAATATTATACTCGCAAATTTTGTACGGATGGTAGGCCGTTAGGTTTATAGGCGGATAAAATGAGCGACATTTACAACAACAGGTGACAAGAATGATAGACGAGAAGATTATTGAGAGAACAGCAAAGACGTTGAATACCGATGTGGCTACCCTAAAGGCGCACACCGATGAGGTGCTTGCTTCACAGGGTGAGGCATGGAAGAATGCCGGTAAGACTGAGGCAGACGCTTACGCTCTTGCTCTAAAGGTAGCAGGCAGTAAGATTAGGAATGCTAACGCAAGGTTGGCACGGTCAGGTGCTACTAAGATGGAAGGTATGTTTGTAAGCGTACCGCGCCCGAAGGAGTGGGGTAAGATTCTTTACAACAAGATGAAGGGTCAATTGATGAACGCTTCCGAAGAGGTCAGACAGACCTTTGTAGATAACGGCAAGATTGTTCTCTTCAATGACAACGGCGATGGTACTCATACTAGGTACGCCCGTGAAGATTTCTTCGGTCAAGAGGTTAGTGAGGTAAACCAATTGCCTAACAACGCAATGCAGTTAGACGGCATGACTCACTTCTACTGCGTGTGGGACAGCAACAACCCCACATTCCCTAGCGGTGATAAGAATTTCAAGTACGGCGCAGCACGACCACAGAACGAGAGGGAAAGGACTTCCCTATTCTTTGGAAGGGCAGAGGGCGAGTCAGATTGGCGAGCCATTACTGTGACCGCACAGAGCAAGGCAGCAGACATTCAATTCCCAACCTTTACGCCACTAACTATGGCACTAAGGCTTGGCGCAAACGGAGACAAGGCATATGTCAAGGCTGACATGACCGATGTGACTCTTGACCCCTCAAAGGCTGACATATTTGAGACAGACCCGAAGGGACTGATGGCCGCCCACTTAGGCGAAGAGAATATGCTTAGTGGCTTAGATGCCCTGCCTGCTTACTACGATACATTCAACGGCAAAGATGGTTGGTGGGACAGGATGCTTGGTGTGATAGCAGAGGTCATACACATTGACCCCCGTGACAACGGTGGCTACACTCTTGTCTGTGCCGACCTTGACATAGCCTCTACCGCACCTGTGGTTGAAGTTTATGTAGGGGCTGATGACGCTCACCGAGTGGACTTTGCCGTTGGAACAAAGATTCTCTTAGTGGGTCAGACATGGCGCACCCGCGACACCAACGAACAGCGACTTTCCGTGAACGGATGGTGGCCTTTCGATGAGGTTGAGGCTATGGTAGAAACTACCCAAACCACGTTAGATGCTGACGGTGACGGGTGGGACTGATGGCGATTGCGCTAGGCAATTACGTTCTCCTAACCGTGACAGACGGTGAAGAAGAGATAGGCGGTTCGATAGGGCTTATAGTAAGCATGGGCAAGAAGTATTACCTTGAAAGTATGGGTGATGCAGTCTCTTGGCCTGCTTCTATTACCATAGGTGATGAGGTGGTGTTGGCAGATGAGGATAACCTTGTCCATGTGACAGGCGACCTTTACGGAACAACCGCGAGCAACGTGATGTGTGTAGTGTGAGAATAAGTCCCTCTAGGAATTTTATTAAGAAGGTGAAGAGATGGTGGAAGAGACACTTTTAATGGGTAAAGAAGCGAGAAGGAAACTTTTACAAGGCATTAACAAAGTAGCAGATGCGGTCAAGGGGACACTCGGCCCAAGTGCTAAAACGGTTATAATACAGCAAGAGGATTCATTTCCCCTCATACTTAACGATGGTGTGAGTGTAGCGAGAGCAGTCAATGACCCCGACCCTTATGTGCAGATGGGTATTGACCTGATTAAGCAGGTAGCAGAACAGGCGCAAGGTATTTCCGGTGACGGGACTACTACGGCTACTGTTATTGCTCAGGCTCTATGCAACGAGGGCTTCAAGGAGATAGAAGACGGAAAGGACAGGCTTGAATTGTTTGAAATGATACAGGAGAAGGTAGACGAGATTATTAGAAATATTGAAGGTCACAGCCAACCCTGCGAAACCGTTGATGATGTTTCTTCGGTGGCTAAGATTGCCGCTAACAACGACCAAGAGTTAGGTGATTTGATTGCCGATGTTATGTTAAACATAGGGTCGGAAGGTGCGATTGCTCTCAAGCATGGGAGTGGATTTGAAACCACCTTTGAGATAAAGGATGGGTTAGAGATACAGTCGGGCGCAGCAAGCCCACACTTCTCACAGGAGATGGCAAACGCCAACGTGCTGATTACTACTGACAAGATAAATAACTTTGAAAGTCTTGTTCCGGCATTAGAATTGTCGCTCAAAGAACAGAAAGGGCTGTTGATTGTCTGCGCAGACTACAACGAGTCTGTGCTTCCTAACTTATTAATTAACGTAGTGCAAGGTAAGATAAACGCCTGCCTTGTCAAACTTCCCTCTATGGGTAAGCAACAGGAAGATTGGGCTTACGATATTCGTGCTGTGACAGGCGGCAAGGTCTTCAACAAGACTTTAGGCGACAGTCTTACAACGGTTAAAGAACATGAATTGGGATATGCTACGCTAGTGCAATGCGGCAAGGATTCCTGTGTAGTAGAAACAGACACAGGCATTGACGATGCACACTTAGATGACCTATACCAAAAGGCAGATAACGCAGACCACGATTGGGACAAGCAGACTCTAACACGCAGAATTGCGAGACTGACGAAGGGTGTTGCTTCTATTTATGTGGGGGCGACAACCGAGATTGAGATGCTAGAGAAGAAGGAACGCATTGACGATGCTATTAACGCCGTGAGAGCCGCCATGAGAAACGGTACTATTGCAGGTGGTGGTATACTTCTAAACTACTACGGTATGGATAGCAAGGATGATTTGATTATGAAGGCTTTCTCAGCCCCCATGAGAACCATAGCCGAGAACGCAGGCATTGACCTACCACCGACTATGCACGTTGAGAGAGGCTTAGATGCTAGGACAGGCAAGTTAGATGCTGACTTAGTAGCGGTAGGAATTATAGACCCTGTAGATATTACGATTAACTCTATTAGGAGTGCAGTTTCCATAGCAAAGTTAGTCTTACTAAGTGATGCTTTGGTGGCTCTGCCACAGAGTTAGGTTTATAGGCGGATAGAAGCAGGTGATAATATGACTTGGGGACAAGGAACGACAACCACGAAGAAAACAGTAGCAGAAGCAGCACCAAAGACGCTGTACGACAGAGAGTATTACAGAAACCTATTGACTGCCAAGCAGTCGCAGAAGACTTCACAGGTTCACCGCATGGCTTTGGTAGCCCATGAGAATGCCTGTAAGACAGGTCTTGCTCTCTCATTCCTAAACAATGAGATAGACGCAGGCAAGAAGGTAGCAATTATTGACATAGATAACTCTGCTTCCTCTACTGTAGATTACGTCTACCCTGACAAGGATAACATAATGGTGATTCCTATTCTCGATGAGTCTGATGATTCTGTCTACCACGAAGATAACTCGGTAGACCACCACGCTCTTGTAAACAAGACCAAGTGGTTCATTAACCTACTAGCAGAAGAGATTGAGGAAGCCCCTGACACATGGGGTGGCATTATATTTGACGGCGGTTCTACTTTCCTAAAGTGGTGCGAGTTTGCCATGAGGCAGTCGCTACTTGAGAAGGGTGTCATTGAGAATGAAGATGATTCCTTCAACCAAAAGGAATGGAGAGAGCGCAACCGAATGAACCGTGACGTTCTTGACAGGCTACACGCTCTGCCTGTCGCTAAGATTTACAACACCTTCCACTTGAAGGCCATACAAGAATACATGGATGATGGCACAGGTAAGAAGGTTCTAATGACTACGGGCGAGAGGCCCGATTGGGAGAAGGGGACAATGCGCCGATTCTCTCAGCAGATATTCCTAAGTAGATACATGAAGAAAGCAGACTTAGCCGCAGGTGTCAAGGGTGACAAAAGCCTCAATGAAGGGGAGTGGTGTGTCCGTGCAACGATTGAAGAGATGAAGGGTCAGAAGATGGAGTACGTTGGCTCGACTCACACGGTGTTGTCTGTTGATAACGGTAAGGTCACATGGTTTGGCTTGCCATTCATAACAGATGATGAGGTGAAGAGCGATGCAAGCGACACTACCGAATGATGCTATTACGATTCTTTTAAACAAGGTCAAAAGAACGCAGATGGTTGCGGGCAAGCCGCAAGACCAAGTGTTGTCCTGTGTTTTAGAGGTTATAGATAATAAGGCTTCTGTCACTTCTCTTGTGAAAGACGGTCTAACTTCTGTCAGTAGATTTTCCTGTCTTATTGACAACCCTAAAAAGCAATTGTTTAATGCTGAATTTTACATAACTGACATTAATACTTTCTTGGGTGCGTTGAAATACCACGGCACTAAGTTTACGCTTACACAAGACGGCGACAAACTACGCATTAAGTCTTCTAACAAGCAGACTACTTTGACTGCTTCCCCCGATGCTCTTGCATTTCCACATAACCCTGCGACACTCAAGGAGTGGCACACTACTTCTAAGAACGTTGCTAACAAGTTAGAGCGTAAGTATTTGAGAGGGTCTATTGGTGTCTTTGATTGGAATTACTTAGCAGATGGTGGCGAGAAGATACCCACAAAGTTTAGACTCAAGACAGATGCCGTGACTCTCTACGAAGCGTTGCGGTGCGATTCAATGAACGGTCAGAAGATTAACCGTTATAATTTCTTTTTCGATTGGGAAACAAGTAAGGGGTTTGAAGTAAGAGTCGGCAACGAATTGAAAGGTCAGACTACTAGCCTACTAGACCTACCAAGTGAGGGCGTGGGTGCTTTCAAGATGGATGCCACCTTTGAGGGTGGATTAGAGCAATTGACACAGCACCTACATGGCGAGATTAACCTAAACTTCCTAGATTTCAGTCAGCACGGACAGGGCTACAAACTGATTATAGATTTAGGTGACAACGACTTTGTTTTTCAGTCGTCAATAAAATAAAGGTGAAAAAAGATGGATGAAGGTTGGATGACGTTGATAAGCGACATAGAATATACGATACAAAACATGATTGCGCTTGGTGTAGAGGGCGATGCTGTTTGTGAAGACAGTAAATATAAGGTGTACCTTACTTTAGTAGAGAAGAATAAGCCCAAGCATTACCGTGACCCTGTTTGGTTGAGAAACGCATACATAGAAGAGAACAGGTCTATGGCCGACATAGCAATGGAGTTTGACATAACCCCTGCGGCTGTGAACCAATGGCTTAACAAGCACAACATAGAGACACGGAAGCGTGGTGTACGGTGATTGTCACTAAGGCGCGCGGCAATACTGTCATAGTGCGGGAACGTACCGAAGACGGCAGAAGAAAGGAGACTGTGATTTCTGCTTATAACCCTTATTTTTTTGTAAGCACTTCTGATGCCGACCTTGCCCCCGCCATACACAAAGAGGATGGCTACAATTGCATATACGGCACGAAACTTACTAAGATAACAGTAGCAGACGCGGGCGACATATACGATTTCAAGAAGCAGAACCCCGATGTTATGACATGGGAGGCAAACATTCCCTTTGTCAATAGGGTTCTGACCGAGAGATTGCGACATGGCGAAGAGCCTTTCAAGCAATACGAGCATAGGACTTGGTATTTAGATGCCGAGTGGAGTCCCACAACCAATGAGATGAGGGTTATAGTAGTTTACGATTCCTTCACCGAGAATGAATATGTTTGGTTTGTGGATAAGAGCCTACAAGACAAAACTATGTCTTCGGTAGAGTATGTTAAGCACAAAGAATTTGGCGGTTATACTTATGATACTCCGGCTCTTGGATTTAGGTCAGAGCGTGCTATGCTGACTCACTTCTTGAAGCACATGGACTTACAAGACCCCGATATTATTACGGGTTGGTTCGTAGTAGGTGCAGACATTAAGACGATAGTAGAGAGGTGCAGAGCCGTAGGCGTGCAGCCTACCACTATGAGTCCTATGCGCCGCCTTAACTATTCCTATAGAGATTGGGAACAACCAATTGTGGGTAGGAATTGTATAGACCTTATGTTAGCCTTCACTAAACTATGGGAATTGAAGAATGGAAAACTCCCTTCTAAGAAATTAGACGATGTAGCGATGGAGGCTTTGGGCGAAAAGAAGATTGAATTGCCTGACGGCCACGACACATACTTGACTAACCTGCCTCTATACATTCACTATTGTAGGCAAGACGTAAGACTTCTACCTAAATTAGACGCTAAAGTAAACGCTCTTGACTACTACACTTCCCTACAGCACATTGTCCAATGTGACATACGCTCTACTCCCTTCATTACCAAGATGTTCTCATGCTTGGTGCTTACAGATAAGGATAACAAGGGTAGGATTCCTACTGACCCCCTCTTCCGCTACGAAGCATACGAAGGCGCAGACGTTATGGAAGTAGATGCGGGCCTGTATAACAAAGTAGGTATTTTAGACATTAAAGCAATGTACCACAGCAACGCAGACCTTTACAATATTTCTTGGGACACTTTAGCATTGCCCGAAGAGGGACAGGACTGTGGAAACGGCACGCACTTTTGCCAAAAGGAGAAGGGTTTGCTAGTCCGTCAAATGGATAACATGACTAACCTGCGAAATAAATTCAAGCGGTTGATGAAGCATGACCCCGATAACTATGAGCGATGGGACACAATGCAGTTTGCTTGTAAGTCTTTGGTCGCTTCCATGTATGGGGTTGCCGGAGATTCTAAATATGGTCTTTACCACCCCGCAGTAGCGGCGGCAATTACCCACACTTCTAGGGCTACCCTAAACAGGCTCAAGATGATAGCCGAGGAAGAGGGAAATAAGGTCATTTACGGCCACACAGACAGCGTGTTTTGCGAAATAGATAGTCCGGCTAGGGGCGAGGCATTAATACGCTCTATTAACGCTAAAATGAAGCCCATTGAAGTAGAGTTTGAGAAGTGGTGTGAGAGCATGGTGCTGATGGCTAAGAATAGATACGCCGGAAGGGTGACTTGGACTGATGGCAACGCTCACGAACCCACGCTTTATGTTAAGGGTATAGAATTGAAGCAGTCTAGGATGCCCCCTATTATGAAAGAGGTCATGTCAGAAACGATTAACATGATACTTGCCAATAGAGAGGAAGAAGAAGTAAACGATATGCTAATACCAATTATAAACAGTATAGTTAATGAGGAAATAAGCGTAGATGATTTGGCTATGAAGGGCAAACTTGAGAAGAACCTGAGCGAATACAAGGTGCTGTCCGGCCCTAGCGCGGCGGCGGCTTGGGCTAACGAATACTTAGGCAAGGGTTATAGAAGTGGCTCTTATTTTAAGGTTATACTTGACGACAACGGTAAGTATTTAGCCTTCGATGAGCCGTCAGATTTAGACGGGATTGCTTTGGTTGGGTACAAGACCATGTGCGATAGATTTGTGTTGCAGAAACTAAGACCCTACTACGATATGATGGGTTGGTCTACGCAACGACTTCTCAACGCCTACATGGGATTAGGTCATTTGTCTTGGGTATGATGCGTAGGTTTATAGGCGGAAATGGAGAACGAGTATTATGACGAGAAGTAGGAAGAGTAGTGGTAAGGCGACAGCCAAGCAGAACCAACAGAGTATAGCGCAGATGCAAGGCGTGATTAACGAATTGGTAAACGCTGTGACGAATGACATGGGCAGACTTAACGGTATTATGTATGCCTTGCTTAAGGATTTAGACAAACTCAAGGAAGACAATTGCCCCCATTGTGGACAAGTCCTATTTGAGCCACAGTTAGATTTACTACCACCGTCTACACATTGCCCGTCTTGTGGTGAGGCATTGAATACTGATGAGCAAAAGACCATAGATGATTTTGTCAATTGGGATGAAGGAAAGAGTAGTGAGGAAGAGTGAGAGCAACAGATGAGCAGTCAAAGGCTTCTTCTTATAACCCTAATATTTCCGAGATATTACGGGTAAGTAAGTCTTCGTTTATGACATACTTGATGTGTCCTAGACAATTCTATTGGCGTTATGTTGCAGACATTCCCTCGCCCCCACCAACGGAAGAGGCTATTAGAGGCAGTATAATACACGCCGCTATGGAACATGGTATACTAGGCGAGCCTAAAGACATGGAGAGATTCTTGATAGCAGAGGGGATGGAAGATGATGAGGGTGCGTTGTCATTGTCGGAGATGCTACATTCTATTGCTAACGATTTAGGCTCTTTTGACGTAGTGGAAGCAGAGGTTAAGCACCAAGTCTATGAGGAATTGACTACCGCTAGTGGTATGAAGCCTGTGATATGGGTAGGGATGATAGACGGTGTGCTTAGACACCCACAAGGCGGATTGATACTTGTAGAGTTAAAGACAGGTAAAATGAATATGGGTAAGTTAGGCAGAACGAGAAAAGAATTGGTTTATTATAACCGTCTTTTAAAGTTAATGGGTTATGATGAAGTGACACACTTCCTTTACCTGTGTCCCGACTACAAGGCAGTAGACGGAGATAAACTACTTGATGAATATAAGAAGCGCGGTAAAACCATGTGGCTTCCTGAAAATAGCGGTTGGGCGTTATTAGAGCCTGTTATGACTCGCTCTATTAATGCCTTTGAGAACAATTTATATGACACTATAGACTCTTTGAAACTCCAAGATTACCCGATGAATTGGAACGAATATTTTTGTCCGGTTTGGTGTGATTTTCACTTAAATTGTGAGGCAGAATTAACAGGAGAGATGGAAGCATGGCAGTAAAGACTATAGTATGTGCTGCCTGCGGTAAGGATGATGCTTGGGAGGGCTTTGAAGATGTTCTGCGTGTGATGGGACAGGAAGGACAGAAGCCGGAGATGATAACTATAGGTGGTTGTGAGTGCGGCCATCAACAAGAGGTGACACTAGAATGATAGAAATAAAAACAGATTGGATTAATGAAATAGAGTATGAGTGGGGAGACTTTCTTCCTCTCTTGGTTGCACAGATAGGGTTTTTGATGTTAGGCGCATACGCCTTTTACAAGTTAAGGTGAAAGTATGTTATTGACTTTCCCTAGGGAGATTGGGCTACGCCGTAATTTATGCGACAGTCGTAATATCTTTGACGATTATATTACACGCATAAACGGCAAGGCTTCGGTGTATACTTCTCTCTATTCCTTTGAGCGCAGACACCCTACACGCTCTTGGAAGTATGACCCCGACTCAGTAGTGATGGATAGGGCGTGGTGGGATTTTGACACTACGCCTGAGCATGACATAGAGCAGGTCAAGCAAGATGTGTATACTTTACTCTCTAAATTACAGGGAGATGTTAGAGTGGTATTCACAGGTAGAGGATTCCACGTTCACCAAATGTTCTCTGAGCCTGTCAAGGGTCAGGCTATAGGAAGACACATTATACGCTATGAGAATGACGTTGCTAAGGGTCTAGTCACACTTGATGGTGTGGGCAACCCACAGAAACTAACAAGAGTACCCGACACATATAATGTCACTCGCAAGAAGTGGGCTGTTAATATTGACAAAGACGCTTTCTTTAGTGACCCTTTCAACTATGAGATTCCTACTAAGCCGGAGACTTCGCTGCTTAGATTTGACCCATTCAGAGGTGAAAAATTAGCCTCTAATTTTAGTATTACTAAATGGATTGCTACCCACCCCGTAAACGAGAAGCAGGTAGTAAACGTATTCGATGGAGAAATAGGTACGTTAGACCAAGTGCCTATTCCTCCCTGTCTTGACAAGGCTATAAGACATGAGAACCCACGACACCACGTTAGGGTCGCTCTTGTGACACACTTAGCAGATAACCTGCGGTGGTTTGCTTCACCCTCTTCCCTCACCCGTGATGAGAAGATGGATATAAGCACTAAGATTTGCGCATTCATAGAGACTTTAGGTTGGAGAGATTACAACCCAAGCACTACAAGATTCCATGTTAATAGCATGATGGATTACGAACACACTCCTTCAACGGCTTGGTACAAAGCAAGAAATATTTGCACAGGGCCGTGTTGGTTGCACGATGAATAAATGGAGGTTATAATAAATGACGATGACAAAACAGCAGAAGAGATGCCCCATGTGCGCAAGCACTAAGGGATTCATTGAAGTGCATGGTTCTATGGCTTGTCTAAATTGCCACACCAAGATTGTTTCTTGTTGTGGCGATGACGGCTGTATAATTTAAAGTTATATGAAGGTAATCTAAATGTTAGATTATAGTATATCTCTTATTGAGAAGCCGATAGCGAAAGAAATCATAGTAGCAAACCACTACACGCATAAGTGGTCTTCTTGTCGTTATGCTTTGGGTTTATTCTTGGGTGATGAATTACATGGGGTAGCGATTTATGGTTTTCCTGTGGGTAGGCAAGTGGTGAAATCAATTTCCCCACAATTAGAAAACCAAGATGTATTAGAATTGACAAGGCTTTGGCTCAGAGATGAAGCACCAAAGAATAGTGAAAGTTTCTTCATTGGGCAGACTTTCAAATGGCTCAAGGAAAATACAGACACTAAGGTTCTTATCAGTTATGCAGACCCTATGGCAGACCACTTGGGTATCATATACCAAGCAACCAATTGGCTTTATCAAGGTAATAATACCATGTTAGTTAAGGGTTATTTACATAAGATTAACGGAGAGTGGATGCACCCAAGAAGTGCGGTGGCAAAGTACGGTACGGTTAAGACTTCTAAACTGCTTGAAATAGACCCTGAGTACGAAAGAAAGGAATTGAAGAAGAAGCACAGGTACATCTATATCTTGACAGACAAGCGAGAAAAGAGAAAGATACTTGCGACACTAAAGCATCCTGTTTTACCTTACCCTAAAAACAATAAGAATTGTGAATGGCAGTCCTTAAATAGACCCTAAAGCAAACCACTACTAAGATGTTAGTGATAGACGACAGAGAGAATGAGAAGGTTCAAAATAAGATACTTCTGCGCATGGGTCTTTGGCCCGATAACCCAAAGGGGTTAGCAAAGGTAGCAAGACTCAAGAGCGCAGACTATGTTATAGGGCAATGGGGTATAGAGGCTAAAGAAATCAATGACTTGTATAGGTCTATCATGGGTTTCGGAAGAACGAGGACTATAGTAGACCAATTGCGTGACTTAGAGGAAAACTTTGACAAGCCCTTCCTCATAGTGTACGGTACTAAACTAAAGCCCTATGTGCAGGGGAGGCCAAACGCACAGCGCATGGCTATAGAAATGGCTAGGATGGTAAAGGTGATAGAGAAATTCAAACTTACCTTCTATCAACGCTTCCCTAAGATAAAATTCATGCAGTTAGATAGCATGGATGCTTTCGTAGATTATTTAGTAGTCAATCACACTCAATTATCTGTCAATGGGCAATCGGGCGTGGCTAACATTCCTGACTTTGTGAAGAAAGCAGGTCAGGAAAAAAAACAAGATGGTCGCGTCAAAGTATTAACAAGTATACCGGGTATAACACCTGCTATGGCAGTAGATTTGCTACAAAAATTTGGCAGCCTTCCACAAATACTTCACAGCAGACGCACTCAGAAAGACCTTATGGAAATCAATGGCATTGGTAGAACTAAAGCGAAAAAAATCCTTGATTTGAGAACAAAGTTTTAACGATAAGGCAAAAACACATTGCTTCTGTTGTCTGCGTTAAACGCCGCACGCTTAAAGTTAATGTCCATGTTTGTCACGGATAATGTAGAGTAATTTGCTGAGTCATTTCCTATTCCGGGTGTCCTACTAAATGTAAAGACTAAAGTATTGCCGCTTGTGCCTGCCCCCGACAATGATGTTGTCGAAGATAATTGCATATTTGCTTTCTTAGTACCTGTAGGAACAGAAAGTGTTTCTGAAAACTCTGCGCCTGTCTCAAGACATTTAGCGTGTATTTTTAACAGGGCCGCCCTATCAGTATTTGCAGAGGAAGGCAGTTTAACATCGGCCATAATATTTATTTCATCGCTTATAGCATCTTTTGGTGTTTTAATTTCTACTTCTACTTGATGCTCTATTTCTTTCTTGCTAAAGGCTATTTCTCCCGCACCTACTCCTTCATCTTTTCCTTTGCCGGGTAGGTCAAACCCGTTGCCGTTGCTTGTTGCTGAACCCTGTGTAGGGTGAACTCTAAGTGGGCCTGTCATACCACGCATAGAAGAAGGGGTAGTAGACGTTTTTGTTTGCCCTAAAATGTTATTGGCATACTGCGCTGTGAATTCACTTCCACCACCTATTAGATTCTTCATTATAGCCATGTAAGTACCCCTGTCAAACGAATTCATGTTTATAGAATCAGGACTAAAAGAGCCGCCGCTACCACCGCTACCTCCATCAGCCTCAGTCCAATTATTATTCACAGGGTCGCCCGGTGAATACTCACTACCCGGCTCAGTAGTTAGATTATCTTGTGGTGAGGGTGCTATAGCAGAATTATTACCACCACTACTTGTCGTGGGGTTGGGTAGTTTTGGGGGCGCAAAGATGTAATCCATAATACCTTTACTGCTTGTAGATTCGTCTTCGCTTAGTCTTAGTAGCACACGCTCTTTACCCATTTCTACTTGCCAATCTACGTCAGTCACAACCATAGTCAGGTTGTCAATATCAAGCCCCGCGTCTGTGTATTTAACAAACGTACCGGGTACATAATTTAAGTCGTCTACAATATGTAATGCGGGTGCATACCACAACGACCTATGTGCGCCCATACCTCCTTTCAAACTCGGATAACTTCTACAGCCTAATGGGAAAATAGATTTGTTATTATATTGTCCGTTAGTAATCATAAGACTTATTTCACTATCGCTTTCTGCTGTAGCACCACCGATTTGTGTTTGTCCGTTTGTAAGAATAGTATACACTCCGCTTGATTGAGCATTTATATCTCCACATCTTGTCCTAAGAAGGTCACGACAATAATCAGCGTTAAAAGAAATTACAATTTTGCCTGATGAATGATAAGAGGAAGGAACATCAATCTCGTAGAAACCGTTATGCTTGCATTCCACAGAAGTATAATGGTTGTTAGAAGATATGTAGCCATTTAGGGTGACAGAACCGCTTGCAGATACTTTGTCGTAGCCTGCATCAATAAGATATACTTGAAAAATTGCGCTATCAATATCTGTAGTTTTATCTGCATCAGCAAGAGTTTTTAGAGCAACTACTACACGTAGTTTTTCTCCTGTGTCGGCACTTACTTTTGGTATGTCTTTGCCTACGTGGACTACCTGTACCGCATAAGAAACTGACCTTGCGCCATAAGTAGTGTAGTTATCATTGTGCGCTACTGTACCTGTATTTATATCGCTGTCTCCGTACCTTGTGTGCATAGTGCTACTTGTGACTGTATTACCCATGTTGCCGTCAAGCCCGCTTACCATGCCGGGGAAAATAACACCGCCCGTACCCTGTATTGTCCAACACCACGCTGTGTTTGCACTATCATCACCATCACCCTGAGAGGCTACTTGTGCGTCTGCTATGTAGCCGTATTTTCCACCGTCTAGCATTACATCTTCGTCTTGCGGTGCAAAGAGAGGCAACGGCTCTATTTGTAGGCTAATTGGGTTTTTCTTTCTTGAGTTATATTCTTGCTCTGCCAATCCCAAAGCCTCTACTCTGCTTATTACATTATCATGCTCGATTATTTTCCACGTAGTAGTATCTCCTATCGCGGGCGAGGGGAAATCAACGAATTGCTTGCCGTTATCAAACAAGCATCTGACATACTCTACTCTTTCTTTTTGAGACATAGCAAAATCAGTCACATTTACGTTGTTTCTAGTAAAACTATAACCGCTATTATACTTGGGCCTAAACTCAAGCCTGTTGTCTCTACCAACTAACCAAGAGAAAGATGTAAACAAAGAATTGTTAAAGCCGACTCCGCCCGCTTTTTGTGTATCAACCACGGTTCTCATCAAAGTCTTGCTGTTAGTCTCAAGCACACTACCGTAAGAGTCTTGTTCGCTGTTGGTGTTGTATGTAGTCATTTTATCTGTAATGGGTATGTTATTTATATCAAACATATTTGTTATCTTAGTTTTGGCAAGCCAATTCTCCATTATTCCCATGTTCCACAAGGCTCTCATTTTGTCAGAGTTATAGAAAGTACCGCTATTTAGATTTAGATATTTACCGTCTATTTTCATCATTAATCTGTAGGCGTATTCGTTGGCTACAGAATTGTATAGTGTCAAAACAGGCCATACTGATTCGTCTATGTTGGTTTTTATATGTGGGTGCGCAGTACCACCGGAAGACACAAAGGCTCTCATTTGGTCTACTAATGCTGACTCTATTCCGCTTTGTGTCCACACGTTATCTGTAGTCGCTATTGTCACAGAATCTAGCATTACATTAAATAATTGCTTAGGTATTTTTAGGTTATGGCCGGTAGCCCACCCGTCTGTTATTTCATCAGCAGTCAAACCGGAGTCTCTAACTCGCAAACCGCTTGTTAGTCCCTCTGAGTTTTCTTCTGTGTTTAGAGCCTTCTCAAATGAGTAATAGATTACTCTTTCTATGTGTAGTACGGTTTCACTAACTACTTTTTTAACTCTATAGTAGTGGTCTTGCGCATCTCCGGTTCTCCAAGAATTACCAACGCCTCTAACTAGAGGCTTAGATGTGTTTTGGACATACGCGCCTTTCTTTACGCCATCAGAGATAAACGTAGCCCCGGATTTAGTAATTACAAAGTGTTGGTCGTTTTCTGCGGGCGTTGTGACTGTGACGCTTGAAGCAGTTATGTCACTTGCTATCTTACCGTTCCATTGGAAGAACCACTCACTTCTGTTTTCCGTTTCTATTTTAGAGCCTAGTAATCTTCCTATGCCGTTGTCGTCAAAGATAGTAGTATCTAGTGGTTCTAACCAAAACTCTCCTTTGTTAAGACCATCTGCTAAAGAAGTCTTGCCCGATACTAACTTGTTTAGGTTAGTGTGTTTGTGGTAATCGTTGTCTGTCGTAAGAGAAGTAGAAGCGGCGTTTCTGTAGTAAGAATCTATCAACACCGGGTCGCCAACACCTACTGCGTAGTAATCTCCCAAGTCTGTCTGCCCACCACCCTCTTGATTAACCATACCTTTGTTAGCAATAGTATTAAGGTTAAAGAATTTGCTTGTATCAACAACCATAAGCGCACCTCCTTTGTTTTCCCAATCTTGATATTGTGCGGGGGCAACATCAGAACCCGTAGTCTTAGCGAAAAAGTGCTTTTCTACTGTTCCGCTTGCTACGGGGCTTGCAGAAAGTGTGGTTTCTATTCCAAACCCTACAGGGCTGTTGCCCGTTATACCTACTTTGTATACTCCATCTACTGTACCAAAATTTATTAAACCAACATAGTCTCCTACAGACAGGCCGTGGTTAGCATCGGCTATATAGATGTAGGACTTACCACTAGCAGTAGTAATGCTAACATCATTACCCGCAACGGCAATCATGTTGTCATAGTCTAAAGGTTTTGAATATGCGCCTCCTGTAGAGGGGTCGTTTGTAGAATCCAAAGTCCACAAGTCATAATCGTCATTCATTTTTAGTGTAGTAAAATTCTTGTAGTTTCCGCTTTCATCTACTTGGTCGTCAAATTGAATTTGTAGGCTATAATTGTCTGTCACGGGAGATTTCAGACCAAAGTTTTTCTTTCTCAATCCGCCGTCTGCATCTGCTGTGCCATCGTTTCTCATGTCTGCCCACAAAAGCCACAAGTGTTTGTAAGCGTCACGGTTTTGTATAACGTGTATTTGTGTAGGAACAGCACCAAAAGAGCCTGCGCTACTCCAAGCATTAACGGTAAGGGGGTGTCTAAGGGCTACATATTTGCATCCTCCCATCCACCATTTACTACCGTCATAATACTTACATCTGTAGATAAAGAAGTCTCTAAGATTTTGCTGTGCCTCAAAGGTTAGTGCTGCCTGTGCTTGGTCTAATACTGCCACACCCGCGTTAGGAATAGCGTTGTATGTAGCCTGTGTTATCTCAATATCTGTAGCCCCGGCATCTACTTGGGCAACCAAATCAAAAGACCTTTGTGGAGTGTATTGTATCTGCGCAAAGTGGTATCTAAAGTATAGAGAGTGTGGTAAATCTTGCATCCACTTAGCGTGGACAGGTCTTTCTTTTATGCTTTCAGTATGTGAAGCGGGAGTAGGGGAAGTAATAATCATTTTTCTTTCTTTACTCCAAGACAATTGTTGGTTTGTACCTCCCCAATAAGAAGAATTTAATAGCCCTTCTTTCAAATCAAAATCGCCTATTGTCCCATCTGTCCAACCGTCAGGTAGGGGCGTATAGGTTTGCACTTGCCATAGGAAACGTTGTCTTTTGTCAGCAGCAAGTGGGTTGCCGTGGTAGTTAATTACCTTTCTAACAGTCTTGGCTATATGTCTGCCTCTTATTGCCTTTTTAGCCCCTGCGCTTGTGGCTAAATTAGTGCTTGTTTCTGTATTGCTGATAACAAACCCGTCACCGGGGTTTATGGGGAAGGTAGTGTCTCCGCTTTCTGTTGAGAAAAAGAATGTTAGATAGTCTGTGCTTGCTTGCTGTGCGTATTCAAACTCTGCATCGAAATCTGAGGCTATTGCTGTCACCCTTAGAGTGACAAAGCAGAAATGCCCATCGCCCGATGATGTTTCTTTAAAGGCAAGCCTACACTTAATAACGTCATCTATGGCATATCCATGCCCACCATTTATTACCGTGGCTACTACAGTATCAGTAGTGCCTCCCGTAAATTTTAACTTAATAACTAAGTTATTACCTGTTCCGCTTGCGTTTGTCTCGTTAGTAATAATGTTATCGTTGCCGTTGGTAGGCATAGAGCCATCGCCGGGGTCATAAGAATCCGGTATTTGTCCATCTACCCACGGCAAAGAGCAATGATATACACCATCACCGTTGGGTGATTGCGCCACAAGGTCATCGTAGTCACCACCTACCAAATTATCTAATGTTTGTGTACCTGCACCCCAACCTTGCTTTTTAACAGTTTGAAGAGCAAGACCGGAAGTAGGGTAGGATTGTATACCATCGTTGCTTTTACTATCAGCGTTATTTATTCTATCTGTGTTAAACCAATTGTCTAACAAAGTTTCGTTTGCGCCCGTAGCCCTGTAGCCCTTGCCCGGATTGGTAATTGTGACTTTGCCTATGTTGCCGTAATACCAAGAAGACCTTGATTGATTTACAAAGGGGATATTTTGTGCATTAAGACTATAACTTGGTGTTATTCCTTCCCATTCTGCTGTTGCAGTTTCCCCTTCCCAATGTGGGTCTGAACCGGGGTTAGCGGTGTTTGGATTTTCGGGGGCAGGCATACTAATCGTACCCTTGCTTACTTTTTCCCCATCAACAGTAGTGTAATAACCGTTTGCTACAGTATAGCCCCACCCGTGATTTGTCATTCTTATACCCGATATAGAAGCACGCCCGTTTTCGTAGGTAGCGGGGTGATTCGCAATAAAATCAGCATAATTATTCCAATGCTGTACGTTGCTTACGGGGTCAGGGAAATTCCAAAACTCAAACTCAGGATAATCGTGCGGAATAGACGGGCCTACATATTTACCTACATAGCATAGGTTAGAGTATTCGTCTGTCCAATTTAGTTGGCCGCTACCTGTACCGATTGCTACAGTTAGCACTTCATAGGGGTCGGTAGCACTATAAGTCACTATTTCTCCCGCGCTGTTAATGCTGTGGTGTGCCGTTATAGCCACAGTAGTACCATCTAATGCGGCTCTACCGGAATAATTAAGGGTTATATTTCCACTAGAACCCATGTTGGGGTTGCCTGACAAAACCAAACGAAGTCCGGTGTTGTCCTTGTAAAAATAATCAATACCCATGCCTTCGTAGTCTTCCCAAATACTATTAGGGCCAAAGGAATCTTCATTGTTATACATCTGTATAGGCATACCCGAACCTAACTGTGTTCTTTGGTCTGCTATGTTCTCGTAATCATTAGAAAACTCTCTGCCTATCTTGCTTGTGAATTGTTTTAGGACAGACGTACCCATGTCCATGACCTCCATGAGTCCTTGTGCATCGTAAGCCCAATACGCTTGTTGATTCTCAGTAGATTTGTCCTTGTTTTGCCCTAACTCCCACAACGGTATTTGCTTTTCCATTGCTGTTAAAGTATCTGTTGCGTTTATGCTAATTACTCTACCTCTTCTTTTTTGATTTATGTTTATACTAGAAACAACGCCTCTCCATATTGGTCTGTCAATATGTGGCACATCAACGTAGCCTGTTCTACCCCCACCTGCGAAGAGAATTAAGCCCCAATCGTTAAGTTTGTTGCCTCTCATTACGCTTGTAAAATTGTGAGCGTAATCTGTCGTGTTAAATCCGTAGTCATCTATACTGTCGTAATCATCAGCATCGTCAATTAATTCTATCTGACAATTGCTGAAACCATTGATAGTAGTTTGCATTTTCATGTTAGTCAAAGGAGGAATGTCTCTTTCCGTAGGGTCGTCTGTTAGGGGTCTATACAACGCCGCCCTGTCTAGTAGCAGCGTAGAAGATACGTTGTTGCTTCCGCTTGTTGGGTGCATAAAAATCTGCCACCCGTACATATCTTCTGCTTTGATATTAGAGCCTGTAAAGGATTGGTTAGCAAGTATCTTAGTGCCATCCCTGTATACTTCAAATTTTTGAGTGTCGTAGTTTAGATGCACATCAACATCTAACCAAGAGTCGTTATTGTTGTAAGCCAACCGAGTAGAAGAGTTTTCATATAGCAGGGGACAAGTATCATAAGTAGAGCCTAAAGCCAAATCAAATGAAACAACGGGATTTCCTGTTAATCCGTTTTCAAAAGAGCCTAGTGCGGGTGATGATGTGCTACTGTAGCCCGCCTTTATTGTGACTTTGGGTGTGACTTTACCTGCGCCGTTAAAAGAACGGACAGCCAACCTAAATGTAAGTATGTCATGCGTGTCTCTTGAATGTAAATCACCGTCATAATAAATTGTAGGTAGGTCAGGCGTACTGTCGCTACCCGTTCTGTTGTATTGCTGCACGCACAGAAAAGGCATACCCGAAGGAGACTCTAAGGGCGCGAAAATATTTTTTGGCCTGCCGTTGCTAATACCTGCATCAGTATACAAGTGGGTTTCACCCATCCATCTACCTGCTAGGTGCGCTCTGCGAACCATTGTCAGAGTAGAAGTGTTTCCGTTGATACCACTACCGCTACCTTCCATAGTAGCAAGCCTAACCCATGAGTTTTTACCTGCTGTGCCTGCTTTGTAGGTAGTGTTGTCCCCATAACCCGTCATACTCTGACGGCCAAACGAAGAATCTATATCGCCTGTAGGTATGACATATCTTCCTAAAGTATTATGCCCGTTGCATATAATTTGTGCGGCATCGCCGGGTTGTGGGTGTGAGTTTGTTCTCGGAAATGTCCTAAAAAAGTTAGTGTTTGTATGCCCATCAGGATATTGTAGTTTTGCCCTGCCCATTTGTTTAGCAGAATAGTTTCTATTACCGTCATAAGAAAGCCATTCGAAATTACCTTTGTTGTGGAGAAATCTCATAGTGTCAGGCGCAAACCCATATGGTTGCGTGGCCGCATTTGCCGCACCATAAGCACTTTGAATTGTCAATCTATCGTAATAAGACCATCTAAAACGAGGGTTAAGAGTAGCCTCTCCGTTTAGTGGGTTGCCGAAATGTGTATAAGCGTGCGTGTATACACCCGTAAAAGTATTATCAGGGCTATTGAAATCGCTAGGCACGGCTCTTGCACCGTTAAAGTCATCGTAGTAGCCCACTAACCATGCGCCGTACTTGTCTTTGACTGCTCTTACCATTCTAACACCTAATTCGCTACTACGGAAGCGTTTAGACCACTTAGCCCCGCCTTCCTTTCAATCATCTCTATAATCTCTTCCGCTACTTCTTCGGTAGTCATACCATTAAAGTTATTGTTCATTATAATCTCCGTGTTAGCGACAAAGTTTTCTACTCCGCCCTGTTGTACCTGCTTAACCAAGTCACCTGTGACAGCACCCGCCTTGAATCCAAAGAACATTTCTTCTCTTGAAGAAGAGAAGCGTTCCATAGCATCTGTACCTTCTTCAAAGGCTGAGAAATCAATGCCATCCATAGCAAATTGCATTTGAGCAGCCGCGTCTGTCATATCGAATGATACGTCATCTATAGCAGCAGCAGCATCGTAAGTCACATCAGTCACTTCTTTCATCTTAGGCACTAAGAATTTGTCTACTGCGTATACTATTGCTAATGCGCCCACTAAAAACATACCCCCCGATATTATACCTGTCATTATAGTAAAGGCCGTAGTAGCAGAGATAGTAGCAGCAGTTTGCGCACCTAACGCAAGGGTTAAAATTCCGCTTGCTATCGAAGCAGCAATAGAAGCACCCGCCTCTGCGCCCTTAGCAGCCGCCAATTGATAAGTAGCACCCATGCTGATAATCATTTCTATCGTCATAAGAGCCATACCCGCAGCCATTAGCCCCATCGCTAATTGCGCTGCGTGTGTCTCATCCCTAACACCGGGTATTGCATCCTTAAACATCATAATAGCCATTTCTGCTATCATTAGAATACCACCTAGTTTCATAAAACTCATAGAAAGTCCCATTACAGACATATGGAATCTTTTAGTAGAGTCAGTAGCAATATCAGTCACCATTGCATCTATCTGCTTCTGTGTAATACCCATTTTTATAAGGTCTATATTCATTTCTCTTGCCAAAGTAGTAGCACTTATGGCTCTGCCTTCTGCCTGTAGGATTCTGATTTGCTCTTTGACTGCTTCGTTTAAGCGGTCTACGGCCACAGCCGATTCTTGCTCTAGTCTTGCTAGTTTCTTCTTAGTGGCATGGTGCATTTCTCCCGCCGCAGTACCGTTTTTAACTGCTCTATTGGCTACCTCTTGTTTAAAATTACTCTCTGTTAGTAAGGCAAGATTCATCTGTTCTGCGGCTCTTCTTACGTTAGCAGACTCGCCCGCATATTGACCCCCCTGCCTTATTTTAAAATTTAATTCCTCAAGCCCCATAATTTCTCTGTTAATATCTTCCATTCTAGCGGTGTTTGCTGTCGCTTGTGTTTGGAATAATTCTAACTCTGCCTGCCTTTCTTCATGTGTTAGACCTACAATTCTTTTAGCGAGTATAATTTTTTGCTCTTGTTGCGCTACTTCATTTGCTGTTGCTTGCGCACTTCTTGTGACTCTTCCAATCTGCACACCACTCAAAGCCCTAGAAATTTGCATCTGTGTAGATAGGGCTACGTTCATAGCCTTAACGTTAATTAGTGCTGTAAAGAAAGGTGCGAAAGTGCTTGACATAATTTGTTGGAAAGTCACAAAGCCCTGTAGTACGTCACTCGTTTGGCCTAAATTGTTTAACATATTTAGCATGGCTATATTAAATTCTTTTTGAAATTCAGTAGCCTCTATAAGACTAGGAACAAAAATGTCACCGAATTGAGCATTGACTATATCCAATTCGTTCTGTACCCTTTCTAATGTCACAGCGTTGCTATTCATCATTGTATCTAAGAATCCTACTGCTTCGCCTGCTTCGTTGTAGACTGCCGCAGTTTGACCTACTGCTTCTTCGTTGAGAGAAATAACCCTATCGAAGTTTTCCGCTAACTTTAGGAATCGCACATAGTGTCTGTTGCCTGCTACCTGTTGAGCCAATGCCTGCTTTTGACCGCTATTTAGTCTACCGTAGATAGGCTGTAGGTCTTGCATAATAGATGAAAGCGACCTAAGAGAGCCGTCAGCATTAGTAGTCTCTACGCCCAAGTTTTTCAAAGCATCAGCAGCACCCGATGTATTAGCACCCAATCGTGCGTAAATCATTCTAAGCGCACGACCACCCTTACCTTGCTCTTCACCTGCCTCGATAAGTGTAGCCGACATAGCAGCCATCATGCCTATGCTTTCACCCGTTAGAGCAGCCTGAGAAGCAAACTCATTCATTACACCCGTTATCTTAGCCATCGTTGCTGCCGACCTATCTTCAACAGAGTTAAGTTGGTTTAGCACTACAGCCATCTCTTCTCTAACGTGCAATTGTCTTTCTGTCGCTGTTAGTTGTGCGTACTGAGATTGTGTAGTTTCTTGGAATAGGAAATTTGTTTGCTGCTGTAAGTTAATGAGTTTTCTCATAGAATCTTCGGGAGACATATCACCAATAAGACCAAAGGCCAACGCCATTTCCGATGCAGCAGGCACGGCTTCTTGCGTTATTATAGTAGACAATTGTGCCATTCTAGCACCTGCGTCTAGTGATTCTTGTGCGGTAAAACCAAACTGTAGACCTACTTGCTGTACCTCTTTAGCAATTTTACCGGAAGCATCTCTGCTTGTATCAATAAATTTCTCAAATTGAATTGTTGCCATCTCTATTTCGTTGGCAAGTGGTGTAGTAGCATCTACAACCGCTTGCATCTGCTCTGCTATCAAAGCACCCGCTTCTTCTATCCCCGAAAGACCGTCTACCGCTAACGCATTCAGCGTAGTCATAGACGCGCTTGCGTCATCCAATAGTTTCTGAGATTGAAACGTTCCCACTACATCGAAGAAAACTCTTGATGCGCCCGCACGGAGAACAATAAGTAATACGCCGCAGAAGGCGAGCATTATAGGGTTGCCGAATAGTGGCAAATCAAAGGGCGTTATCATTATTCATCCACTCCACCTTCTTCCCGTACAGGCACGCCTGCTTTCTCTACGGCACTAAAGAAGTCATCGGTGTTGCTTAAATGTTGTTTTCGTGCGGCTCTTCGTCTGTTGCGTCTGCCTACCATAGCAGCAGCGTCATTAGCATTAGCACCGCTACCGCTTTTAGCCTGTTCGTGCGCTTCTGATACCTTGTCGTTTATTTCATTAGCCACTTCAATGTCTAACATAAGGCGGTGAAACCCATCCTCACGGTCATACCTGTCCCACAAATCTGAGGGAAGCACCCCCTTAAAGGCCATGCAAAGAGAGGGGGCTACTCTTGCGAAGAGTCCAAAGGGATTGAAGCCTCTTCCGTGTCTCCCCTGACCCAATTAAGCACAAGCATAATCTCTTGTGTAGTAAGGTCATCTAGGTCTACTCCCTCTGTCATAATGCAGTCAGGAAGCCAAGCCTCTACTTGAGCCTCTATACCTGCGCCCGCTTCGTCTAGCGCATCAGAAAACTCTTCGTGGACTGACACATCCCAATCTGTAGGGTCGCCTTTGTCCCTAAACTGCCTAAAGACTTTGGCTTGTAGTGCCTCTATCTTTAGTTTCTTTCTACCGGATGCTTGCTTAACAAGTATCTTACTTCCATCATCTAATTCAATTTCTTTTTCTGCTACAGGCATATCTTTTCACTCTCTCACTCTTCTCGTTATCTATTTTCGCTGCTCTAATCAGACGTATACTTCCGTCTTCCTGAATTTCCCAAAGCCCTATAGAGTTAATAAAAGTTTTCATATTAACTTTACTCGTTAATTTAATCTTTCTTAGGTGCGGCCTTTTTCTTGGCCTTCTTTTCAGGGTATGGGTTGCCGTTTTCGTCTAAGCAAATTATTTGTATCTCTTTAGCCATTCTTAATCACCTCATGCGCTGTAAGCGGTAGTGCTGATAGCCCCGCCTGTTGCACCTACAAGAAGTGCTTGCACAGCCTTCTGCGCACCGCCCCTCTTTGCATCGTAGAAGCATTGGAATCCTACAGACATTCTGTTTGGGTCACGCCCGCTAACCGATGCTTCGGGTGCTTCGAACCTTACGTTGTAAAACTCAAACTCCATGTATTCTGTCCCTGCCTCGTTCTTGAATTTGATGCGTATAGCACCTGCACCCAAGTCAGGCTGTAGAATCTTAACAGAAGAACCTGTCAATTCAGCGTAAGTAGGCTCGGCAGTAGTAGTAGTGTGGATAACCTCGTTAAACTCCATCGTTCCGGTAATCTCCCTAGTCCTCGTTGGGGGCGCGCGGGTGAAAGACCTGTTTCCTACAGCGTAAGCAGAGTCGTTATCTCTGTTAATGTTTATCTCAAAGGAAATCTGCTGCACCTTGATAGTCTTGTTAGCGTTGTTAGCAAAGTAAACCTCTGCGTCAGCGAAGTGAAGTGCGTCTGTGTTTAGACCGGAGAAAGGAACGTTGGTTTGTAGAGTAGAAGGAGTCTCTTCGTTCTTACCTACCCAATCAACGGAAGCCATCACGTACTCGTTTAGGTTTGCACTAATGGCGAGTTTAGTAGCCACCATTCCTGTGAAGGTGTGTTCCTTACCCTCACGACCAACCCTCATCGTGTATGATGGGTATGCGTGAGTATCAAGAGTAGGCTCGTTGAAAACGTGTGAGTTAGCACCTGAGCCATATCCAAGAGTAAGGCTTGGGCTTCCGGTAAGTCCGGTTGCTCTTCCGTCTTTGTCCTTAGTGAAAGACACTACTGAAAGTGTACCTGATAGGTTCTTGCCCGGATTAATGATGTTTATTGCTGTCATGCCGCTACCACTTGTCACAGTAATTGCTACCTGCGCATTTTCTGTAGCGGTTGTTCCGGCTGTCACCTCAAGAATGTAGTTTCCGGTTGTTCCTCCACCACCTGCTGCGTTAATTGCAGCACTACCTAGTGTCTTAGGTAGCATTTCCTCGATTGGAAGGAAAGCGTAGATTATGTTGCCCATGAAGTCATCCGGCTGTACGGCTAGGTTGATTGTCCCCTCACCGTATTGGGTGTTTGTCACAGCCTTTGATGCTACCTGTCGGCTCATGTCCGACCTGCCTAGCAATTCGAAAGTCTGCTTCATGGACTCGTCATCTGCCTCACCGTAGATAATACCGTTGGTGTTGTTTCCGCCATTAGTAAGACCTGTGGTTCTGCCTGCGGTTGTGGTGTCATCTCCGGGCTGACCGCCAATGTAAAGAGTAATGCAGTCGTCTGTTAGCGTTCCACTTCCAATTCCTGTCATTGTAAATGCTATGTCGTCATTGTGGGAAAACTTCTGCCCACCGTCAGTCACAGTTATTTCATCAATAACTCCCGAACCGTCTGTACCGACTGTTCCGGCACAGCCCGAACCGCCTGCTGCGGAAGTCATAGTAAAAGTCCCGCTTGCGTTATTACTCCAACCGCTATTTGTCGTTCCGCTTACTATTGCCATCTTGATTACTGTACCCGGTTCTACGCCGTAGTTATCTTCTTTTTCGAGAGCCACATATCTATTTAGCCATTCTACACCCATATTGATACCTCTATGCTCTCCGTAGTCCGTAAGTGTGCTATAAACATAACTACCGCGTAGTCATTTTAATCCTACGCCTATAAGTGATAGTTAATTGATGGGTGCAGGTTATTTCGTCATCATCTACGCGCGTATCTAATCTTGCTTCGTGGGACTCAAGGCTATCGGTTGTTCCGCTTAGTCCCGTAGAAGTATACAATTCATCGAAGATTTCCCCTAAGATATTAAGGGCAAGCATATAGGCATTCTCATAATTAGTACCTTTTGTGGTGACAAATATATCCACATCGTAGTTTTGCTCTATAGAAGTGCCGCCTAAAGCGTCAAACTCAGGCGATGCTATGTTCTCAACATACACATGGATAGAAGGCGTTTGCATGGTTCTTAGATTATCAGGGGATATATCGTAGGCAAACACTATGTTAGCATCGTCTACTTGCGTCTTAAGGTATGGTTTTTTGCTGTCTTTTAGGTGTTCTACTATAGCCAAAGCCATTCTGACATGAATATCCTGAGCAAAGTTAGAGGGTATCAATTCTCTAGGGCCAAAAGCACCAAACTTGCTGTAGTAAATGGTGTGCCACTTGACATTTCCGCTTGTGTTGCCCCACTTAACAGCGCGAGCAGAACCGCTTGCGCCCGTTATACTAATATAATCAATAACAGCATCATCGTTTTCCTCTATCTCGTAGCGATAACACTTAACTGCGCCGCCTTCTGCTAAAGTAAGGCGTAGCATAATAGGAACAGAAGTGTTGTCAGCAAGGTTTAAATCTAAATCCGAGAATGTCTGCGTGGTAGCACCCACTACTTTAAGCCCTGTAGTAGTGCCGTCAGACTGCACCTCTACTTTATGCGTGCCGTTGTCGAGAGAAAGCAAGACTGCGCCATCATCCGGTGCTGTGGTGTAAGTAAAACAAGCAAAGAGAGTATAAGACAAATCCGTAGCATCAGGGCTAATAGTCCATGTGCCGTTAGTAATAACCCAATCTCCACCGCTTGCAGAACCACTACCACCTGCCCAAACATCGTTGCTGTTTCCACCGGGATTAGCCGGGTCTGCGCCTGTCATGCGTGCGTTCCAAAATTCATTTTTTGATGCTATACCCATACTACTTCCCCTTTTCAATATCTATTTGTGAAAATACTTTCTTTATCAATGGCGGTAATTCTTTTACTATTTTTCTCTCGATGTTTATCATACTTTGGTCTAGGAAATAGAAAGCACCGCCAAACTCTGACCTACCTTTTATTTCTTCGCTTACCCCGTCTTTCGGTTTAGTCCTAAACTTTCTAACTATGGGTTTTATACTAGGCCAATTGCCAAAGAAGATAAAGTCTCTACCTTGCTTTTTTGCTAGTGCTGTGAGTTTAGGTTTCTTACCTTTTTCTTTTCCTTCCATAAGCATTTGAGCCATATCAAAATTTTCTCTTCTACCATAACCTCTAACCGGGCGTTTCACTCCAAGAGATAAAGCACCGTAGTCACCCGAATCTCCACTCATTGACAAGTCTTCTTTCACGGCTCTAGCAATCTTTCTAGCATCTCTGCCACCCATCAATTTCTTACCTTTTATTCGACCATTGTTTCTAATGATTCTGTCTTTCATATTGGCCTTTTCTTTTATCCCTATTTTTCTTAACTGCTTGGCGACTTTTCTTCTATGCTCACGGTCAAACTCATCGAAGTGCTTCTTTACTTTCTTAGAGAGAAGCCTTCCGGCTTCCTGTTGAGTCATGGTTTTGCTTGCGCCTGCTCTTGCCATCATATCACCTAATGAGCCGTTCCAAGATGGGCAAGCCTCTTTAGGTTGAGTGTACCTCTGTCTCTCAGGACTGTTCCCCCCTGCTCGCTCACTATCGTTCCTCCTTCGTCTTCCATGTAGAAGGCAGCAGCCAAGTCAGCGCACACTTCTCTTAGCACATGAGCCATATCACCCTCTTGGACTGTAGCCCCGCTTGCATGGTCTACAGAAACATTGGTGACTCCTGTTAGACGATTAAATGTGAATGCTGATGTGACAGAACCACTACTGCCGCTACCATCTGATATGACTATCGCGGTTGGTGCTACTGAGTATACTCCGCCCGAAGTTATGGCTACGCTAGAAATAACTCCCGTGCTTGCTAATACCGCAGTTAAAACGTTATCACCAAAAGATGTGCTATTGCTTGGTGCTACTGTGGGCGCAGAAGAAAACTTAGTAGTGTTTGTGATTTGAATGTTAGATATTACCCCGTCAGCAACCGTAAACGTTCCGCCTGCCGCACCGTTTAGAGTAAATGTACCCGGCCCATGTAGACCGCCACTTTGGTCGCGTGCGTTTTGATTAGAGCCACCTAGAGAAATAGAAGCAACGGTAGCACTTACTACATAAGTCCCCGCGAAGGGACTAATTTCTGTGCCACCTGTAGCCGTCAAAGTTTTACTAGCACTCATAGAATAGCCACTACCTGCGTTGGCAAGAGTGATGCTTGTGATAGCCCCATCCTTGCCTGTCCACTTGAATGTATCTCCGTTAATATTTCCACTACCGGAAACTGCGAAGTCTGCCCCGTTAGTAAGGGGTAGTGTGGTTGCACCTACGCTGACTGCACCTGTAGTAGTAGTTTCACCGCTTTCAGCACTAGGGGCATCTCTGCCGTAATCCCTAAACTCTTGGTCTATCTCAATAGACGCTCTGCGTATAGCAGCCTCTATTTTGCTAGACGCTTGAGTACGCTGCGCGTTGTTTAATCCTAATCTTGAGCCTACATCACTTGAAGAACAATAATACACCATAAATAATTACCACCGTTATAATACCATAAAGCATACGCTTCTGCGATTGACGATATGAGGCGAGTGTTTCTTCAAGGTTTTTAATCTTGTCACGGCTACGCAGGGTTTCTTCTTGCATCCAAGCATACCAATTATTGGTTTTACTCATTGGACTCAAGCCTAGCAATCAGGTCGGCTTTCTTGCCGCCTACAGGAAGACCCTTTTCCTTGAGCATGGCCTTCAATTCGGACACGTTGTATTTATCGTAAGCCTTCTCAAGAACCTCTAAATGCTCTTCGGCTTCCTCTACTTTGTCCTTAGCCTCATCTACTGCGTCAAGCAATTCATCGAGAGTAATCTTGCCGTCTGCCATCATTGATTTGTATTTCTTGTAAGCCCATGCGCCGAGAGCGAGAAGCGCACCGCCCGCTACTAGAACCATCTCAATGTCATCTAGTAGGCCGGAAGAAGCCTCTACACAGTCTACTACGCATTCCGCTACTGTTGTATTATTTTCACTCATTTTTTTCACCTATCATATATTATTTGTTTTACTGCTGAGTAAGGGATTACTGTAAATGCTCTTTCGTCACCTTCTCTGTATATCTTATACCCGTGGGGTGTTTCTTCAATGTTTACCTTTGTGAAAGACTTTTCCGGGGGTTGATACACTATTTTTCCAAATCTTTTAGCCATAATATCGCCGTACCACTATGATTCAACGGATAATCGCACCGATTTTCTCCAAAATCCAACGCATCCACCCGTCTACATCAGTCATCTGACTCTTCCTCAGTTTCTTCCTCGCTAGGGGCAAGAGTCAAACCTTCGTTTCTTGCTGCTACCTGTCGAGAAATCTCGGCCACATCGTTCTTAAGACTGCCTATCACGCCGTCAATATCATTAACGGCCTTCTCAAGTAGTCTTAGCCAAACCAAACGGTCTGACGCTACCAACCTCATTTGCTCTAACTCGCTTATCTCTTCGCTCATAGGGGTATAGGGTTAGGTAGTCTATTTAAGGACTATGCCCTGTTATCGGGGGTATGTAGCCTGCCTGTGGGGTGTTTGTCTGCAAACCACGCAGGTTGTACGGGTAAGTAAGTAGAACAATTGTAAATTACAAAGTCCGAACCTTTTTCAGCAAGAAGAGTAGCGGGCGCATCTAATAGAGCCTGCCTGTAGTTTATCAAATCAGTTTTCTCAGAAGAAGAAAGAGAGTCGTAAAGCAGGGGCTTCATCTGAAAGTAATCTACCCATCTCTCAAGTGCGCTATCTCTTATTGCTCTAAACTTATTCCTAGATTCTTCTGCCGTTAGTGGTGTTGTATCGTATTCTATTCCCATAATTATTGCCTCTCAAAGTATGCTGACATTCTAGTTGGCCCTACCTGTGCTGTATAACTGCTCGCCGTAGGGGTTGTCACCTTTATGTTAAATGTATCGCCTGCCGAAAAATTAATGTTGTAGTCTGTCTTAGAGATAATAAAAGCATTACCGCCACTACCTGTGGCGTTGCCCGTAAAGGTGTTAGATTCAGCAGAATTATTCTTGTAAATATCAAAAGTGATAGTGCCGGAATTTGTATCTGAGTTTTTATTACCACAATGCACACGGACTGCTTTTAGCGTGCAATCACACCCTACAGGAATACCAAAGTCTGCCCCCGTTGAAGATTTAGTAGTATTATGCACACCATTACCATAAGCGGCAAAGAAACCGTGAGCGTTGCCTGCGCCCCCCTCATTCAAATACTCATCTCCCTCTTCACCGAAGATAAGGAATGAGTCTGTTCCACCGCCACCTGCTGCCCAAGAGACTGCACCACTACCATTTGTAGTTAGCACTTGCCCGTTGCTACCATCTGCGCCCGGTAATTTATAGGCGTTATTTATCGTTAGTCCCGTACCGTCAGCCCATATCTTTAATCTTTCTGTAGTAGTCCCACTTGTCCCGTCAGAAAATAGCAAGTGGTACGAATCTTTGATTTCCCAATCGGTATAACTGTCTGCCCCGAATGTGTCATTAGTCCCCCTCATCAACCTAATAGCAGGCGCAGGGCTTGTGTTTGTGTCTGCTTGTATAGTTAGGGTTGGGGTTGAAGCCGCAGCAATTAGATTTATTGAATTTCTAAATGTGGATATTCCGTTGTTATAAATAGTTAGCCTTTCGCTTCCATTGGCAAAAAATCTAAGCGTTTGGCTTGCTTCTAATTGGTCTTCTTTTACTAATTCGATACCCATTTTTTCACCTAACCTACGTGTGCCTCATCCTTCAATCCTGTAAATTCCCAAGACCAATCTAATTGATTTGCTGTTAGTTTATTGGGTGTCAAAGTATTCACCGCACCAACAGTAATACCCACCCTTGCTACTTGAATATTATCCGTGGCTATACCCGCTATACTTGAATCACCGCTTAAATGTTCGACATATACATCAAACATATCGTTGGTAAAATTTTCCATTTCATCAACATAAGAATAATACAAAGTAGTATTTGCGCCATCATATAGACATTTAATTGTTTTTCTATGCACTAGATTATGCGCAGCATCCCCAACATATACCGTACAGTCAAAGGATTGGAACGTGTCTAAGACAGACCCATCACCCGACAAAACGACATTGAAAAGGGCTTGTTTGCCTGCTGCGGCAATTTGATAACTTGCGTTTGTACCCGAACCACTAACCCTAACACAGTTTCCTTGAGTAGTCACAGCAGTTAAGTTTTGGGTTGCGGCAGAGTATGTGGGTTTGCCTAGTGTGCCTGTGGCAAATTCGTATTGTGTAAATAATCCGTCACTACGGTTAAATTCTACTTCTCCCGTTCCATAGCCACCTCTAATTCTAGAATCCCCTGTCAAGTCTCCGGTAAAGCGACCTGTACCGTTTACGTCTAGTCTGTAGGAAGGCGTGCTGTCTCCTATTCCGAGATTACCATCACCTGTCAGTCTCATTCTTTCATTAGAATCGTTATAGAATATCAAGTCCTTGTCCGTTGATGCCTCCCATCTGAGATAAGCATGGTTTCCGGTTTCTTGTATGCCTATTTTGAAATTAACTAGGCTACCATCTTGGGCCAACCAAATCATAGGGTTGTGTGACTCGGTATCGTTTTCTATATCGGCTTCAATCTTTAGGGTCACATCACCTGTACCCGATGCTAGATGAAGCATGGTATCAGGGCCGTTTACAGTAGTAGCCCCATTTCTTGTAAATGGGAATTGACCTATTCCTAGATTACCATCAGCAGTAAGCATCATCTTCTCAGTTAGATTAGCACCCGAACCATCGCCTTGAGAAGTCAAAAACGTAAGCGCACCATCGAAGTGTCCGGGGTCGTTGGGCCTGCTTGAGATACCACGAATCTCAGCAACGGTAGTGACATTGTTGCTATTCTCGTTCATGGCGTATTGTAGTCTACCCAAAACAAACTCTGTTGTTCCACCCAAGAAGTTGTTGGCATCGAAGTGAGCCATCTGTATGATACCGGGGTTGCCCGTAGACCTACCGGAGACTCTTATCTGCGGGTCTGTCGCGCCTGTTCCTAAGTTAGCAGAATTCGGTGCGGCACTTCCCGCGTAGCCTGTCCCATCTGCATCATTAAACTCGCCTATCTTTATTCCGCCTCTTACGCATAGTGAGTCAGTTGGTGCTGCGACACCTATTCCGAAACGACCTGATGTATCAATGACAGCATGGGTGGTGCTATCTTCAACAATGCGGAAATTATCACTATCTCCACCCCTTGCCTGTAATTTCCAATGAACCGCATCGTTCTTTATCTCAAGAGCAGGGTTGCTATTTGTACCCGTATCTTCTATTAGTATTTTTTCGCCGCCACCCGAACCTTTTAGATGAAGTTTAGCATCGGGCTGTGCGGCGTGGGTAAAAGAAGAACCTATGCCTACCTCACCATCATCTGCAATCATCAGTTGGGTTGCGCCTGCTTGGTCGCGGAAATGGTGATGTGAGAAAGTGCCGCTTCTACCCGAAACGTAATTCATTCCGATAGAGTCAGTCCACTTGTCACCATAGAAGTCGAAGTAAATCTGAGAAGTGTGAATATTACTGCTAGTAAATCTAACTCGGAAGTCCATACCTACCCCTCTACCACCATCCGTGTCTAACCCGTTATCTAGTTTGAGAAGTGTTTTATGCGTAGTACCCGTATCAGATATATGAAGAAGGGGTACTTTAGCAGACATGGTTTCCGCAGAAACAAGGCTTAACTCTACACCCGAACCTTCTGTCCTAATCTCACCATCAGCCGTGTAAACTATATCCACGTTAGAAGAACCGTCACCCACATAAATATCAGCAGATGTATCTCCTATGTCTATAGTGCCATCAGCCACAATAGTTAGATTACCGCTTGTATCGAGAGAAATAGTAGACTTGGCCGCCGCAGTAGTAGGATTGAAAAACTCAATCTTCCTTGAAGCGGGAGTGACCTTTACTGAATCTACCATTAACTAACACCCCCAAACCTTCTTTTAACAGTACCATCACTAGCATAGTGTTTTGTAATTGTTGCATTAGTGTTATTTTTATTAGCATCGGGGTTTCCGTAGATTTGTGTAGATACATCATTTTGTGGGTTAGATGTTGAAAGAATCATTTGTATTGGTTTCATATACCAACCTTCCCATGAATCGCTATCGTTCTGCACGATACCACCTATAATGTATCTAGGATAAGGTATAGCGGGAACAGTATAGGTCAAAGTTTGCCAATCGGTATTACTTTCCATAGAAGCAAATTGTTGAATGTAATGCCCACCCTCATGCACCGCTAAGAAATAATTACTCGTATTGAGATAGCCTGTGATACCTCTCGAATGGGTGTTGTCAGTATCAGAAGAAAACTTACCTATGGGCGTTCCTACCCACAATCTAGGTTCTGTGCCACTAAACCCTGTCCCTAGTGGTTTGACTGTCACTTTTACGGTACAGGTTGCGTTAGCGGGAACATATATGCTCTCTACTAAAGCGGCTTGCTCTCCGTCATCGTGGCTAGACCTCTTAACGACATAGGCTTTCTCAGAGTCATCCCAACGCCAAGACATATAATAACTCCAATTCTGCACATTGTTATACTCAAAGTTATTTTCTATTATTCTTCCTATACTCATTTCGGGGAAATAACCCTGCCTCGCAGAATAGCCTGAGCCGCTAATCCTGTGTTGTCCGTTTGTGGCGGGTTCTGTATTATCGTTATAGTATTCAATACCATGAAACCTACTATGTAGGAAAGTCCACTTCCCCACTTGAGAATCCATGTAGGGGAATTTTAGATAGCCGTCTTTACAATCAAAGTTAAAGAAAAGACCATTACCACCCACAGTCCTATAACACCTTACGGAGTCATTCGTACTGACATTGTTTATCATATTATTTACGCTTGTGTTGTATAGAGTTTCAATGAATATACCCCTGTTATTTCTACCGCTATAACCGTATGCTAACTCACCTTCTTCACCTATTCCCCTAAAGTTAAAACCATTTCCTGTATTAGCATAAGCAAAATTGTTAAAACCGCATCCGTTTGGTTCGTGATACCAAGCAAAGCCATTTAGACCCTGCGTAGAAACTGAGCATCTAACGACTGCACCCCTAAAATCGTAAGACCAAAAGCCACCCCAAGACCTAGTTTCTGTTGGGTTGCATTGTATGGCAAGCCCTTCTATGTATGGTTCACGGTCTGATTTCTGATACTCTATACTTATGTCAGAATATACGGGGTTGCTATATGAGTTTGCATTCCAAGCGTTGCCTTGTAAATCTGTACCATTACCTGTTCCTACGGTAGATGCTCTACCTCTTATAGTCACACCCTGATACACACTACTTTGATTACTCCCTATATTCTTGAACCAAACGTCTTTCAGAATTAACTTTCTAGTCCAATTGTTAGTGTGTTCTACATAATAGTAAGTAGCGTTAGTAGAGGCTACAACATCATTTGCGCCTGTATTTTGCGCCCCTATTACAATATCCCTAGTCATGCGTGTCACCAACGCACCCACAGGCACTACATACCCTATGGCCGCAGTAAGCGTAAGTGTATTACTACTTCTGCTTTGGACAACGTGCATAACTGAATCACCCCCAAACGTAGTTTCATAATACGCGGGTCTACTACTACTGCCTGTTTGTCTATAAATACGCCTAGCCGCCGCAGCAGCAGAACCCGCCTCTAGTGGATATTCAATCAGAATAACATCTCCCGCTTCAAACTTCTCATCCTGTGCTAGTGTTATTGTCGTATCAGTAGCGGCTCTTGCTACCGTAGCAACAGTAGCACACTTTCGCACCTTATCATCATCGTAATGTGCTTTTTGTGTACCCGTAGTGTAAACTACGGTGTCGGCTAATTGCGTTGAGTTTCCTGTGATAGTATAATCGTCTTCGTTAGTCAAATTCTTTAATGAGATTACGTTGCCATTTATTGACTTGATTCTAGCAATATTATGATATGTAGTACCGAATGTGACAATTTGATTAGGTCTATATTGCTTACCATTACCTACTGTAATAGTAGAGCCTGAAACACCGCTAGAAGACGCAATAGGAGAGTCCGGGCCTACAAAGTGACGGAAGTATATTCTATCGGGGGAAGTGCTTGTATCAACCTTAGTAATCCAAAACCCTTCGTCTTGTTTTCTTATTGGGCTGTAATCTACATTTCTAATGTGTTTGCCATTGTTATTGAAAACAGAAAACCACTCGCCTGCGGCAAACTTACTAGCATCGTCTACTTCAAAATAGGTAGAGTTTAAATCGTGACCGCCGGATAACTTAGTGGTGGGCATACCATCAGAACCTTCTGCTATGTGAGAAACATTTGCCTCATTCTCAAACCAAAGCCCATGTAAGTCTCCCCTAGCCCCCTTGAATAAAATCTTAGAACCGGGTTTCTGATGTAGTGTGCCGCCACCATCAATAGTCATTTTACCGTTCATATTCATCTCTGCTGAGTGAACCAAAATACCGTCAATATCTACATCACCAAAACCATCTCCGACTGCTTGCGCTACTGAGTACGTCACAGTATGTCCACTAGCAATATTTACTGTGTCGTTTTGTTGGGGAAGTGAGCCGCCATTCCAAGTAGAAGTAGAATGCCAATTTCCGCTTTGTGTAGAAACTATGTTTGCCATTATCTTATCTCTCCTATCTCATCTTCTTCTCTATCTACGATTATTTTTTGTATACCATCTTCTTCTATAATCGTTATAATAACTTCATTACCATCGTTAAATAGTATGTCTCCCACTCCGTCTTCTATTACAAATATCACTCTAGGCATTCTTCCACCTCTAATTTCTCTACGTCTTTACGTTCTCCTTGAATAAAGTAAAAGTATTTGAGCATTTGGTTTCTCTTCTTTGATGCTACCCTTACCTTACCGTTTTTAATCTGTTTTACGAATAACTCTTGATGTTCTCCTATAGGAGTCAATTGCACGGTTATCGTGTCTTCATCTACTAGCCCTTCCCAATAGTCCGGTAGGGTAATCACACTAGCGTTATGCTGTCCTCTCACATAGACTGCGTGTTCCGGCCCTTCAAGAGAACCGTGATGTAATCTCATGTTAGGCTTGGTTGGGTGGTCTATAGTAAATTCTTTTGTTGTAGCCTGTAATGACCCGTCTACTAAAACTCCTACACCCGTTCCATCTTGCTTGACATGGAGAACTGCCTCATCTGAATACTGACTATCATCATGTAAATAGACTAATGCCGCATCCATGTTGTCTGCTGATTGGTTTCTATAGACCTTTAGGCTGTGGCCGGAAGTTGCCCCGTTATCTATTGTTAAACAGCCGGAAGTATCAAAAGAGGCTACTACCCCGCTACCAAATGTCCCATTATTTACAGCGAAGTTAATTTTCTTACTTCCGCCACCTTGTAGTGTTAAACCGTCTGATGAATAACCTACCATCGCCCTTGTATTACAAATACCCATATATGTTCCCGAAGTATTACCATCATTCAATTCTAGTAATTTACCTGCCGCACCCGTAGTAATATCCACAGGAACGGAGAAGACAGCAGGGCCGCTACCCGGAGGGATTTCAAATCTTTTCATAGTAGATAGGTTAGCCGCCGCATCTGTGTCCGAAGCCTCATTTGTAAAGAAGCGTAAACCACTATTATTGAAGGTAATAATAGACCTTGCCGCAGAAGTGCCGCTTTGTCCACCGCTTACAGACAAACCACTTTTCCTAAACCCAAAGATTCTATGATAAGAATTCAAATCTGTTTCACTTGTTTGGCTAGTAGCGGGGTTTATTCTAATGCCCGACCATTGGTCTGCACCATCGCTCGTATCGCGTAGGTGTAAAGGAGATTTAACATCTGCGCCCGTTCCTATACCTACCCTTTGGTCGCCCGTATCAAGATATAGTGCGGTTGCGGCAGTCCCATCGTATACTCTATATTGTGTATCATTCCCGCTTGAGCCTAAACCAATATTTATTGTCCTGTAATAATCGGGAGAAAGTGTGCTAGAGTTAGTTTCTCCATCTGTTGTGGGAGTGGTTGTAGCACCTGTTGTTGTGTTATACCAATTCCAAGAAGTAGCAGGTATGTTATCCCCGTGTCTAACATTCTGTACGATTTGCAGATATTTCTTATTCCAAGCGTTGTTATTTCGGTAGTATAGGGTTGCCTTCGGTGCAGTACCTCCGCTACTATGGTCGAATACCATTAGGTAGGTATCTTGGGCAGTTGAAGCGTAAGGCCCATGAATATTGAAATCCTTAGTCCACCAAGTAGTAGCAAACTCGCCGCGAATGACTAAATCATGCCAATCAGTAGCATTTCCTCTTTGAGTGACCTTTGCATGGAATGAGAATGAATCATAGTTAGTTCCATCCATAACCCAATCGCAAACCTTAATCCACTTGTTTGCGTTATTTCCATCGTAGATTCCTAATGTGTATGAGTTAGGAGTCCATTGTCTGTTATCATTTCCTCGCAATTCGCCGTGAGATACTACTTCTTTATCATCTATTGTCATCGTTAGGGCTTGTGTACCGCTTCCGGGGTCATCAGAATACAGTCTGATTTTACCTGTATGTCCGGGTATCAAGTCTATGGTATTCCACATCGAAGTCCCACCTTGACCGATAGTGATAACCCCGCTATTGTTATGCCCTATGATGTTGCGAAGATAGCCATTGGATTCGTGATACCAATTAGCCGCACCTATTGTAGCAATAGCGGCAGTATCGGAAGAATCAGTACCACCACCTGTGACTGCCGCATAAGTTCCTGTTGGGTCTATTCTAGTAGTACCATGCACCTCTAATTTACCATGAGGGGTTGTATCTCCTATTCCTACATTACCACTATCTACAATTGTCATTGCGGTTGCTAGGGAGTTTAGAGGGAAACTACTATCCCCACCTTGATTTGCTGTACCCGCATTTGCTACCTTGAATACTATGTCTCCACCTGCACCCGTTCCCTTACCTTGCCCACCTTGAAGAGTAAGCGTTCCACCCGCTATGTTGTCTGTAGTCCCGGCTTCCGGGCTTCCGGCAATTATTGAAAGGGCTTTACCTGCCGCATCATCGGCAGTATCTCCAACCTTTATTTCTTTATCTCTATTATTAACCGAGGCGAGTGTAAGATTACCCAAGTAATTGATTTTGAAGACTTCTGTATTATTGCCACCACCACTTACGCCATTTTGAGTATAGAAGATATGCGCCCCCCATTGCCCGTCTACTTGATACTGAGTTTGCGTATTACCAATAATCTTTAAATTAGCACCGTCATCCCTGAATAACGAATCAGCAACCTTCAAGCGAGTAGTCTGTAGTGTTCCCGAAGATGGGTTGTAAGTTAAATCGCCATCCATTTCCAAGTCTTGAAGTCCGGTAGATGAAGCCGCACCTGCTACGAAAGTAATAAGGTTAGCCTCATCCGTGCTTTCATTGTCTGTGACAGTCACCTGTGTTGCGGAAGCCGCCGAACCCGTAGTGTTTTGGTTGAGTGTTGGTATTCTAGCGGCATCAAACGTTCCGCTTGTAATTTTACTTGCTGCTAACGCAGGCACATCAGCCGCCGCTATTGTTCCCCAAGCAGGCGCGGCGGGGTCTGTCCCATCTCCTGTTTGTGTTAAGAATTTTTTAGTGGTAGTGTCATTGCCCGCAAGTAGGGCCGTAGTATTAGCGGCGGATTGATAGGGAATTACCCCTACTGACCCACCTGCGATATTAGTAGCCTTTGTAGCGGTGGTGGCCGAAGTAGCCGAAGTAGCCGTGTCTGCGTTGCCTGTCAAAGCCCCTACAAAACCTGTAGATGTTAAAAGACCCGAATTAGGGTTGTAGGAAAGTTTGCCTTCTGTTTCAAGATTATTTCCTGTCATTGTATTAGTGCCGCCCTCCGCATCTACAAATGTAAGATACACCGTTTCATCGGTTTCGTTGTTATCTAAGATATTGGCTTGCGCCGCAATAGTAGCGTAATTTGCAGTAGTGGCACTTCCCGCAGTAGAAGCATTGCCCGTTAATGCCCCAACGAAAGTGCCTGCTACCATTGTTTCTGAGCCAACAGTCCACCTGTCGTTTGTTTCATCCCACTTGAATTCCTTGTAAGCAGCACTACCACGATTTACTTGAATACCTGCGTCTTGCGTAGGTGCTGTATCGCTTGCCCAATCAGCGTTTAGTTTTATAATATTGTCACCTATATTGACTGTGTTTGAGTCAATAGTAGTGGTTGTTCCATCCACCTGTAGGTTTCCGCGAATGACTACAGTAGTATCATCGTCTGCGTCACCTATGTTAAGAGTGTCATCACCATTCAACGTTCCCATAACCGTTATTAGATTGGCTTTTGAAACGTTATCTACTGCCGTGTTGCCCGCCAAAGCAGTAGTAGAAGTAGTGCCAAGTGTCAAATAGTTAGGTGTCACCCACGACAAACTACCTGCTGTGCTGCCCGCAGTCAAGACTTTACCATTATTAGAAGTGCCTGTGGCGGGAACGTGAAGATTGCCGTCACCTGTTGGGTGAGTATATACTGTATCGTTATCTGTAATCGTTATAGTTTTAGTAGCACCTGTGCCTGTAGCAGTCACGGCACTTCCTACGAAATTTAAAGTAGTAGCAGTAGTAGATAGTGCAGAGCCTTCTTCTTGCACTACAACGCCGCCATCGCCTATAGCAATAGTCTTAACCGTGCCTGTTCCACTAGCAGTCACATTGCTTCCTGTGAAATTTATAGTTGTTGCCACGGTAGCAAGAGATGAACCTTCCTCTTGGACTGTCACCCCTCCGCCGCCTGCGGTAGAAGACCACTCTAGCCCTTGACCGTTAGACTTAACAGCAAGCACCTGTCCTTGCTTACCGTAGGTAGATAGACCTGTACCTCCCCTACTAGCGGGTAGGACTTGGTTAGTACCGGAAGCGCGGTAGATACCCTCTGCCACTTGAGAGAAATTCCAATCTCCTTCTATGATGGGGTACTTAACACAATGAATCTCTGCGCTGTTAGAATCACCGTAAGAAGGGCCGTATAATCTACCTCCGGGTTTTATCACTAACTGCTCACAATTTATGACTGTGTTCTCAATAAGATTTAATTTACTTGTTTCTTTCTTTGGAGTACCTATAACTAACTTAGTATATTTTACTTCCATACCTACTGCTTGTGTAGCAGAGGGGGTCGGGCCAAAGAAATAAGTATCATTAGACGGAAGATAACTAGACACCCCCGATGTAGCAGAAGGTACTATTTCTAGCGTTGCGTAGCCCATGTCAAAGGTAGCGCAATCTAAATCGTAGCCTTCTCTAATTTGAATATACTTTTTTCTGTTTCTAAGAGAATGGTCGGTAGGTTTAACGTTAAATGAATTATCAATAGTTAATTTTAGCATATCTACTTTGGCGTAGTTATTGGTGTAAGTATTAGGCGTAAACCTAACGTCATCAAAAGATAGCGTGGCTGTATCAGAACCCGCACAATCAAAATCCATATCAGGATAGATACCATCTTCTAGCACTAAAGTAGTATCGTTTGGAGGCTCAAACAAGAATGTGAAAAAGTCTCTGCTTGATTCATCGAAAAACATTCCGGGTGCAGTATATGACGACTTACCAAGCGCAGCATTAGTAAAAATATCTTTAGAGATAAAAGTATAGTTAGACAAATCGCTATCATCTTCGTCTACTATTCTGACATAAATATCTCCCGTGTCAGCCCCCGAAACAGTACCCATACCTTTGTTTCTTCTATGAGATGTAAAATATGGTACGCCTGTGAATTTAATTGTAGTGGCTATAGTAGCGTGTAGCATCTTGCTCTTTCTAATATCTAAACCACGCACTTGAAGAGTATCTGAATTTCCACTCCACCTTAGTATCTTGCACCACTCTGCCGTAGAATTGTATTTTATCGTCAGGCTTTTCCAAGTAAGAGTAATGGCACTAGCAGAGAAAGTAGACATATCTAAGTATGCAGGGTCTATTCTTGGGGTCTGCAACGCCCCGTAGTTTTTGCTGTAATCAAAGATTATGTCGTGTCCCGATAAGTCACCATTATTAAAATCCTTAACGCTAATCTCCGTTCCATCAACATACACCCAATTGGCTTTTACCTTACCATTTACTGCCGCAGCAGCAACAGCATTGTCCACCGAGGAAGAGTTTCCTCCTTTCCAATAAATATGCGCCATTTGTTTCACCCCTACTTAACGGAGTGAAGATTACCACTTAACTGCGACCCCTGCGATTTAGTGCCGCCCACTCTCGTTGCTGTGGCCTTGACTTTGAAAGCCGTACCACCCTTCTCTTCTATAGCCTCTAATGCTTCTCTTGCAGATTTTTCAAAAGAAGTCAATTGTTTGGCAAATCTAATATCTTGTTGTCCTTGCTCTTTTTCAGGTACTATAGCGTGTATAGTATCTATCAAAACTCTAAGACAATCCATACAGACTAAGAATTTTATCGCGGATTCTTTGAGAGTGTCGGTGACTGCGTTAGTAGCATCAATATACTTGCTACCGCGAGCCTTCTTATTGACTTCCGCCGTTCTGATAGTGATATACTCAGTAATGGTATTCTCATTCAGTCCTCTAGGTCTGTTGAGCAAATCCCTAATCTGATTACTTGTCACCGCCATTGAACCTCGCCTCGTAGTCTATAGGAACATCTATAACCACAGCGTTGTTTAAGGGTAATCCTCTCTTCATAACCTTTACAAGTTTAGTCCTTAGAATTTTATCGGTCATTTCAGAAGCGGGAAGCCAATACATAGCCTTCCTATCTGATAGTAGAGCAATCGGGTGGTCAGCGTACTTACCTCCCCACCCTCTAAACAAAGATAGGTTGTACCCGCCCTCATTAGGTTTCCAATACTTTAGCCTGTGTTCCAAAGCCTTAACATCAGCACCTTCAGGAACAGGTATGCCCGCATCCTTAAGTTTCTTGACTAAGGAAGCCTTAGTAGGAGACTTTGCCGCCGCCTTTTTTGGCTTTGGCGCAGTCTTCTTAGTGGCTTTCTTAGCCGACTTCTCGGCCATTAGTTTCACCTTACGTTAATTATCTTGACAATCCTGTTGGTTTTGCCTGCGGTAAAGCCTGCCTCACCCTGATATTCGTGAATGACGCTTCCCATGTAGGAAGTTAGTAGCCAATCGAAACCAAGTCCGGGGACTCTCGTAAGTTCAGTCTCTTGGAAGCCCTCACCGTTGTAGGTAAAGAATTCAGCAGTCTCAGCACCGGGGATAAGCATTAGTCCGTCATCCTCTATTGCGCCCTGCCCTGCTGTTCCGTCACCGTAGTCGCGGGTGTAGTAGAATCTCATCGAAGCGATTCTGCTCAAGTGGTCGCCTAGTGACTCAACAACGTTTCCGTAAAGGGTCGTGTTGAGGATAGCACTTCTCTTGTCTGCGGGAAGCACTACTGCTAGAGGCTCGTTGCCCGAAACCCTTGCGTTAGCGAAGATTAAGTCCATTGCTGCTAGAAGGTCGCCTTCCTCATCTGCGCTGCCTGACCCGAAGGTGGCGGCGGTTGTGTGAGATTGGTTAGCACCGTCATAAAGACCGCTTAGGATGAAGTTGTCAATCTTGTCTGCGCGAGCGCGTACAATTGCCATCTGTTGCCTGTCAATGTTCTCCCACGACTCGCCGCGAAGTCTCACAGCGTCTAGGAAGGTGACTCTACCCTGTCCCTTCTCCAATTTGGTCGTGTAGTTAGCAGTACCGACCTTCGTTGGGTCAGTTAGTGCCACATCGTCTATTGGGTAGTCGAAAGTCCCATTGACTCCGGTGTACCACTTAAACTCTAGCCACGGTACGCTTCGCACACCAACAAGGTCGGTTGCGATTGCGATAGTGTTGCTCTGTAGTTGGATGAAGTCTCTTAGAGTCTGCTCAAGGACTGCATCGCCAACGGAGAAAGGCCCATCAGCCGCGCTCACGTTAAGAATCTGCTCTAGGGAATGGTTAGCCATTTCACGACCACCTTCCGCAAGCAACGGGTATTAAATCACCCGAAGTAAGAGCCAAGTTGCTCTCACCGAAATAGTTTCCTAAGAGTTTTCCGCTAGTGTCAAGGTTGTGGGTGCAATGCCCATCTACTGTGTCATCCACATAGATAGGTGCGCCGAAGTCTATTCCCCCCGCCACAGTCTCGCCGTACTTGATGTAGACAATTCCGCTAAGTGGGTAAACTGCAACCGTTCCCGGTGCTTCAAGTGCGCTGTCTGCATCTCTTGAAGACTCAGCAGCCGTGACTCCTACTACAAGGTCGCCCTTTGCTGTTGCGATTTCCACAAGTCCGTCTGTGTCACTCATCTTTACCAATAGTCCTTGCGAAGCAAGTCCAGCCTCGCATCCTACATTTCTTGTTTCATTTAGTGCTGCCATTTCAAATCATCTCCTTTCTTTCTTCGTATGAAGGTGCGCGCATTCGGTCAGTCTCGTCTGCGGCTAGTGTGCCGTTCCAAGCCTTTGCCCATGCGTTCCAACATCGAGCGTAAATGTCCTCATCGGACTCAACCATCTTACCGTTTAGGTAGTTGGCTACGACCCTCTTAGGGATTTCAGAAGCGACTACAGGTGCTTCCTCAGAAGTCTCACTTACAACCTCTTCCATAACCACAGGTTCGGGGGTTGGGTGGGAAGCCTCCCAAGAAGCAATTAGTCTCTCCACAGTCTCAGCCTTAAGGTCTTCGTGTCCTGTCATTCCCATTTCGGATGCCTTTTCTACAAGGGCAACCCTCTCAGCCTCGATTCGGGCCTCTTCTGCGGCCTCAAACTCAGCCACACGGGATGATGCAAGAACAAGGTCAGCCTTTAGAGCCTCTATTTCGTTCTCCATTTCTGATGTATCAATTGTCTCGTCTGTCATTGCACTCACCATTTGCTTAATTTCCGAAGAATCTGAATGAGATATAAACGTTTTCTCAGTAGCGACACTTTTCTTAACTCTTTTGACACTTTCTATATTGGCTCGCTTGTACGCAGGCTTGTGGACTATAGCCAAATGGTCGAAAGTAAAGTCCTCACCAAAGACTATTCCATCTTCGTCAGCCGAGACAGGTACGCCTGACCCGCCGATGCTAACTCCGTAATCTTCACGCGACCATAGGCCGGACTCAAGAGCGTCAAACAATTCTGTCCTTACTACGTGCGCGACATACCTAACTTCATATCCTCCGCTAGTCTTGTGGAATGTAGCCCCTTTGATGTAGCCTACTACTGCTTCGTTTACTCCGCCATCCATGTTTCTTGTAAAACCTGACCCGTGCTGAGAAGCATCGGGATGATTTAGTGTCACATCTGCGCCTTGCATTCTGTCTGCTAGAAGCCTAGCACCCTCGGCTGTGATTTCCCAATCGTTCTTGTTTTTACCTTCGTGGAATGCTATACCCCTTATTTCTATTATAGTGTCTCCTGTGGTGGCTTCTACTATAGCCTCCATTTCATCAATCTCTAAATCTAAGGTGACAGAAATCGTTCTGCACTTACCATCCCGCATCTCTTTGCCGGGTGGACAAGAATCATAGTCTGCCTTTTTCTTTTTCTTTTTCTTTTCGTCATCATCGTAATATCCTTCGACTTCAAACTCATGCCCTTCGTGCGCCTTCATGCACTCTTCTTTGGAATATCCCTTACCCATACATCTGTCCATATATTCTTTATGTGTCTCGCCATCTTTTGGTGTAGGCTCTGCGGCCTCTACCTTGTTTTTCATGCAAGAACCGTGCTTTGCGCAGGCTTTCTTGTCTTCACAAGAAGCACAGTATTCCATCTTGGCCTTTTTCTTGATAGGCACGCAGTTAGGTACTTTACGCCCACCTTTCATCTTCATGCCGTACTGCTCATAACCTGCTTGGCAAGGGTCATCTTTGTCTTTTGCTCTTACATCAGAAGCGCAGACGCACTCGCCGTCACAGTCGCATTCATCCTCACAGCCGCAGCCACACGGCTCTTCTCCGGCTTCTACTTTCTTACCGCCTCTCCATTGTCTGCAAGACCAATATCGGGCCTTCCACTTTGGGCCGGGATTATCACAGTTATGTCGGCTTCTGAAATTCTTGCGCCTTTCAGGGTCATCTCTCTTGATTTCCATGTTAGGGTCGCCAAACCTTACTAAAACTACATTGCCATTAGCGTTCTTAGTATAAACACCGAATTTTTTAGAAGCACCCTTTGTCCTAAATGGTTTGTTTAGAGTGACTTTTCTACCTTGATATTCTGCTGCTATGGCGTTTAGGTTATCATCTACCATATGTTCGTTCCAATTTTCATAGGCTATCGCCTCGCCTCCGCAACCGCATCCGCACGACATGAGTTTTTGACAGCGAGACTGTTTTATTAATGCTTCTTACGTCTTCTATAAGACCTATTAGCAAACCAAAGTGAAAAACCCCAATTGATAACACCTATAAGAATAATCATTAGCGCGACTACGCTATCTTCGCCCATAGTTTATCCGCTAACTCCCCATCGTAGTATAACAAGAAATTAACAGCAGCAGCATCATCTACCTTGTCTGCCACATCGTAGAAGTCAAGATACTTGTAGTCCCACTCCATGTGGTAAGTAGTGAAGTTATCCTCTACTTGTTGCCCTACGGTATTATTGTCAGAGTCTAGCAATTCTATTTGCATCATAAAGGTAATGTTGGCTTGACAGGAGAAATCAACATCAAACTCGTTGTAGACTGATGTGTTATTGTCTTCCCAATAGGATATAGCATCATATATGTAAGCATAACAATCATCGGTAATTTCTTCTTCCTCTTGTGGGTACTCGCAAGAGCCGTCTTCGTGTGTAGCGGTTTCGTTATAGTTAGTAGCAGCAGGGTCGGTGCATCCGTATATCGCACTCTCTTCTTCGCTGTGGTCGTACTCAAAATCTATAACCATTGAAGTAAATAGAGATATAGTACCGTTTTCTACAAATAGATTGACTCTATGCGTTCCCTCTTCTATGTCCTCAAAGAGAAACAAACCCGTATCTGCATTACGGAAGGGCGCACTCTCTTGAGAATACACATCCCCCATGAATGTTGCGTTATAATAAACGGTGTGTACCTTGTTGCACCATGCGTTATCTAAAATATCTACTGTGATATACAAATCACCATCAACAATATAGTGTTCTGAGGCTACCAACCAATCTTCTTCGCACGCGGGCGCATAAGGATTTAGGTCAGGGTCATCTTCAACAGCGTCTACAAGCGTATCTACAGCAAATTGAATAAACCCTACTTCGTTTAATCCGGCTAATAGCATCGCTATTACTGACCCAATAGTAATCATAAGGGTTCGCAATTCTTGAAAACGTGCGTTTAACTCCTGTATGATATTCTGTTCCTCGTCACCACTCATGTACCGCGTATAGGGTTGAGTGTCCTATCAATCTTGCGAAGGTCTGCCTTCTTGACTGTTTTCGGCAGGTAGGTCGCCCGTTTGTGCAGGTACGGGGTTCAGGTCTTTTCTGCTTTCTCCCTCAGTTTTGTCCTTAGCGGCAGGCATTCCCAATTCTTCTAATGCTTGGTTTAGTGTCAAGATGCCGCTATCCCAACCCATACTGACTCTTTGCATCACGTTTAGTGGTGTTTCGCTATCCATAGCGTCAAACTTGATAGTAGGTAGGTCTTGCTTCCTGTGTTCTATACCTAGCAATTCTAAATGCTTGGAGAACATGATAGCGCACGCTTGTTCCATAATTTTGTGCATCCTACTGATTGCCTGCACAGCCCACAGGTTGGCGTTGTATGTGGCAGCGAAAGTGCTGCCTCTCTCCTGTCCGGCTGCTACTCTTGGCACTTGTAGCACAGCAGCAATGTCAGCGTTAATAGCATCAAGGAAGTCGTGACTGCTTGGAATTGCATTTTCTAAATCTACGTGGTGTATCTCCACATAGTGAGGCAAGACAGGTACTTGGTCGCCTCTTAGCCCTTCAAACAGAGCGATAACGTCATTCATTATTGTGTTGAGTCTGTCGTATTGCTCGGCAGGGTCTTGGATATGCTCAATCGCAGACTTGTCAATAGTAATGTATTGCTTAGTCATGCTGTCCTCAAGCGATACACGGTTGTTTAGAGAATTATACTTCATGCGTATGGCTTGCTTTAGTGCTGAGAATCGAGAAGCACCCCATATACCGTATGTGCTTCTGCCCTTATTGTCTACAAACCAATTGCTTCTATAGTCTACTCTAAAATGAAGCACTTCGTCAGAGGCAATAACCTTCTCATAATTAGAAGCCTCGCGTAGTATGTAATAGACGGGCTTGATAATTGGATTCTCCTTAGATGCTACGAAGTACGAACCCGGCCCGCCTCTTTCATCTACAATGTTTACCTGCGCTACAGGAAGACTTTGTAGGGCTGTGACTCCCACGCCCGCCTTTCCTACTACCTTGTTTATGTCATTACCGTAAACCATTAGGTTTCTCATTGCAGTAATTAGAATGTCATCGAAGTCTAATGTGTCTTCTACTAATTCCTTGACAGCATTTCTTATGCGTGCATTCTTACCTGTCTCATAATTAATCTCGTAATTATTGGCTGTAAGACTAACAGCACGTACCGCACCGTTTAGTTCGGGGTCAAGTTTGAGCATAAGGTCATACATATCAAACTCATTGTCATAATTGCTGTCTTTGTTCAGTTTTTCCGTGTCTCTAACCACATCAGGGATGCCTGCGGCTACTTTGAAGGTCTTGTTGGTCGCAATATGCTTTGCTTCTACCTTTTCTTCTTTTCTTCCTAGCAATCTGTCCACTATGCTACGCTCTGCCATGTCTTTTGAAGTAAATAAGTGTGCTTTAATCATTCGCTTTCATTCTTTTTGCTTTTTTTGGGCTTTTCAGAAGAAATAAACCGTGATACTGCCCTATTTTTGCCTTTTTTTTCAATTTTTTCATAGAGGGTTGAGAGGGGTAAGAGAAAGGCCACCTTAAACAAGCCATTGAAGAAATTGAAGTAATTTCAAAACCGTGATACTGCAAGCCTGTTATTTCTTCCTGAAATTACAAAATGTATAAAAGAATTGCGAAAAGCGAATGATTAAAAGGCAGATGCGCACACGGCTGTTCATGGGGCGAGGCAAACCTGCTGTCACCACCTACACAGGCGGAGAGAAACTAATTGAGAAAGTCGTGAATGAAAACTCATTTCCGAACATTAAAGAATGTGCAGTATACCTGCATAAGATAGAGCCAAGAAGGTCTATAGACGGGTGGCGGTCTAAGATTTACAGGTTTCAGGGTGGAACAGGTAGAGACTTAGTAAAGGAGTGGGCAAGTAAGTCAATAGAAGACGATACATCTTCTTACAGGGCCGTATACTACGATGAACATACAGATTCCTACATCAGCGTAGCACCCGACACTAAAATGCTTGTAGTTATTGACGGTGACACGCACAGGGCTATGAAGAAAGCCTATTCTTCTGATGGCTCTAATCTAAGCCTAGACCAAATGAGCAGAGAGTTTGGCTACCCTTCGTCTTTCATTGCTAAATACATGAAGGCAAACGGGTGGAGTCATAACATGGACATATACACCAACGAAGAGGTCTTGAGCAAGACCGTTGAGCAGTTAGTGGATGAAACGGTGGCATCCAAGCGCAACCAAGTTATGGAGAAGGCTACTAAATCGTATTGGAAGAGCATAGAAAGGGATGCAGACAAATACAAACTACTACAGGAGACTGTGTTAGGCGAATTCAAAGAATTGCTACAGGACAAGGCGAAGCCTGCCAAGCCTATCAAGTTAGACAAGGCAGTTAGAGACTACGCCGTGGTTCTTTCCCCTACTGACCTACACTACGGTAAGCACGGTTGGAAAGACGAAGTGGGTGAAGAATATGACTTGGAGATAGCACGCGAAAGACTTCTGTTGGGTACTCAAGACCTGATTAACAGGCTTCCCGATGCACCTGAAAAGATAGTAGTAGCCACGGGGTCTGATTGGTTTCACGTTGATAACGAATTAGGTCAGACTACGAAGGGTACGCCACAAGACATGGCTGCTTCTCCGGCACGCATACTTATGGATGGGTGTAAACTCGCAAGAGAACACATAGACCTTTTGAGGGGCGTTGCGCCTGTAGAAGTAATATTCATGCGTGGTAATCACGATAGGCACAGCGCACTATTCCTCATGCTGTATCTCGATGCGGCTTACGAAGACTGTGATGATGTGACCGTCATTGCTGACCCGAAACTACGTCAGTATATGACATACGGCAACAACCTTTTAGGTTTTACTCACGGTGATGGTGTTAGAGGCGTTGATTTGCCTTCGGTCATGGCTACAGAAATGAGAAAGGAATGGGGCGAGACTGAAACCCACCTGTGGTTTCACGGACACTTACACCACGAAAAGATGACCGAGACAGGCGGTACTCAGATATTCCAATTGCCAAGTTTGGCAGGCCACGACAGATGGCACTACAGAAAGGGCTACACGCAGGCACGCGCAGGTATTAAAGCGCACCTAGTAGACAAGGAGTTAGGAGTCGTAGGCAGTCTATTTTCTCCGGTGATGCACGAATGAGTATAGAGTGGGTTTCCGCAGAATGTGATGCGTGCGGTTGGGTAGCGAAGAGAATGATGAAGGAGAAGGCTAAAGGTGGCACTTGTCCTTACTGTAAAGCGATAGGGAAACTGAGGCCGAGATAATGGAATGGCAGATGGGTATTATAGTTTACATTATAGGCTTTCTAATTTTGTGGAAAACATCGGGTAGATAATATGAAATTTAACACAGACTTTGCTATGGCACGTTCCCGTAATGATGTGGAATACTTCTATAAGTGGCTCGGCTATACGTGGGGCGACCACATTGGCGAATGGATGAAGATGTACGGTGAGCGTGGAGATGTGCAAGTCCACAGGGTTTGTGTCATCGCACCGCGTGACCACAGTAAGTCTACTACTTTAAGGGTTAAACTACTTCATTGCGCGTTGTTTGAGAAGTGGCGAGACAAGCCCTTTACCTGTTGGCTTTTCTCTGCAAGCAAAGACTTGGCTATACGCAGGCTTGAAGAAATAAGGGAAGATATGAAAAGACACCCCCAACTTAGTAAATACTTAGACACACGTAGGGGGAACAAACTTGAATTACGCTTTACTAATGGCGCGTGGATTAGGGCGACTTCTGTTGGTTCTGCTATACGTGGTGAGCATCCCGCTTGTATTGCTTTTGATGACGTTCTTGATGATTCAGGCGACCAAAATTACGACACTATAAGAGAGTGGTTTAGGAAGAAGGTGACTCCTATGCTGAGTCCCGGCACTTCTATCTATTGTGTAGGTACGCCTCTGTCTATGACTGACCTGTACCACACGGAGATGTTAGACAACGACACTTGGAAAAGTGGAACGTGGTCTGCTGTTATCAATTGGGATGAATACAAGGCTGACCCCGATAATGTAAAGGCTAAAGAATTATGGCCCGAATTTAGACCTATTGATTTCCTACTAGAGCAGAAAGAGGCTATGGGAGAATTGTCGTTTATCCAAGAGTATATGTGTAAGGTGATTGATGATGAGGCTTCTGTATATCCACGCTCTCTGACCCACAAACAATTAGATATGGATGCTGTTCTCAACCCTGAGAAAACAGATGATTGTAAATATGCGATAGGTTTTGACCCCGCACACGGTTTAGGACAGGACTACAGCGTAATGGTGTGTCTGAAACAAGACGAGCAGGGTTTTATACACCTTGTAAATATTTGGCGTAGGAACGACTTCCCACCCGACAAGCAAGCAGACATGATGATAGAGTGGAGTAAGAATTACGGTACACCCGCGTTTGCTGTCGAGTCTGTAGGTTTCCAATCTCTGTACGAGGGTCTACTGTCGCAAAAGAATGCAATGGTAGACTACAGAGAGAGTAAAGTAAGCAACCGACCTTTGAAGCAGGGTCTAATGAATCGTATGCGCGTGTGGTTTGAGAGAGAAATGATAGTGTTTCCCTACGGAGATGACTCTACACGCCGCAAGGTTAATATCCTGTTGGAAGAGTTAAACACTCATGCGTGGAGAGATGGCATGATTATAGACTTGGGGCGGCACAACGACTGCGCTATGGCTATGGCTCATGCGTTAGACCAATTCGTATACAAGACTCCTGATATGCCGTCTGTATTCAAGACAATGAATAAGGGTGCGTGGCAAGGAGGCAAAACAAGAATAAATAGAACGCCGACTACTTTTGGCGGGAAGGTGATTAAGCGTGGCAGGTAAAGGGCCGAGAAATACAAAAAACCATTGTTATATAACTAAGAGAAATACAGTAGGGAGAATTCCCTCAACGCAGAGAAGCCCTAGAACGGGTAGAGTGTATAAGCCTACACCGGAGGGTAAAAAGAAACCCGGCCCACCATGCAGGCGTGACAAGTTTACAGACGCGATAGAGGCTTGCATCAACAGCCCCCTATTAGATGGGTGGGTGACGGCAGACGAAATTGCGTACCACGCTAACAAGTCAATGCCGAAGAGATGGAGTCAGATAACACCATTCGTGGTAGGACAGATAATGCGCAAGTACGTTGCATCGGGCCACATAGAGAAAGACAGATTCAAAACGCTTGACCCATTTTCCTACAGACGGCTCGAATATATATAGTGCTTCTTGAAAAATTTGTCAAAAATTTTGTGAGGCGGTAGCCACTATACGCCGATTGGATATTCAGGTTTTTGGGGGGTCATGCCCTGCCTCAGAATTGCCTATATTTACCCGTTTAAACGCCCATACTCGGCGTTGTTGGGTATCGGTGCGGCATGGGTAGCACCGACCCCCTAAACACGCTTATTTCACGCCTATTTTTCTGCTGATTATACAACCTGAGGTTGTATAGTGGTGAAATCCAAAAAAAATTTGGTGGGGAGGTGGCCGAAGCCACCCCCCCGATTAGCGGGTTCAATTCTCACCCCCTGCCGCTATGAAGGGGACTGAGCGCACCTTCACGCCTGCCTCAGTCAGAGCGTCAGCGTATGCCGCATCAGCCCACATGGTGAATACTTCCTCACCTGCTCGGTCTATGGCGTTGAAGAAAACCACAGCCTGCCACTTCTGCTGCCCCTGAACGGCGGCCTTCTGTGCTGCGGTGGTCACGCTGACAGTCTGCTTCATTCGGCTGTATGCGGCTGCCAAGCGGCCACACTTGCGGCTCACAGAGTAGCACCATACCTTCTCGTTATTGCCGTTGCTCAGGCTGCCCTTTCTCATTCTGAGGGTGGAGGCTACGAGGTGGGACTTTGGGCCACCCCACAGCGAGCGACCCTTGACAGCAGCGAAACCCGCAAGAGTAATGCGGGGTTCGTACTTGGTCTGCTCTCTGTCTCTCAAGGCGAAGGTGTGAGCGAACCAAGCACCCTTTGGTAGCCACCTGCCGAGGCTGTCCTGTGGTCGCATGGAAGCCACCCAATCAACCGCCTTCTGCTCATTCTGAGCCAAACTGTCTCTAATCCACGCCGAGACTTTCAGAGTGGGGTTCACTCTGAGGTGTGCAGGGACATATCCGCGAATCTGTGCTATTTTGTGGTTCACAGCCTCGCGAAATGCCCCCTCTTGGCGGAGGCTTCGGCTAATCTCCTTAGCCGCAGTCAGCGTCTTTTCAGACATTGCGTTCATCATTGTCGTCATCAATACATACACTCCGATAGGGTTCATGTAGCCTCGGCGGGGGCGTTGTTGCTTATCAATTGTCTGTCAATTTGTAGCATCGAAATTCGATTTTTTGCCTCTTACGTGTACGCGGGCGATACAGGTTAGATTTTCGAAATTAATATTTGTAGCACATTTTGTTATTAATCCTAGATTGTGGATTTGCTACAAATTTGTAGCGTTTGAGTTTGCTACAAATTTTTTCAGGGTGAAAAAAAGACTTTGCTACAAATTTTTCTAAACTGAAAAAAAAGACTTTGCTACAAAGAAAAGAAAAGTGAAAAAAACACTTTTGCTACAAAGAAGTAGGCTCAGGAAGAATCAGTAGTCATCCACCATGCAGCCTAGCCCGCAGCCGTATTTTTCGGCTAGGGCTTCCATAGCATCCAGAATTTTTTCTGCCTGCAATTCTGTTAGGTCGCCCTGAAGGGTAATTATTGTGTTCTGCTTCTTTCTGCTTCTTGCCATAAACAGACGAGGGGGGGTGACTACTTAAGGGTGTCGGTCAAGTATTTGTAGCAATTTCACTCTAGCCTGAAGCACATAACTTTGCTACAAATTTGTAGTCCCTACACTCCCACACGCACGGGTGGTTTTGCTACAAATTTTTGCCTGTGCAAAAAAAAAGATTAGGAGGCTTTCGCCCCCTGCTTTCTCTTAATCAGAGCGTCAATAAAGAATTGCTGCCTAATTGAAACCGGAGGCTCTGCTCTTGGGTCATCCATCACATTTCGGCAATACTCACGAAGGCCAATCAGTTGTTCTAAGGTCATTTTGTCAAGGTTGGGAATCCACCTGCTCATATATTGTCGAGTGCGGCTGTCCTTATCAACCTTCCGATTGGAAATTTGTAGCAAACTTCGGGGGAGGGGGAAGGGGTTAATATGCTACAAATTTGTAG
>CERU01002757.1_pt1 | contig 61952 bp, 44 predicted proteins | sample 530741 | NCBI WGS metagenome assembly CERU01 (sample SAMEA2620925, study PRJEB7988) | marine metagenome | biome: marine biome (ENVO:00000447); feature: deep chlorophyll maximum layer (ENVO:xxxxxxxx); material: "saline water (ENVO:00002010), including plankton (ENVO:xxxxxxxx)" | depth 30 m | reverse complement strand
ATTTTCCAGGACAAGGTCGCCTATCGCAACCTGGCGATGGTGGTCATCGACGAGCAGCACCGCTTCGGGGTCGGGCAGCGGCTGATGCTGGCCAGCAAGGGCAAGCGCGCACCGCATGTCCTCGCGATGACCGCGACACCGATCCCGCGCACGCTGACGCTGGCGCAATATGGCGAACTCGACGTCAGCAAGCTCGACGAACTGCCACCCGGACGGCAGGCAATCGATACGGTGGTGATGGGGCAGGAGAAGCTGGCGGCGCTGGTCGACCGGCTGGCCGCGCAGATGGCAGAGGGGCGGCAAGCCTATTGGGTGTGCCCGATGGTGCGCGAAATGGATGGTCCCGAAGATATCGCCGCCGCCGAAGCGCGCTATGCAGCGCTGAAGGAGCGCTTCGGTGACGACGTGGTCATGGTCCATGGACAGATGCCGGGTGAAGCGAAAGACACCGCAATGGAGCGGTTCGCGTGCGGTGATGCGAAATTGCTGGTGGCGACGACCGTGATCGAAGTGGGGGTCGATGTCCCCAATGCCACGTTGATGGTGATCGAGCAGGCGGAACGCTTCGGTCTCGCCCAGCTGCACCAGTTGCGTGGCCGTGTGGGGCGCGGCAGTCAGAAATCCTTCTGCGTGCTGCTTCATGGCGAGGCGCTGTCCGAAACCGCGCAGGAAAGACTGAAGTTGATGCGCCAGACGCAGGACGGTTTCCTGCTTGCGGAGGAGGATTTGCGCCTGCGCGGCGGCGGCGAACTTCTCGGCACGCGGCAGTCAGGCGACACGCCGTTCACGATTGCGACGCTGGATCAGATCACCGAACTTCTGCCTAAGGCCTATGACGATGCGCGCCTGCTGATGGACCGCGACGGCGGGCTCGAAGGTCGCCGCGGAGAAGCGGCACGCGTGCTGCTGTATCTGTTCGAACGCGATTTCGGCGTGAAGACGCTACGCGGCGGTTAGCAGCCGAGCAGTGCGAGGTCTCTCTCGGCCGGGGCACAATAGCTCTGCCCGAACAGCCGGACATGGATCAACCACATCCACAGCCGGTAAGCAGGCAGACGCGCGCGCCAGCCGGCAGCCAGTTCGAGCCGGTCGAAGAACTCTTCGGGCGGGCTGTCGAAGATGGTCAGTGCGGCGGCATCGACTTCGCGGTCGCCATGATAGGCGCATGGATCGATCAGCGTCAGTGCTGCGCCGTTCCAGACGATATTGCCGCCCCACAGGTCACCGTGGAGTAGCGCGGGAGGCGGATGGCGGGGCAACAGGTCGGCCAGCCTTGCGGCCAGAGACTCCACGCGCTGCGCCAATGGTGCAGGCAGGTGTGGAACATGGCACAGCAGGCGCTGGTCGCGCCAGAATTCGACCCAGTCGGTGCGCTGCGCGTTGTGAACCGCAATGTGGCGAAAGGCATGGTCCTCGCTCCATCCGTAAGGCTCGGCTTTCGCGGCTGCGTGCAGGATGTCGAGAGCGTCGGCGAGCGAATGCCAGGCCGCTTCGTCCAACGGGCATGCGGCACCCGCGTCGGTCATCACGAGCCAGTCATCCTGCATGCCGACCACCTCGGGGACTGGCGCACCCAGCGCATGCATCGCACGGAGCATGCGGGCTTCCCGCGCAGTCGTGGGACCGTGCTTGGCGATAAGCGTCCGTCCGTCGGCCAGCGCTAGACGGCTGGCGCCCGAGGTATCGCCGCCCGCGAGGGTCTCGGCCCCGATGACCTTGGCGCCGCAGAGCGGCTCGAGGACGGCGTCAGCGTGTCTCATCGAGCAGGACGGCGACCAGCGCGCGGGCTCCCGCGTCGACTTCGTTCCATGTCGCGCCGAAGCCGTCGGCCCCGCCGTAATAGGGATCGGCCACTTCGCGCCCTTCCTGCCCGGGGACGATATCGAGCAACATGGCGACCCGCGCCCTGCCATCGCCCGGATCGACGCGGGCGATATTGGCCATGTTCGAACGGTCCATGCCGAAGATGTAGTCGAAGTCGTGGAAATCCTGTGCGGCAAGCTGCCGTCCGCGATAGCCGGTAACGTCCACCCCGCGTTGACGGGCTTCGGCGATGGTCCGCGGATCGGGTGCTTCGCCGACATGGTATCCCGCGGTGCCTGCGCTGGCGACATGGACCTCGAGCCCGGCCTCGTCGGCAGCTTTGCGGAAGGCCGCTTCGGCGAGGGGCGAGCGACAGATGTTGCCGAGGCAGACGAACAGGATGCTGGGCGTGGACATGGTGCGACCTAAACGGGCGACTGGCGTCGGCGCAACCCTCACGCAGTGGTGCGGACCTGGTTCCTGCCGCTGGTCTTGGCATCGTAAAGCGCGGCATCGGCGCGCGTCATCAGATGGTCGATATCATCCTCTGCCTGGAACTGGGCGATCCCCACGCTGACGGTAAAGGCGATGATCGCATCATCGCGCACCACCGGTGTCCCGGCGATGGTTTCGCGCAATCGGCCGCACACCGCTCGCGCGCTGGCGAGATCGGCGCGCGGCAGGATCACGCCGAACTCCTCGCCGCCGATACGCCCGACGATATCGTTCTCGCGCAGGGCCGATTTCGCCCGTTTGGCAACTTCTTCGATAACCGCGTCCCCGGCCGGGTGACCGAAGCGGTCGTTAATCCGCTTGAAATGATCGATGTCGAAGATTGCGAGGCTCAACCTCGGGGTCTGTTCGGCCTGCGATGCCGCGATCTCCCGGCTGAGATCGCTCATGAACGAGCGACGGTTGGGGAGGGCGGTCAGCGCATCGGTCATGGCGAAGACTTCGAGCTCGCGCCGGGCGGCATCTTCGCGCGCCAGCGCCTTGCGGACGTAGTTCGTGGTGACGATCGACAGGCCCAGCAGCAACAGACCGATCCCGGCCAGCAGATATTGGTAGAGTTCGTTGGCGACAGCGCTTCTCTGCGCTGCACGCGAGGACGCCGCCAGCGCTTCGCGCTCGCTCGCCTGGATCGCATCCAGAGTGCGGGTAATTGCCTCGATTGCATCGCGGTCGCTCCCGCTTCGCATGATCCGCATCGCGTCGCTCTGACGGTCTTCGTCGGCCAGCTTGATCATCGCGTCGATGACCATGTTCAGATGCGCCAGATCGATTTCCAATGCGCGGGTCCGCAGCAACTGGTCGCGATTGTCGCCGATCAGCGCAGTCAGTCGTTCGTGCGCCGTAGCGGCGGCCTGGCGACCCTCGTTGAAAGGCTCGAGAAAGGCAGGCCTCCCGGTCAGCAGATAGCCGCGACCGCCGCGCACCTGCTGCAGCGCTGCCGAGCGCAGGTGGTCGGTTTCGAGCAGGACCTGTAAGGTTTGATCCTGACGCTGTTCTGCCGCGGTGCGCTCGATCGAGGATTGCCGGGCGCTCCAGCTGGCGCCCGCCAACAGCAGGGCCAGCACGGCGACGCAGCCGATCAGGAAATAACCGCGCCAGTCCGAACCCTGCGTGCGCGCCGCAACGTGCTTTACCAACCACATGATGCAAGGCCCGCTTCCATGAGCGATTTATGCGCCCCGGCTGGTTAATCGTGCGATAACGCTACATGCGGGGGAACCACACGCGGCGACGCATTCAGCGGTTCCGGCGGCCTTCGACAAGCGCATCGACCACGCCGGGGTCGGCCAGCGTCGAGGTGTCGCCCAGCGCCCCGTGATCGTTCTCGGCAATCTTGCGCAGGATCCGCCGCATTATCTTGCCGCTGCGGGTCTTGGGCAGGCCGGGAGTGAAGTGGAGATGGTCGGGTGTCGCGATCGGACCGATTTCCTTGCGCACATGCGCGCGCAGTTCGGCGGTCAGGTCTTCGCTCTCCGCAACACCGGCATTGAGCGTGACGTAGCAATAAATTCCCTGACCCTTGATGTCGTGCGGGAAGCCGACCACCGCGGCTTCGGAGACGTTGGGATGGAGGACCAGCGCGCTCTCGACTTCCGCCGTGCCCATGCGGTGCCCCGACACGTTGATCACATCGTCCACGCGGCCGGTGATCCAGTAATAGCCATCTTCGTCGCGGCGGCAGCCATCGCCGGTGAAATATTTGCCGGAATAGGTGCTGAAATAGGTCTGCACGAAGCGGTCGTGGTCACCGTATACCGTGCGCGCCTGTCCCGGCCAGCTGCGGGTGATGCACAGATTTCCCTCCGCCGCGCCGTCGAGCACCTCGCCCTCGGCATCGACCAGCTGCGGGCATATGCCGAAGAAGGGGCGTCCGGCGCTGCCCGGCTTCATGTCATGCGCGCCGGGCAGGGTGGTGATCATCACGCCTCCGGTTTCGGTCTGCCACCAGGTATCGACGATCGGCAGTTCGCCCTTGCCGACGGTGTCGTGGTACCAGCGCCAGGCTTCCGGATTGATCGGCTCGCCCACGCTGCCCAGAAGGCGCAGCGACGACAGGTCGTGCTTCGTCACGTGCCCTTCGCCCTCGCGCATCAGTGCGCGAATGGCCGTGGGCGCGGTGTAGAAGATATTGACCTGGTGCTTGTCGCAGACCTGCCAGAAACGGTCGTGATCGGGGTAATTGGGCACCCCTTCGAACATCAGCGCGGTCGCGCGATTGAGCAGCGGACCGTAGACGATATAGCTGTGCCCGGTGACCCAGCCGATATCTGCGGTGCACCAGAAAACCTCGCCTTCGCGGTAATCGAAGACATGACGGAAGGTGGTCTCGGTCCAGACCGCATAGCCGCCCGTCGTGTGCAGCACGCCCTTGGGCTTGCCGGTCGAGCCCGAGGTGTAGAGGATAAACAGCGGGTCTTCCGCTTGCATCGGTTCGCAGGGGCAATCGGCTGCGATGTCGGCAGAAAGTTCGTGGTACCAGTGGTCGCGGCCGGGGGTCATGGCCACCTCGCCCCCGGTATGGCGCAGCACCAGCACCGCCTTGACCGAAACCTTGTCGAGCGCGGCATCGACATTGCCCTTCAGCGGAATGCGCTTACCCCCGCGCAGCCCCTCGTCGGCGGTCACGATCCAGTCACTGCGGCAGTCCTCGACCCGCCCCGCGATCGCTTCGGGGCTGAAGCCGCCGAAAATGACCGAATGGATCGCCCCGATCCGCGCGCAGGCGAGCATGGCGAAGGCGCCTTCCGGAACCATCGGCATGTAGATCGTCACCCGGTCACCCTTCGCCACGCCCATCTTGCGCAGGGTGTTGGCCATGCGGATCACTTCGGCCTGCAATTGGGCATAGGTGATCCGGCGCACGTCACCTGCCGGATCGTCGGGCTCGAAGATCAGCGCGGTGCTGGCCCCATGGCCCGCCGCGACATGGCGATCGACCGCATTGTGGCAGATGTTGAGCACGCCGTCCTCGAACCAATTGATCGATACCGGATCGTAGGACCAGTTGGCGATCACGGTCGGGTCCTCGATCCAGTCGAGCCGATCGGCCTGGCCAGCCCAGAACGTATCGCTGTCCTCGATGCTGCGCGCGTAGAGCGCCTGGTAATCTTCCAGCGTACAACCGGTACCCTCAATGGCCGCCATGGGACGCTTGACCCAGCCCGAACGATCCTCTGCCTCAGTCATGCCGCATTTCTCCCTCTTGTGTGTGTATCTCTAGGCATTCGGCGCGATGCTGCAAACGGTTAGTCGGGCCTCGCAATTCGGCGTTCCACCGGTTACGGCGCCCCCCATGACCCTGTTTCGCAGCTTGATGGCCGGTACCGGCCTGTCGTTGGCGCTGTGCGCCGCTACCCCAGCATTCGCCCAGGATGATCCTGTGATCGTCGTGACCGGCAGCGGTTTGGAGGAGACACCCGCTGCGCCGGCCTACGATACCCAGGTCATCGACCGTGACCAGCTGGTGTCGGTACCCTCGGGCCGGATCGAGGATGCGCTGAGCGCGGTCGCAGGTTTCCAGCAATTCCGCCGTTCGGACAGCCGTTCTGCCAATGCTTCGGCGCAGGGCGCGACGCTGCGCGCGCTGGGCGGCAATGCGACCAGCCGAGCGCTGGTGCTGCTCGACGGTGTGCCGATGAGCGATCCGTTCTTCGGTTATATCCCCTTCAGTGCAATCGCGCCCGAGCGCCTGGCGCAGGTGCGCGTAACGCGGGGCGGGGGATCCGGGCCCTTCGGTGCGGGCGCGCTGGCAGGGACGATCGAGCTGGAGAGCGCCGGCATCGACACCTTGGGCGGTTTCACCGGACAAGCGCTTGCCAACGACCGCGGCGAAACCGAACTGTCGGCCCACACCGGCGCGCAGCTGGGCAGCGGTTTCGTCGTGGCGTCAGGGCGCTGGGACCGCGGAAAGGGATTCTTCACCACGCCCGAGGCGGACCGCGTTCCGCTCAGCGCGCGCGCCGCATTCGACGGCTGGTCGGCCCAGATTCGCGGTGTGGCCCCGGTGTCGGGCGATGTGGAACTGCAGGTCCGGGGGCTGGCCTACCGTGACGAACGCACGCTGCGGTTCGAAGGGGCCGACAGCACGATCGAGGGACAGGATGCCAGCGTGCGACTGGTTGGCCGCGGCGCCTGGGCCTTCGATGCGCTTGCTTATATCCAGGCACGCAACTTCACCAATATCGTCGTCAGCTCGAGCCGCTTCGTCCCCGTGCTCGACCAGCGCAACACGCCTGCGACGGGGCTGGGGGGCAAGTTCGAACTGCGGCCCCCGGTGGGCGATGCGCATGTGCTGCGGCTGGGGGTGGACTATCGCAATGCGCAGGGCGAATTGTTCGAAACCGCTATCAGCGCCTTTTCGGGTAACGTCACTGCGCGCCGGCAGGCGGGCGGGACCAACACCGATCTCGGTTTCTTCATCGAGGATGACTGGACCCTGGGGGCAATGGTGCTGACCGCGGGCGCGCGGCTCGATCGCTGGACCATCCGTGACGGGTTCTACCGTGAGCGCGACGCTGCGGGCACGCTGCAGATCGATGCCGGCTATCCGGACCGCTCGGGCTGGGATGCCTCGTTTCGTGGAGGATTGCTGTACCGGGCGAACCCGCTGATCGCCCTTCGTGCCGCAGCCTATTCGGGCTTGCGGCTGCCGACACTGAACGAATTGTACCGCCCCTTTGTGGTTTTCCCCGTCGTCACGCAAGCGAATGCCGCCCTCGAGAACGAGCGTCTCGAAGGGTTCGAGGCGGGTGTCGATCTCACGCCGTCATCGGGCGTCAAACTGTCGCTGACCGCCTTCGACAACCGGGTGAAGAATGCGGTGGCCAACGTCACGCTGGGCACCAATCTGCGTCAGCGCCGCAATATCGACGCGATCCGTGCGCGCGGCCTCGAAGCCGCCGCATCCGCGAATGTCGGGCGGCTCTCCTTCGATGCTTCGGCTTCATGGACGGATGCCGAAGCGCGCGGTTCGGGATTTGCTGCAGTGCTCGACGGAAACCGTCCGTCGCAGACGCCGCGTTTTGTCGGCGGGGCATCGCTTGCCTGGCGCCCGGCAGAAGCCTGGCTGCTTTCGGCCACGATCCGTCATGTCGGTGCGCAGTTCGAGGACGATCGCGAAACCAACATCCTTCCAGCCGCGACCACGCTGGATGCCTACGCGCAGATACCCCTGCTTCGAGATGTCGCGCTGGTGCTTCGCGGCGAGAATCTGACCGACGAGACCATCATCACCCGCAACCAGAGCGGATCGATCGATCTCGGCGTCCCGCGGACTGTCTGGGCGGGGGTGAAGATCGGCCTCTGACCGGCGACCTTCACCTCACCTGCAGGTCAGACGACTGCGAGATGCCGATTGCTCAGCGTGCCGCTGTAATTTTTCTTCAGTCGCACCTTCCGTTCGAGATCATCGATGATCGCGCCGCTGAAATCGACTCCGCTGAGGTCTTCCATATAGCTGAGCGCACCAGGGCTATCGACATTCACTTCGATCATCCGGTCTCCGACGATATCGAGCCCGGCCAGATACATGCCATCGTCTATCAGCTTGGGCGCGCACATCTCGGCCGCGCGCATCGCCGCCTCGTCGGGCTGTTCGAGATCGGCCTTGCCCCCCGCCGACAGGTTCGAGCGATGATCTTCGGTCGTGCTCGAGCGGCGCAGCGAGGCGAAGGTGCCGTCGACTTGCAACGGACGCCCGTTGAGCGTGATGACGCGAAGGTCGCCCTCGGCTGCAGCAGGGAGGTACTCCTGCACGATCGCATAGCCATCGCGAGTGATCGATTCGATGATCTGGTTGAGGTTCTGGCGGTTCTTCTTGTCGACAATGAAGACTCCTTGTCCGCCCGAACCTTGCAATGGCTTGAGCACACCCTTGCCGTCATGTTCTTCCAGAAACGCGCTGACTTCGTCGGCGTGGCGCGTGATGCAGGTGGCCGGGCGCACTTCCTCGGGAAAATGCTGGAAATAGGTCTTGTTCTGCGCGTCGGTCAGATGGCTCGGATCGTTGAGCACGATCGTGCCGTGCGCGGCCGCAAGCTGCGCGAACAGCAGCGACGACGGCGGCGCCCACGGCCGCGTGGTCAGTTCGTCGGCCGGGTCGCTGCGTAGCATGACGATGTCGCAATCCTCGACCACGATACGCTTTTCCGGAGCGTCGTTCTGGAGGTGGTCGAGATAGGCGGCGTCATCAGCATAGTCTCCCGGCTTGGGCACGCTCGCCATCGCGCAGATCCGCCCCGAGGATTCGTAGATGAAATCCGCCAGCCCGAAGAAGGCCAGTTCGTGCCCGCGGGCGGCGGCCTTCCGAGCGAGGCGGATGGTGGTGTAATCGGCCTGTTCGGTCTCGATCCGATTGACGACAAATGCGAGTTTCATGCTGCAGTGCTTTCCGTGTAGAATTGTTCGACGCGCATTTGCCGAATTGGGGAAATGGGGTCTTTGGCTGGCGGTGCCGCAAATTCATCGGGCACGATTGCGGGCGGTTGCAGGAAGCCATCGTCGAGAAGCCGTTCCAGCAGTGCGCGCTGTTTAAGCGCGAACTTGCCGATGAAGAGGAATTCCGTCGATCCGCCGCCTGCCAGATAGGCGAGCAGGTCGACCAGCCCGTGCAGGTACAACGCGTCCTTGGTCATGCCGCCACCGCGCAATGCGCGGACGGTGGTGTCGAATGCGGTTTCGCTACGCAGGTGATACTCTTCGCGCATCTTTGCGAATATCTCGCTTGCAGGACGGCCGTCGATTGCCATGCGGGCAGCCACCACGCGCGCTGCCAGGACCCGCAGGCGTGACGGCGGCATGTCGCCAGCGAGGTATTCTGCCAGAACGGCGATGCCTTCCTGCAATGCATCATAATCGGCGAGCCCGCATTCGAGCACGCTGAGCGGTTGGCAGCGACCGTTGAACCGCGTCACCGTATGGGTGCCGACTTCATGGCGGATCAGCGGTTCGACGCGGTTGCGCGGACAAGTATAGTCGAAGGCGACATGCAGATTGCCCGCTGCTGTGAAGATGTGGGTGCCCGGCGTGGTTTCCTCCACCACTTCGAAATCGAAGCGCGGATCTTTCGCACGGTAGCTGTCCATCGCCTCGCGTGCAGCTGCCATGAAGGCCTGCGCATCGACGCGCTGGGCGGTTGGCCGGTCGCGGATCGGCACCTCTTCAAGCACTTTCTCGGCTACCGCCAACAGGGCCGCATCGACATCGCCGAACAGGTCGATCGATGCCATGGTGAAGCCGTCGCGGCCGCGCAAGCGGACCAGTTCGATCTGGCGGTCGAGTTCGCGCTGCTTTTCGATCAGCAGCGCCTCGATATCGAGATTGCCAAGCTGTCGCATCGGGAGGTCGAGCAGTTGCGAGCGCAGCGCCCCGAGATCGTCGGGGATCGGCGGGTATTCCAGTTCGGGCAGCACCTTGTACCCGCTGTCGCGAAAACCTTCGGCGACCGCGTCGAGGTTCGTCGGCGTGAGATAGGACAGCCAGTCGATCCGGCCGTCGATCCGTGCCAGCGCCCGGTCCGTTTCGCGGGCCGTTGCGGTAAATTCGATGTCATCGCTCATCGGTTGAGCTTGGCCAGTTCCGTGCGGGCCACGCCGAGCGCATGCATCAGCCCGGTACGCAGATCCTGCGCCGCGCCGATGTCGAGCGTGCCCGTCCATTCGTCCATGAATATCTTCTTGTATTCAAGGGTGATGACGCAGGTGCGCTTGCCATAGGTTTCGAACAGCCATTCGGGGAAGTTCCCGCCATCGGGATAGCGGACATTTTCGCCGATCTGCAGCGCATTGCCGCGCATCGTGTGTCGCCCGAGCTCCTCGGTGAAGCGCCCCAGAAGATCGCCGAATACCCCGCGGTCGAGCGTTGTTGCTCCGATATCGATATCGGGGTTTTCCTCGACTGGCGCCGCTTCGGCCTTCGCCCCGTCGCGGCGGTGGTTGTAGCTGTGAAGATCGAGCACCAGAAGCCGGCCGTGCTGGTCGAGCAAACGGTCGAACAGCGTCCGCATCTCGGCATAGAAGCGATCGTGCAATTGGCGCGAAGTCTCGATCTGGCCTTCGGGAAGCCCATCCTGCCAGATCTTCAGGCCCCAGGTATCTGCCGGATCGGGGCTGATGCAGCCCGTGCGGGGCCGGTTCATGTCGCATTCGAAGCGTGAGCGGTTCACGCGGACGAGGTTGTCGCTCAGTGACAGGAAATAGTCGGTAAGCGGGTCTTCCTCGCGCCGGCGGTCTTCGGGATCGATCGCGAGATAAGGCGCCAGCTCGTCACGGACGACATGCCCGGCGTGGATGGCAGTGGCCACGACCGGGCCCCCGTTGGTGATGATATTCCAGGGCGGCCCATCGTTGTGGGAGGCGGTTTGTTGTGCTTGCATGGTAGGACAATGCCTCGCCGCGGGGAGGGGTCCGAGAAATTGTCTCCCACGGCTTTTGGCCGCTGCGCGGATGCCGCAGGGCGCCGCTCACGGGACTACGATACCGCGAGGCCAGCGGATTTGCCGAATCCGGGCTGCATGCCCCGGCCGTGGGTGGTTCGAACCGGTCCTCAGGCCGCCCATGGCCCGGTGACGGCCAGGGTGCGGGTGGGCGAATAGGCGTTGACGAAGAACCATCTGCCATCGGGGGAGAAGCATCCGCCGGCAAGTTCGGTCTGCATCCGCAGGCGTCCAAAGGGATAGGCGTGCCCATCCGGGGTGATGCCGCGCAAATGGTTGTCGACCACGTCGGTGTACTGGTCCTCGCAGACGATCAGATGGCCACTGGGGCCGACGGTAAGGTTGTCGCCATAGTTGAACTGATCCTCGCGCTCGCTTTCGAAGAACAGTTCGATCGTATCCGCGGTTGTTCCCCGGCCCGGAACAAGCCGGAAAATCTGGCCCAGCTTGCGCTGCCCGCCATTGGTCGAGCAGACGAACAATGCGTCGGTCCCCATGTGAATGCCTTCGCCGCGTGCGACCAGCGCCGCGCCTCGCGCCGCCGCGCGGTGACGCAGATCGTCCTGCGGTGCCTCGACGTTCTCGCAGTCGATCCAGCGCACCGCATGGCGCGTGCCAGCGGCCATGGCCGGGCCTGCCCAGTTGCGCGTATCGGCCAAGCCTTCGACCACCATGGCCTGCAGGTGTCCGCCTGCGCGCAGATTGCCCGGAACTGCCGGGAGGAAACGATACAGTACGCTGTCGCCGCGATCCTCGGTCAGATAGACGATGCCGGTCACGGGATCCACGCAAGCCGCCTCGTGGTTGAACCGGCCCATTGCGGTGAGCGGCACCGGCTCGACAAGCCCGGTTGCCGAAGCGGGAACTTCGAACACCCAGCCATGACTTTGCGCGAGGCCCTTGCCGGGTCCCACGGGCGCTTCCTCGCAGGTCAGCCAGCTTCCCCATGGCGTGATCCCGCCAGAACAATTGCGGATGGTCCCCGCCAGTGTGCGAAACTCGCGTTTGACTTCCAGCGTACGCGCATCGAGCACGATATTGGTCGTGCCCCCCGGCACGATCGCTCCCTCATGGGTGCCGTAACCTGCGGCCGGCGTGCCGCCCGCTTCGTCGCTCGGTACGAGCTCGTGATTGCGGATGAGCACCAGCTCGTCGCGCCCCAAGGGCAGGCAGCCCATGCCATCGGCCTTGTCGGGCACGGTCCCGCCGTCGTCCATCGGCGTGCCGAGCTGCGACAGCAGGCGGTAGGAAAAGCCGCGCGGCAGGTCGAGCATCCCTGCGGGATCGGGGATCAGCGAGCCATAGTCGGTAAAGCCGCTTCCCGAAGCGGCCAACGGAGATGCCTGTCTCGTGCAGCCGTTCAGCAGCAGTCCCGCAAAGGCTGTGCCCGTTGCGCCGAGAAAGTTTCGTCGGTCGATATGCATGGTATCTCGGTCCTCGATCCTGCTCTTGCTCGGGCGCGATTTTGCTGCGCGGCCAATTTTTTCCGCATCTCGCTCACTCTGCGCCGGTGACGCAGGCGAGGCAACCGGGACTAACTGTCGAAGATGACACATTGACTGCGCTCCGCCGCAAGGCGACAGATCGGTCGAACCGCGAGCGAGAGGATTGACGAGATGGCGATAGGCAGGCTGGCGACGGGGATCGCATTGCTGGTAATACCGATGGGCAGCGTCTTGGCACAGCAAGCCGAAGCCGCGCCGCATGACGCACCGGCACGAAGTGTCGAAAACCAGCGCGCGGCGCCCATGACGGGTGCGGCAATGGGCAGCGACCGCACCGGGCCCGAACGCCGTTTCACCGGCGCCGATCTGTTCGACATCGCGATTGCGGCCGACCCGCAGATCAGCCCTGATGGCCGCCATATCGCCTATGTTCGCCGGACGAACGACATCATGTCCGACCGCGCCGTCAGCTCGATCTGGTTGATCGACACCCGCACCGGACGCGAAACGCCGCTCGCCGGGCGCAATGGCGATGCCTTCAGCCCGCGCTGGTCGCCCAGCGGCGACCGTCTTGCCTATGCGTCGACCGAAGCGGGCGGGGCGCAGCTGTGGGTGCAATGGCTGGATGGCGGCGAGGCCATACGCCTGACCGGCCTGCCGACGGGCCCGTCGAGCATCGCCTGGGCCCCCGACGGCCGTTCGATTGCCTACACTATGAAGGTCAAGGACGAGGGGCCAAAGCTGGGATCGGCGCCGGCGAACAAGCCGGAAGGCGCCGACTGGGCCGAACCGCTCGAGATCCGCGACCTGCTGACCTATCGCGCCGACGGGCAGGGGTATGTCGAGCCCGGTTTCCAGAAGATATTCCTCGTTCCGGCAACCGGGGGTGCGCCGCGGCAGCTGACCTACGGGCGGTATCACGACGGCGGCCCGCTCAGCTGGTCGCCCGATGGATCGACGATCTATTTCGGTGCCAACCGGCGCGCGGACTGGGAAGAGGATCCCGTCGAGGGCGAGATCTACGCGCTCGATGTGGCGAGTGGCAGCGTGACCCAGCTGACCGATCGGGACGGCCCCGATCATAGCCCGGTTGCATCGCCCGATGGCCGGCTGGTGGCCTATCTCGGCTTCGACGATGCCCTGCGCGCCTATGAGGATGACGACCTCTATGTCATGGACCGCAGTGGCGGAAGCGTCCGCAATCTGACCGCCGAGTGGGGATACAGCCCTGCGGGTATCCGGTGGGATGCCGACGGCCGCGCGATCTACGCGCAATATGATATCAGCGGGGAAACCCGCGTCGCGCGTATCGGTCTCGATGGCTCGGTGCGCGATGTGGTCGAGGGCGTCTCGGGCGGGGGGCTCGATCGGCCCTATACCGGGGGGAGCTTCTCAGTTTCGGACAACGACGCGATTGCCTTCACGGCGGGAACGGCCACGCGCCCGGCGGAAGTCGGCCTGCAACGCGGCGGCGACCCTCGGATACTGACCGATCTCAACCGCTCGCTTCGCGCGGTGAAAACGCTGGGCGAAGTGCGCCGGATCTCGGTACCGTCGAGCCATGACGGGCTCGAGATCGAGGGGTGGCTGACCTTGCCGCCGGGCTATGCCGAGGGCCAGCGTGTGCCGCTGATCCTCGAAATCCATGGCGGACCCTTCGCCGCCTACGGCCCGCATTTCTCCTCCGACAACCAGCTTTATGCCGCTGCCGGCTATGCCGTTCTGTCGGCCAATCCGCGCGGTTCGACCAGCTACGGCGAAGACTTCGCCAACGAGATCGACAAGGCCTATCCGGGCAATGACTATTTCGATCTCATGTCGATCGTCGACCGTGCGATTGCGCTGGGAATTGCCGATCCCGACCAGTTGTTCGTTACCGGAGGATCGGGCGGCGGCGTGCTGACCAGCTGGATCGTCGGCAAGACCGACCGGTTCAAGGCTGCCGCCACGCAGAAGCCCGTGATCAACTGGACCACGCAGGCGCTGACCGCCGACGGTCCCGCGTTTTTCGGCCGTTACTGGATCGGCGCACAGCCCTGGGAAGACCCCGAGACCTACTGGCGTCTCTCGCCGCTTTCGCTCGTTGGCGAGGTGGAAACGCCCACGCTGGTGGTGGTCGGCAGCGAGGACTACCGCACGCCGGTCAGCGAATCCGAGCAATATTACACCGCATTGCGGCTGCGCGGCGTGCCTACCGCTCTGGTCAAGGTGCCCGGCGCCAGCCACGGCAGCATTGCGGCGAGGCCGTCGCAATCGGCCGCCAAGGCTGCGGCGATTCTCGCCTGGTTCGACCGCTACCGTTCCGGGTGGACCCGGACCGCATCACCGGCCGAGTAAGGCGGGGCAGGCCGGTCTGGCGCGCGAGGTGAGCGCGTGTTTCATCTCGGGCACCGGTTTGCGCGCCTAGAACCAGGCGCGCAAACCAACCGCTATTTTCAGGCCATCGGGGTCTTCTCCCGCAAGGCGCGCGATGTCAGCGGTTTCGCCCGTTTTCGCTTCGTATTCGAGACCGATGTAGGGCGCGAATTCGGGAACGATCTCGTAGCGTAGCCTGAGCCCGGGTTCGATCTTGGTGATCCCTGCGCCGATCTCGCGTGCAGGAATGTCCTGCGCGGCGAACTCGGCCTCGATACGGGGCTGAAGAATGAGCCGCTGCGTGATTTTCTGGTCGTATTCGGCCTCGATCCGCGCAGTCAGCTTGCCCCGGTCGGACAGGAACAGCGCTCCGTCGACATGGAACATGTAGGGCGCAAGACCCGCCACGCCGACGACCAGATGCGTGCGCGCCTCGGGTTCGGGATCGAAGCGGACGCCCGCTTGCAGATCGAAGAAGGGGCCGATAGCGCGGCTGTAGAGCGCCTGGATCTCCGCATCCTCCAGCGCGCCGCCGATCTCGCCTTCGCCTTCGGTCTTGAGCACGAAGCGATTGATGTCGCCGCCATACCAGGCTTGGGCATCCCAGACATAGCCGTCCTCCGCGCCATCGGCCGCAAGCCGGGCTTCGAGCCGTTCGACGAAGATTTTGCCCGTGACCATGCCGCCGTTCTCGCGCGCGAGCTGGCGGCGGGCGGGCGCCATGGCCGCGCTGCCCCAGATCGCGTCGGCGGCATGCTGCGGCCCTTCGAGCGCACGCCGAGGCAAGGCATCTTCGGGCGCCGCGCCGGGAGCCGACTTTTCCGCCATGCCCCGGTGCGCGCCATGATCCATCCCCGCCATCGGGTCGTCCATGGTCTCCGCCGGCGGGTCGCCTTCTTTCGGTGGACACTGTTCGGGCGGCAGGTGTCCCATCGCGCAGTGGTCCATTTGCGGCTGCGTCCCGGCGTTTTTCCCGTGCTCCGCATGGTCCTGCGCGGCGAGCGGCGCGGCCATCAGCATGGCCCCGGCTAGCAGTGCGGCGCGCCTCATGCTTCCGCTCCTTCGGGGAACGGCCGCACGGTCACCACCTGCATCATGCCCGCATGCATGTGGTAGAGAAGGTGGCAGTGAAAGGCCCAGTCGCCCGGTTCGTTGGCGGTGAGGTCGAACGTGGCGGTTCCGCCGGGTTGCACCACAACGGTATGCTTGAGCGGCTGGTGCATGTGGTCAGCACCGTTGACGAGTTCAAAAAAGTGCCCGTGCAAGTGGATCGGATGCGCCATCATCGTCTGGTTGACCAGCTTCACGCGAACCCGTTCATCATAGCCGAAACGGATCGGATCGTCGGTCACCGCGGTGAACTTCCGGCCGTCGAACGACCACATGTAGCGTTCCATATTGCCGGTAAGATGGATTTCCATTTCGCGGTCGATTTCGCGGTGGGGGTTCATCCGGCGGGCCCTGAGATCGGTGTAGCGCAGCACGCGGTGGCTGACCGTATCCAGCCCGAGCCCGGGGAAGTCCATCCGGTCCATCGGCATGGGGGCGACCATGTCCACGCCGGGCCCCGCTTCGACATCGGCGGGCAGCGCCGATGTGTCGCGCATCGAATGGTCCATGCCCTCCATGCTCGCCATTCCGCTTCCGGAATGCGCGGAATGGTCCATCATCCCCATGTCCGCCATGGTCAGCGTGGGGATCTGGCGCAGGGGGGGCGGGGTGGCGATATGCCCCTTGTGACTGGTCAGGCTGGCGATGCCCATACCGCTGCGGTCCATAGCCTCGGCAACGATGGCATGGCTGCCGGCGGGCGGACTGACGATGACGTCGTATGTCTCGGCTACACCGATCTGGAATTCATCGACTTCGACTTCGTCCACGTCCTGGCCGTCGGCCTGGATCACCGTCATCGGAACGCCGGGAATACGCAGATTGAAGAAGGTCATGGCCGACCCGTTGATGACCCGTAGGCGCACGCGCTCGCCCGGAACGAACGCGAACTGCAGATCGTCCTGCGGCCCGTGGCCATTGATGAGGAAGGTATAGGTGCTGCCCGTCACGTCGGAGATATCGCGCGGGTTCATACGCATCTTGCCCCACATGCGGCGCATGGCACCGGGCATGGTGCCTTCGCTTGCGGTCAGCATGTCGCGCTGGAAATAGTGTTCGCCGACCTTCAGCTTGCGCATGATGTCATGCGGATGGAGCGGCGTGAATTCGCTGAGCAGCACTACGTAATCGCGGTCGTAGCGCGGATCGGGCTCGGCACTTTCGACAATGATCGGACCATAGTGACCGGCCTGTTCCTGCAATCCCGAGTGCGAATGCCACCAATAGGTGCCGCTCTGGCGGATCGGGAAGTCGTAGGTGAACCGTTCGCCGGGACGGATACCGGGAAAGCTGACCCCCGGAACGCCGTCGAACTGGAACGGGACGAGCAGGCCGTGCCAGTGAATCGAGCTGTCCTCCGCGAGCGTGTTGGTGACGTGAAGCCGCGCTCGCTGGCCTTCGCGCAACCGCACCAGCGGGCCGGGGATCGTTCCGTTTACCGCCACGGCATGTCCCGAGCGGTTGCCGGTGGCGAAATGGTGATTGCCGATGGCAAGCTCGATATCCTTCCCGGAAACCTCGCCGAACCCTTTTCTGGCGTGCGAAAGCGACTGTCCTGTCGCCCAGGCAGGCATGGGCAGCGCGCTGGCGGCTGCAAGCGCGGCGGTGCTCTTGATGAGGTGGCGGCGGGAAAGAGTGGACATGCGAAACTGCTTCCAATTGAACCTGCGGTCGAACCGATATATACCCCCATAGGGTATTTTGACAGGACGATGGAATGGCCGAAGCGAAAAAGGCAGGGATCAACCGGCTCAACCGCATTGCGGGTCAGGTTCGCGGCGTCGCCCAGATGGTCGAGGACGATCGCTATTGCATCGACATCCTGCACCAGATCCAGGCGATCAAGTCCGCGCTGGCAAAGGTGGAAACGCAGGTCCTGAAGGATCACGCCGCCTGCTGCGTCGCCGAGGCCATCGCCAGCGGCAATGCCGACGACCAGCGCGAAAAGTTCGAGGAACTGGTGACGCTGTTCGAAAAGGCGAAACGGTGAGCGCGGTTCGAAACCAAGGAGAACACACATGATTTCATCGCTCGGATCGGCGCTTTCTCGCCGGACGCTGGCGGGTTCGCTCGCTCTGGGGGCGGCATTGACCGCCTGCGCTGCCCAGGCGGCCAGCCTGACCATGTACCGCGATGCCAATTGCGGCTGCTGCCTCGCCTGGGCCGAGCATGTAGAGCGCGGCGGGGTACACGATGTCGAGGCGGTCAGTCATCCCGATATGGCAGCGGTGAAAGCCGCACACGGCGTGCCCGCGGATCTGCTTTCGTGCCATACCGCTGTCGTCGATGGCTATGTGATCGAAGGGCACGTGCCCGTCGCCGATATCGAACGCCTGCTGGCGGAACGCCCTGAGGGCGTTGCCGGGCTCGCGGTCGCAGGCATGCCCGTCGGATCGCCGGGTATGGAACATGGCGATCACCGGCAGGCCTATCAGGTCATCGCTTTCGGGCCTGATGGCCGCAAGGTCTGGTCAAGCTATCCGGGCGGCGCCTCGTGAGCACGAAGACCGCGACAGTCTACCGGATGGTGATGCCGGGGCATCTGTGCCCTTATGGCCTGAAGACGGTCGACCTGCTGAAGCGCGAAGGCTTCGCTGTCGAGGATTACCATCTCGAGACGCGCGCCGAAACCGATGCCTTCAAGACCGAGCACGATGTCGCGACCACGCCGCAGACCTTTATCGATGGGGAGCGGATCGGCGGCTATGACGACCTGCGCGAATATCTGGGCAAGTCCCGCAGCCAACCCGAAGAGGGCGAGACAAGCTACCAGCCGGTTCTCGCCATCTTCGGCGTCGCTTTAGTACTCGCCTTGGCGATCAGCTGGTATGTCTTCGAAACGGTTTTGACCGTGCAGGCGGCCGAATGGTTCGTCAGCCTTTCGATGGCGCTGCTCGCCATCCAGAAACTACAGGATCTGCGCAGCTTTTCGACCATGTTCCTGAATTACGACCTGCTTGCACGCCGGTGGGTTCGCTACGGATATATCTATCCCTTCGGCGAAGCGCTCGCAGGTATCCTGATGGTGGCGCATGTGCTGCCGATCATCTCGGTCCCCGTTTCGCTGTTCATCGGTACGGTCGGCGCGGTGAGCGTGTTCAAAGCCGTCTATGTCGACAAGCGCGAGCTCAAATGCGCCTGCGTGGGGGGCAACAGCAATGTCCCGCTCGGTTTCGTTTCGCTGACCGAGAACCTGTTCATGATCGGCATGGGACTGTGGATGGGGGCCAAGGCGCTGGGCCTTGTCGCGGTGTAACCTCCAGGCAAGCAGGGTCAGCTCTTGCCGAGGCCCACGCGGGGGACCGCCGCCCAGGACGTGTCGTTCCGGAAGTAGCGGCGGATACCGGCCATGCGGTACCAGAGATTGATCTGACGGTAGCCGAAATTCTCGAGAACCGCAGCGGCGCCCAGCCGTAGCAGATCCTTCGCATTCGGCGTCCGCCGCAGCTGTTGTTCCTCCAGCGCCAGCGTCCCGAGGCTGAGTACGCAGCCGAAAACGACCGATACGAAGAAAAAGGCGACGGCCATCATCGGATCGAGCAGGCCCAGCAGCGCTGCGGCGGGCAGGACGAGATAGCCGAGCAGTTCGGCCGGTGGTCCGAAAATGTCTTCGAGCACGATTTGCGGCATGGCCAGCAGGCCGATGCGGCCATAGCGCGGGTTGAGGATCATCCCGCGATGGCGCTGCAGCGTTTCCAGCGCGCCCTGCTGCCAACGGGCCCGCTGGTTGTCGAGGCCGTCGAGTTCAGCGGGTGCTTCGGTCCAGCAGACAATATCGGGCACGAAGTCGATCCGGTAGTCGCGCTTCTGATCGCGCATGTGGCGATGCATGCGGACCACCAGTTCGAGGTCCTCGCCCACGGTATCGTGGCGATATCCCCCCATTTCGACGAGCGTGGAGCGGCGGAACAGGCCGAACGCGCCCGAGATGAGCATCAGCGTGTTCATATGCGCATTGGCGACGCGGTTCATCAGGAAGGCGCGCAGATATTCCACCACCTGGAAGCGGGGGACCATGGTGTCGGCAATGCCGATCTTCTGCAGCGAACCGCCGCGAATGGTGCAGCCATTGGCTATGCGGATGGCCCCGCCGACCGCGACCAGCCTCCCGTCGTCATACATGAAGGGCTCGGCTGCGCGCAGCAGCCCGTCGGGTTCGATGATCGAATCGGCGTCGATGATGCACACCAGCGGCGTGCGCGCAAAGCCGATCCCGGCGTTTGCGGCATCGGCCTTGCGGCCGTTCTCCTTGTCCACGACGAGCAGGTTCGGGTACCGACGCGAATGGAAAGTCCGGTAGACCTCCGTAACCTGTAGCGCGGCAATTTGCGTGCGTTGGGTTTCCTCCATGCCGAACGCTTCGATCAGCACGTCCAGCGTTGAATCCGATGACCCGTCGTTGACCACGATGACTTCGTGTTCGGGATATTCCAGCGCGAGCAGCGCCTTGGTGCTCTGCACGATCGACAGTTCTTCGTTGAATGCAGGTGCAATGACGGTGATCGGCAGGGCGAGATCGGCATAGCGGTGCCACAGGTCGCGGGCGCCTTCGCTCGGCCGGACGCGGGTCACGAAGACCCATGCCGCGATCAGCAACTGGATGAGGCTGATCCCGTTGCGCAGTGCAACGATGATGAAGCATGCGAAGGCGACCCACATGATTCCGTTCGCGGCCAGGATCTGAAACTGTTCCCAACTCATCGGGCACCGTCCCTGGGCAGGGCCGCGTTCTGTTCGGGCGCGAGCCTGTCGAAGGCCTGTTCGACGCGCAAGCGGATCCAGAGTTCTTCATCGCTCCGCATCGCCGTCAGATCGGGTAGGGCACTGCGCAGGCCAAGCGAGACGCTCGCCGCGATCGCCTGCAGGCGGACCGACGTGATCGGATCGTTCAGCGCGGGCAGGATCCAGCGTTCGGCCGCCGGATGGCCGAGCTTGGCGGAGGCGCGCAGCGCTGCGCGGCGAATTTCGGGGTCGGGATCTGCTGCGGCACGCTCGAGCAGGTCGATGGTCCCCATGTCGCCCGACCAGCCAAGCGCGTCGATGATCTGCGCGCGCCATTCGCTCGGCAAGTCGTCTTCGAGGAGAAGGACCATCTGCGCGGGGTAGAGCGGGGCCGTCGCGCGCAGCAGCGCGACATCGAGCCGTGTCGGTTGCCGGGAAAGCGCATTCAGGATGCGCAGGCTTTCCCGAGGCGGCGGCAGCGCGTTGTTCGCGGCAAGCGCGAATGCCGCTTCGAGCTGCACGCGGGAACTGGAATCATGCGCCATGAGCTGGCGCAGGCGGGCCACGCAGACCTCGCTTCCGAACCGCTGCAGGAAATGGATGGCGGAAATCCGTTCTGCGCGAAACATGCTGTGCGAGCGCCGCAGGGTTTCGGCCAGCACCCCGTCGAGTTCGGCAATCTGCAGCAGACGCGCCCTTTCGCCGCCCTTCAGCAGCGGCAGGATGCGGGTTACCGCGGCGAGCCTGACGCTGCGGCTCCACCTGGCGCTATCGTCCACCCTGTGCCCGGCCACCCGGTGGAGGTAATTGCGAGTAATGGCGGCATCGCGCTCATCGCGCTGCGCCTTCGAGCGTTCTGCAAGGTAGCGGCGCAGGACGAGAATGAGGAATACCACCACGATCGCCGCGGCGAGGAACGTCGTCCCGGTCACCACCTGGCCGTACCCGATCATGGGGTGCCGAACCTGTATGACAACGCCAGGGTCCCGGACAGGCGGCGATAGCTGTTCTCGCGGTCTTCGTAGCTGGTCGCGCCCGACAGGGTGAAGCGGTCGGACAGCGGAACGGCCACGCCAAGCGCACCGCTGCGCAACTGCCTGACGCCGTCGGCTTCGACATCGGGATAGCTCGCAGCGATCGCAAACAGGGCCAGACCGCTGTCGGCGCGGTAGTCGAGCCGCGCGGAACCGCCCAGCCGATAGCTGTCGCCGCCTCCGAAGATATTGATCGCGCGTGCAGTCAGCGAGAAATCATCGTCCAGATCGAACCGCAGGCCCGGCTGCAGCGCGAGGATAGTTCCCGTTTCATATTCGGCGATACGCGTATCGAGGATCGCCGTGAGGCGTTCTGAAATCCGGTCCTCGCCGCCCGCCGCAAGGCTCCAGCGTTCCTGGAAGTCTGCATCGGGAACAGTGCTGGCAGCGATATAAACGAAACCGGTGCCGATCCGCCGGTCGATGCGCGCCGACAGGCGGGTGTCCTTGGTATTGCGATCCTCTTGGGCGAGGGCGAGCGTGATCGAAGAGCGCTGCGATACGTCGAACGCGACGGCCACATTCTGGCTGGTCCAGGTCTGGCTGCCGCGATTGTCGAATGCGATATCGGAAACGCTCGCGGACGCCGACAGCACGCGCAGGCGAAGGCCGCCTGCATCGCGCTGGCGCTGCAGGTTCGCCTGTAGCGGGGCGAGGTCAGGATAGTCGGGCGCCCGCGCGGCGATACCGGCCACGGCCTGTTCGGCCGCGTCGTACTGCCCGTTCCAGTAAAGGATATAGGCGCGCGCCAACGCGACATCGAGGTCGGCAGGCGCGCGCTGGGAAGCCTGCTCGACCAGCGCCAGAGCCTCGTCCAGATTGCCATCGCCCGCCTCGGTCATGGCGAGGCGGCGAAGCAGGTCGGCATCGTCGGGTGCTTCGGCAAGCAGGCTGCGCAGCAATCGCCGTGCTTCCGCAAAGTCGCTCGCGGAACGCGCAGCCTCGGCGGCTTCCACCTGTTCGCTGCGCGTTTCGAGCGATTGCTGTGCGGCGAGCGGCGCCGCCATGAGGGCCGATGCGGCGACAAGGATACGGGCCCCGGCCACAGGGATTACCCGAGCAGGCCTTCGATGCGGACGAGCAGTTCCTGCGGGATGAACGGTTTGGTCAGATACTCGGCAGCGCCGCCTTTCAACCCGGCGACGATATCGGCCTCGCTGTCGCGCGCGGTGAGCATGACCACCGGGATGTCGCGCACCGCTTCATCGGATTTGAGCTGGGCAAGGACCTCCGGACCGGAGAGGATCGGCATCATAGAATCGAGCACGATCAGCTGCGGCGCGCCGGACTGCACCATCGCCAATGCCTCCTCGCCGTCCTTGGCGACCGACACCGAATGGCCCGCACCCTCGAGCCGAAACTTCAGTATTTCGACAAGAATGGGGTCGTCATCGGCAATCAGTATTTCGGCCATCTATCGCTCCAGGCTCGTTCATTGGATAAGGAATGATTATTAAGGCAATTCTAAGGCATGTTCCCCGCGGCGGGCCATGCGTAGAACCTCGCAGTGCTCAGCTTTCCGCCGAAGCGCCAGCCGCGACCGTCGATATCTGCCCGCGAATGGTTTCCATCAGTTCGCGGCTGTCCCGATCGGTCCGGGATGCGAGGATCTTCCGTTCATACTCACGGCATGTTTCGCCAAGCGCTGCTTGTCCGAAATAACCGGCGACCCCGGCTATCTGGTGCAACAGGCTGGCTACCTCCTTCTTCCGATCTTCGGTAATTTCGTTTTTGCCAAGCGCTGCAGCCAGCGCATCGAGCGCAGCGGTCTTTCGTTCATCGAACATAATGCGCAAACGTGGATCGGTTTCCTCTTCGATCGCATTTTCTTCGCTGCGCGGCTCGATTACCACACGCGACGACCAGTGCGCGATTGCGGCGCACAGGTCTTTCAGGCGCAGCGGCTTGGCGAGGTGCGCCTGCATTCCGGCCGCCTTGCAACGCTGGATGTCGTCGGCATAGGCATTGGCCGTGACCGCGATAATAGGTAGAGTGTGGCCATCGAAACCCGCCGCGCGGATCGCCCTGGTTGCTTCCAGCCCGTCCATCTCGGGCATTTGCATATCCATCAGGACCAGATCGTAGGGGCTCCCGTTGCGCTTGGCGTTGAGCACGGCCTCGACCGCCTCGCGGCCATCCTGTGCAAGTTCGCATTCGTGTCCGGACTTGTCGACCATCGCCATGGTCAGTTCCTGGTTCACCGGATTGTCCTCGGCCACCAGCACCCGTAGCGTCACGTCATGCCCGCAATCGCCGGACGGCGCTTCCGCAGCCTGCTGCGCCACCTGCGCAGCGCTGGCTTCGAGCGGGATCGACAGGATGAAGGCAGAACCCACGCCCGGCTCGCTCTCGGCACGCAAGTCGCCGCCCATGAGTTCGGCGAGTTCCGCACTGATCGGCAGACCAAGGCCGGTCCCGCCGAAGCGTCTCGCCGTCGTATCGTCGGCCTGGGTGAATTTCTCGAAGATGCTTTCGAGCCGGTCGGCAGCGATGCCGATGCCCGTATCGCGCACCGTAACCTCGATATTGTCTCCCGGCTCGGACGCGCGCCTGGCCACCGATGCCGCGATCGTTACTTCGCCTTCCATCGTGAATTTCAGCGCATTGCCGACAAGGTTCAGCACGATCTGGCGGAAGCGCATCTTGTCGACGAGAACCATTGGCGGAAGCGCCGGATCGATGTCGAGTTTCAGTTTCAGGTCCTGCGATTGCGCGACCGGTTCCATCAATCTCTGGCAGCTTCTCAGCGTATGCCGCAGATCGGTCGGCTCGCTGACGATGGCCATCTGCTTGGCCTCGATCTTGGCGAAATCCAGAAGGTCGTTCAGCAGGCGGAGCATGGCGTTGCCCGAATCAGCGATTATTTGGAGGCGCCGCTTCTGGGCCGGTTCCTTTTCCTCGCTCAGTGCCAGTTCGGTGAATCCGATCACACCGTTCATCGGGGTGCGGATTTCATGGCTCATATTGGCCAGAAAGCTGGTCTTGGCCTTGTCGGCCGCCCGGGCTTCTTCCAGCGTCTCGGTAAGGCGTTCGCGCATCAGGGTCTCGGGCGTACGGTCGATCATAACGCCGAACAGGGCGCTGGCTTCGCCTCCTTCGCAAGTGTCGACCCGGCCGATCACCTCGACATGCCTGGTCTGGCCATCGGCGGTCAGGATACGCGCCTTGAACCTGCACGATTCGCCGCTCGCGATTGCCTGGTCGAGTGTATCCTCGACCCGCAGACGATCTTCCGGGTGGTAGAATTCGAACGCCCGGTCGAGCGGCGGTGCTTCCTCGGGCGCCAGTCCGTGCAGCCGGAACACTTCGTCCGACCAACGAATATCCTCATTGACCAGGTCGAAGTGCCAGTGGCCGATATGTGCGGTTGCCTCGGCCATCTCGAGCATGCGGTTGCGCTCTGCCAGTTCGGCGGTCGCTTCCTCGACCTTGCGCACGACATCGCTTTCCCGGCGCAGGAATATCGTGAGCAGCAGGCCCAGCAGGATCGTGATCAGGATGCCGCTTCCCAGCACCAAGGCCGGCGCGCTCGACGAATTGCGCTGTTCGAAGGGCGTCAGGCTGCTCCAGCGCAGTGAAATCGGCTGGCCTGCCAGTTCGACCGTCCGCGTCACGACAAATCTCGCCGCCGCATTCTTCGCCGTGGTCGAAAACAGCAGAGCGTCGGCGGCAGGCTCGTCGCCGTGGAAAACCTCGAGCGCGAATTGATCGCCCTGTCCGGGCGTCAGCGCCGAGACCAGCTCTTCCGCCACGACTGGGGCGTAGACCCATTTGCCGGTCGGTTCGCCGGCGCGGTCGAAAACTGGCCGCATCAGGAGGAAGCCCGCGCCCTGCTTTGCGTCCTGCACCAGCACGATCGGGCGAGTGAGTACCGGTTCCTCGGATGTCCTCGATAGCGCGATCGCGTCGCGGCGCCCTTCCTCGAACGCGAGGTCGAGGCCGAGAGCGGCGAGGTTGCTTTCCAGCGGCTCGATCCGGTTGATGACATAATGCTCGTCGCGCATCACTTCGGGATGGATTTCGAAGCGATCGCCGAACTCGCGAATGAAATTGTCGCGGAAGGCGGGCAGGTCGTCTGCGGACACAAATTCGAACGTGCCGAAGCCGCGCATGCCCGGATAGGCGCGGGTCATGTCGAGCTGGGCGACATATTCGCGCCACTCGGCCGGGGACACGCTTTCATTGACGGCGACGAACGCTGCGCCGGCTTCTAGCGCACGCTGGTATATCTGAAGGCGGTACCGCAGCGCATTGTCGGTCTCGTCGGCGATCGCCACGAAATTGGCTTCGGCCTGCCCGTATTCCCGCTCCGAGATGAACTGCCATGCGTAGAATGTCAGCAGCAGTGTCGTCACCAGGCTGATCGCCACCAGCGAGCTTGCGCCTTGCAGCGAGCGGTCGTGCCACCGCACTTCGACCGGCGAGCGATGCGACAGCAGGAGGATCGGGATGATCAGCAGCACGCCGAAGAAATCGCCGATATACCAGGTACGCCAGTTCTCCAGCACCATGTCGGGACCGATCGCGCCGGCCGCAAAAAGCATACCCGTCCCGATCGTGGGGGCGATGAGACAGGGCAGGACGATCACCAGCAAGACCGCCATGCCCATCCGGCGCATGCGCGAAAGCTCGATACTGTCGGAGAAGCGCTGGGCCAAGCGCAGACCCACCAGTGCCTGGATGCTTGCAGCGACGGCGACCACCGCGGCGATGGCAATGATCGGCACCGCACTGTCGAAATTGGCCCGGTCGAACCCGTTCATGACGTTGAGTGCGAAGGACCCCAGCCAGATGCCGGGCCAGATAACCGGGCCGCGCAGCAGCAGGGCACACAGCGCCACGCCTGATGCGGGCCAGATGATCGTCGCATAGCCCGGCGGCACCGCCAGTGAGAGGCCGATATAGCCCGCGACGAAATAGCAGATCGCCAGCAAGCCGATGTCACGCAGATTTCGTGGCTGGAGAACCTTGCCAAGGTTCGCAGAACCCCCGGCCTTGTGACGTTGCGACATATTGTACCTGATGAAACGATGGGGGGCGGCGCTGCATCCGCATGGGTGACGCAAGGTTAATAACCTCGAAACCAACGTCTAGCGCCCATTGCGGAGCAACCCGCATCGCCCGCCTAAAAGTCGCTATGGGATCAATGGCTTAAATCCGGGACGAAGTAGGCTGGCGATATCGCCAATCGCCACCGCTCGATCACCCGCTCGGCCATGTTGCGGCCGCGCATCGCACACCGGCCCGGCTTATCGTCTCGAACAGGCAGAATCCTGTTCGGCCGTATGGCGAAGACGACGAAAATTGGTCGGGGAGAGAGGATTCCCGACCTTTTTTCAACCGCTTCTAAGCGAGCGCAGAAAACAGCCATTTCCACGCTCCCGGACGAAGCGTGTGGCACAATCTGTGGCACAATTTGTGGCACAGTGCGAGAGTCGAATTGAGATGGTCTCGACGATAGAAATCCAGCGGCAACCTCGCCCGACTGTGTCCGATATCTTCAGGATCTGGCTGCCTTTGGAATTTCGACCTGGTCCCTGTCGGAGAGCAGCCATGCGATCAGTTCACCCACGGCCTCGTCAGCATCAGACGCAGTCCTGACCTCGCATTCCCAGACGATCGCCACCCGCCAGCCCCTGTCTCGAAGGTCGGCAATGTTGCGACGGTCTCGCTCCTGATTGGCCGTGAATTTCGCTGTCCAGAAGCCGGTGCGCGTGGATGGGGTTGTCGCTAGACGGCAGCCCGGGTGCCTGTGCCAATAACAGCCGTGGATGAATATGATCGCATCGTGGCGCGGCATGACAAGGTCCGGTCTGCCTGGTAGATCCTTGCGATGTAGGCCGTAGCGAAAACCGCCAGCATGCAGTCTTCGTCGCACGTTCAATTCCGGTTTCGTATTCGCGCCACGGATGCCGCTCATCATTCGCGAACGGGTTTCTGGATCTACGACGTCGGCCATGTGAATTGATCCTGGATTATCCGAGCCTTCCTGGTAAGACGGCTGGTGAAGGGAAGACTGCAATTGGGTTCTGGTTTCAAGGTAGTAGACGTCTTTGCGGGGCCTGGCGGACTCGCAGAGGGCTTCTCATCATTCATTGCAAGTGATGGCTCGTCGCCATTCGATATCGCCCTCTCGGTAGAGAAGGAGAAGTCGGCGTTCGCAACGCTACGCCTGAGAGCTTTCTCGCGACAATTCGCGACGTTGCCGTCGGAATATTATCAGTTCCTCGCCGGGAATATTTCCCGAGATGCCCTTGTCGAGGCGTATCCGAAACAGTGGCAAGCCGCTATCAACGAGACGCGCATGCTGGAACTGGGATCCGATGAGGCCCGAGCAGAACTCGACCCGATCCTTGATCGCCTCAACAGCGAAGGCGAAACCGTGCTCATCGGCGGCCCTCCCTGCCAAGCATATTCGCTGGTGGGTCGAGCCCGAAACAGGGGCAATTCGGAATATGTGGCTTCCGAAGATCATCGGCATTTCCTCTACAAGGAGTATATCCGGATCATCGAACGGCTCGAGCCGGCTGCCTTCGTGATGGAGAACGTGAAGGGGATGCTCTCTGCCACCGTCGATGGGGAGAGCATGATTGATCGGATCATCGCGGACCTACGTTCCATCGGAGGCGAGACCGACAAATATCGATTGATACCCTTGGTGAGTCATCCCGACGGTGGTTTGCGCTGCAACATCATCTATGCCGAGAAGTTTGGCATCCCGCAGAAGCGGCATCGCGTGATCCTGATGGGCGTTCGCGCTGACCTCGTGGATGGGAGGGACAACTTCCCGCGCCTCGAGTCTGCCGGCAGAGCGGTGACGGTGGCCGATGTCTTGGGGGGGATGGAGCGCTTGCGAAGCGGATTGAGCCGCGGAGGCGACGACGGCGACCGCTGGCAAGCGCACGTGGCTACAGCCTTTTCGGATGCTGCCGACGCACTCGAAGGTCAGTCCGAAATGAGTGAAGTGCGAAACCGGCTCAAAGGATATCGCGACAAGATCCTCTCGGTCGATAAGGTGATGGGCAGAAAGGGGACGCATGCTGCCCCCATCGCAAGCAACGTGATTGCTGCTTGGCTGCAGGATGGCAATCTCGAGGGCCTGCCAAATCACGAGACAAGAGGTCACATGCCCAGCGACCTCGCTCGCTATTCATTCGTCGCGACGTTCGCCGAGGTCACAGGCCGGACCCCGAAAGCGAAGGACTTTCCTCCTGCTTTGGCTCCGGATCACAAGAGCTGGAATAGCGGGAAATTTGCCGACCGTTTCCGGGTGCAGCTCTGGGAGCATCCGTCAACCACGATAACGAGCCACATCTCGAAGGACGGGCACTACTTCATCCATCCGGATCCTGCCCAATGTCGCAGCCTGACGGTCCGGGAGGCGGCGAGGCTGCAGACCTTCCCCGATAACTATTTCTTCGAAGGAAACCGGACGCAGCAGTATGTCCAGGTCGGAAACGCTGTTCCACCTCTGCTAGCCAGACAGATAGCCGCCGTGCTGTGGCAGATCCTCGATGATTGTGCCCACAAACCCGCTGAGCCGACGAGAGAACAGGTTCCGGCTCAGTAGAATTGCTCCAGGCGATTTGCCACTTCGATCGCGATGACCGCCTGCTTTTCCGACGGAAGCTTATTCGGAATTTGCGAGCAGACGGTAAGGATGCCTTTCTCCTTTGGAGAGATTTTCCCCATGTGCAGGCCGAAGTTGAGGATCTGGCTCCAGTATTCGCCCCCCTGCTGCATCACTTCGGTCATCGCTTCTGCGCCGCTCATCGCATTGCGATCCTTGCGATCGCTGTCTTGGGCAGCCTTCGCTTCCTGAGGGCTAACGAGAACGTCTCCGAAGTTCTCCGGGTAATCCAGATCGCGTCTGCTTAGCTGCTCCCAGCAGGCCTGCTTCTTTGCCCACTCGCTGAAGTTCCGGACGCCGTCAGGCGGATTCGTGATCTGCTCGTTCGCTGCCTTGGCTGCAATCTTCAATGCCTCTTCCAGAGCGGCCGGGACGCGCTGAAGTTTCCAGACCCGGTCAAGATCAGGCACCTTTCCTTGTTGCTCCGCATCATGGACAAGCTTGGCGAACGCGTAAGTCACGATGTTGGCGCGATAACCCCCCTCATACCAGTCCTGGGCCGGCACCAGCTTCTCAAGGGTCCTGAAGATGATTGCCTTGGCGATGAGCCGCTTGAACCACGTTTCGTCGAATTCACTTTCATTCTTCTTCCACTCCTTGCCGATCGCGCTGGCAAAGTTGCCGAAGTTCTTCTGAGCACCGAGGCTGACAACATGCGGCTTGCATCGATAGGAATTCTCGAATTTTGCCAGATCAGTCTTGGTGATGAACTGGTTCCGTGGGAACTCTGTCTTGAACTTACGCTTTTCGGACACGTTGCGCTTGCCGTATTCGTCCGCATACTGCCCGCGCGCCCGCTCGTAGAACCACTTCGTCTCCCGGTATTCGTCTTCTCCGGACGGAGCCAGCACGCGGCGAGAAAATTCCTCCATCTGAACATGGAAGGGCTGATTGGAAGAAAAGTCGGCCGCATTCACCTTGTTCTGGCTGTTTGCATAGAGCGAGATGTTCGGGACGATTTCCTCGACACTCGCTTTCGGGACGACTGTCAGCTTCATCTGCACGAAGACGTTCTTCAGCTGGGCCGGAGACAGCTTCTTCGCCGCGTGTATGGAAGCGGTCGTCTGGCCCCCGTTCACGATCTGGAAGTTCTCGGCTGACATCAGGAACAGCCCATCTTCCATCTGGACTACCTCGACGCTCTCGGCGGTCGCCGTGAGACCGTTGTTGTAGGAGAAGAACATGGAGGGATCGTCCTTGATCGTGTCCCGGATCCCACGGTTCACCTTGTTCCTGGCCTGAAGAAAACTGCGAACGTTCGCTTCGAGAAGCCTTGCTCCCCATTTGTCGTAGATATCGGCCAGTTGCGATCCGGGCACGACGGCGATGTAGCTCTCGAGAGGGGCTCCATCAAAGGACGCCTTCAGGACGGAAATCGGCTCGCCGAAATCATCGGCGAAATTTACGACAAGGTCGTCGCGTGTCTGTCCCGAACTGATGAAGCGCTCCAGGCGGGCGAGATCCCAGATCGATACGGTTGTTGGAATTCCGGCAATGGTTCCAAGGCTGTGAGCGTCCCATGATCGAGCCTTGTTCAACCGGTTTGTTGCGAGGATGAGCTTGATCTTGCCGAATTTCTTGATGTTGCGAACGAAGAAGTCGGCGAAGACGAACGCTGAACTTGTTTCCTCGAGCTTCTCGCTGAAGTTCGTATCGCGCGCTGCCTTGGTGAAGTGGATCAGCTTGTTCAGTAGAGCATTGATGTCGGGCTTCAGCAGGCCCTGTGGCTCTTCCGACCGGACGAAGTCGGAAATGATGATGCTTAGCACGCCCTCTTCATCCCCGGGATCCCAGCAATACGCGCTTATCCCGATCGATTTCTTGTCATAGGTGCCTTCGTAGAAGCACTGCTCAAAGGCGCTGATTTCTCCTGCCTCGTCGAGGAGCTCGCCGACTTTCTCCAAGAACGCCTCGGAGGTTATGAGGCCCATCGCGTCAGCGTCACCCTGAACATCAGCAATCAGTTCACGATGGAAGCTTGTCATTTCGTTCATGCGGCAAGGCTTTCGGTGATCAGCGAAGAGACGTCTTCGAAGGCTATTTCGAACGGCGCGCAGGCGTCGAGAGCGATCGAGTATCGGACACCGGAGACCCCAGGCTTCAAGGGCGTCGTAATTCGCGGGAAATCATCGCGGACCGAGTAGAAGTCAGGTTCGCCAGCTATCCATCTGCGCTCGGAATAGTCGTCCTCGAAATCGAAGCCGGTCGAAGCAAGCGTTTCCTCCCATCGCGAATAGGTCTCGAGATCGGCTTGCGCGAAGACGTCTTCGAGAGCCTGCACGTGATCGGTAAGGGTCATGCCGTGCGGCTTGATGACCGCGTCTACGGGCACGACTGTCAGCACAAGAGACGCACTTTCGACATCGGAAAGCTGATCTTCGGATGAGATTTGCACATACGGTCTCGCGGCGCCGCGGCGGGCCTTTACTTCAACGAGGCATTCGCCAAGTTCGAAATCCTTGGCCGAGCCAAGCGGACCACGCCATGCTTCGATCGCAGAGGTTGGTCCAGTCAGATCGATGAGTTTTTCAAGGAAGTGCAGTTCTCCCACAAGACCCCGCTGCTCCTCGAGTGAAAGAATGTCCGACCGGCCGCCACGCAGGAGGTGGTGCCAGCGCAAGGTGCGGCGCAGAGCCCTTTGAAGCGCGTCCGCGTTTCCGGCGGCCAGTTCACCGGCCGAAACGATATCACGGCAGAGGCTGGCGAAGAGTTCTTTCTGCTCGGGATCCTTCAGCAACAGGACCAAGCCCTGCCTGCCTTCGAGGTCCCGATACGAGAGGTCCAGATTCTTCATCTTCGGCAACGGGCGGATCGCTTCAGTCTCGGCCGCGAGGCGAAGGACCAGTCCCGGCTCGCCCCTGTCCGACACGACCCAGAAGAAATCGTGCCTGCCCTTGCTATCGACCCGCTTGGCTTCGGAGCCGCCCGTATGAAGATTCCCCCATGGGTTCTCAGTCATCTTAGACCTCCGTTTCTTCGTCGTTATCCGGATCGCCGAACATTTCCTGAAGCTTTGTGGTATTCAGAATGTATTCGACCTTCTTGTCGGCGTTCGCTGAAGGAGGGAAGCTGATGCCCCAGGCAACGACCGGCTCGGTTGGTAGCAATGCGGCTTGTTTTTCGGTCAGGCCATCGTCGGTGATACGAATGTTGAACAGTATGAGGAGAGGGCGCTTGCGCACTTCCCGATAGATCTTATCGGGGAAATTGGTCGTCGCTTTGCCCTCGCTGGATGCTCGGTAGTCCTGCTCAGCTTTTTCCCTTTGCTGGTCGGAGAGGCCGGTTCTCTCCACGCCGCGTGACGCCAGACGTGCCTTCTTGTCACTTATCGCGAGAAGGCTGTTTTCCTCGAGCGAGCTCCCCCCGATCTTTCGACGCACAGGTTTGATCTGCCAGCCATCAATCTCCTGAACTGCCTCGGGACTCTGGCTGGTAGAGACTACAAGCAAATCCCATTCGGCAAGTTCATCTGCCGACCGCTCCCGAATGTATTCCCGGACAGGCCGGGTATCGGTAAGAATGGACTCGCGAACGTTGTCGAATTCCCGCAGGAAGTTATCGACCAGCTCCACCGGAACATGTCTGAGCAGGTATCCTCCTGAAACTTCCTCCGCTGAACCCTGGTCCTTTCTGATCCGGCGCAGCGCCTCGAGAAGCCGTGTCTGGGCTTCGCGATTTCTTCGTCTTATCCCCTCGTCATTGCCAAGTTTCGTAGTCTCGATGAAGTTGTTCGAAAGCCCGACGAGCAGGTGCTTTTCACCCGAGCCCATCTTGTTTCGGGCGGTCACCATGAGCGCGCTGGGGTGACTGCGCACCGCCAGACCAAACTCCTCGGGCGTCGCGTTATTCTGCTCCATGCGCTTGAGTTCGCGGAGTAACTCGTCAGTTGCTTCTGCGATGTGCGCATACCACGAGGATGCCTCTTCAGGCATCCATATCCGGCAGAGATCTTCGTAGTTTGTCCGGTATCCGAACCACCGGCCCATCTGCATGAGCGTGTCATACATCATGGAGTTTCGAAGGAAGTAGGACACCGTCAGGCCTTCAAGGGTCAGGCCCCGGGACAGTGAGAAACCGCCCACGGCGATAACGGTGAGGCCTGTATCGCCGGAGTTTTCGTAATCCAGACTGCCGGGTGACGAACTGTTGACCGCTATCACCTGGGCTGAGGCCGCGACCCCGAGGAGGTTCGCGAGAACCTCGTCCCACGCCGAAACCGAGGAGTATTCGGCCTCCCAAGTCTCATGCAGTTCGGCGATTTCCGGGCTGGCAGTGATCGCGTCGGATCTGCTCCCGTTCACGCGCAAGGCATTCTCGTAGACCTTGAGGGTCTCGTGAAGCCGGAGCTTCAGGGTGTTCTGGATGCCAGTGAATCGACTGGCATTGACCAGCATCGATGCGTGTTGCCCTTTCTGACCACGAGCATTCCTCAGCGCGCGGGCTATGAGAAATGCTCTCAATGCCTCTTCCATACTTTCGGGAAGCTCGGTTATCGGGTGGTCGATCTTGTGCTTGACCGGAAGAAGGTCGCCGTTGTCTTCAATGAATCTCAGATATTCTGGCCGTTCGTCTTCCTCGTCCGGCAGGCCGTCGATGAACACCTTTCGCGCGCCGAAATAGTTCGACGGAGCATCGAGGCCGATGATGAAATGCCGGGGGAACAGGTCTTCGTTCTCGACATCCTCATCGGTGTCCGGATCAATGAAGATGTTGGCAAACGGTGTTGCCGTATAGCCTACATAGCAGCTGCGCTGGAACATCCCGAGAAGGTCTCTGATCTGTCCATTGATGCGCGATATCTCGTCCCGCCCGTATTGAATGTTGATGGAAGCATTATCGGCTTCATCGTCGATCAGCAGCATCGGCTGGTCGACCATTTCCGTTCCTTCGCGGGCGCTATGTTCCTTGAGCCAGTCGATGAGATTGGAAAGTGTCCGGTAGTTCTTCTTGATGACGAGAACGACGGGGACTGCATAGGAGCCGATCTGGCTCGTGTTGGTGGTCGCCGTAGCCTTGTTGAAGTCCCTCAGCGTGGTCGTGAGACTGACAGGAGCCTTCCGGGCGTCATAACGACCAACCCCGATGATCTTAGGTTTGTCACGCGTATCACGCTGCTCGAGGCGACCTGTATCTCGACCGATGAAGCCTTCATCGATGCGTGCTTGGGTCTGGTTCCGCAAGTTGTTGTGAATGCCCGCGATCACGACGATCAGTCGATAACCAGCGTCCGCCGCCTTGCAGACCAGTCCGGTGTAGTTCGCCGTCTTGCCACTCTGGACATGGCCGACAACCATGCCCTTCCGGTCCCAAGCCTTCTCGTCGTGCGGGTTCCCCATGCGCCCCAGAATCCGGTCGGTAACCTCGTCGGTCGAGGTGATCACATCGCCGGGAAGGCGCTTGTCCTGGAGAAGCTTCTTGTATCGATCCCAGTAATAAGGCTCGAACAGTTCATTCGCCTTGGCATCTTCCAGCCAGGGCTTGAAATCCTTCGAGGTTACGACGGCCCCGAAGCCCATGCTGATACCGATCCGTTCCTCGAGTTCGCGCGCCAGCTGCTCGCATTGTTCGTCGCTAACGTCTTCGAAGATCGGGATCACCCGGGTCTGCTCGATCCTTTCGCGAATGCTCTCGCCCGTCCTGTTCTGGTCATTCGCGACGAGCACCGAGACCATTTGATCGAGTTGACGGAGGGGGTCATTCATTACCGGCGTGTTCCTTGATGATGTTCGCGACAAGCGATGAAGTTTCGCTCCAATTGTCCCTGAAGGGATCGATCTGTCGCACCAGAGTTTCCACCATTGCGGCGTCGTGGCCCTGTTCGAAAAGGCGCGGAATTATCGCTGCAGCCATCTGGCGCGCCGCCTCGGTATCGACGCTCTCGGTGGTCACTTTTTCAGCGCTGCCCGAGAAATCGGCGTGCAACGCCGCAACCGGCATTGTGGAGCCGAGAAGGCCTATGAGATTGGCGAATTCCGTCTGCTGCTGCGGAGCAAGATTCGCTGAAAAGTCCGACAACAGCGGATGCGCCGGATCGGGCCGGTAGATGATCGTTCCGTCCTTCTGGACGCGTTGCCAGAGAGGCATGCTGGTCTCGTCGACGAGCCTCTGGCCACGTCTCTGGTAGGTCCTGCGAGAAGTCAGGGAGAGCCGCTCCACGAGGAGGCGCATCCGTTCACGGACAGCAGGAGGAAGCTGCGCCGAGGCCTTCTTTACATCGATCTTCCAGTCGGCATCCATCGTGTTCGGGATGTCGACACGGATGCGACAGAGCTTGGTCAGCTCTGTCTGTCGAGCTAGTCCCAGCCAGCTTCCAGCAATGATTAGGCGCCGCCCCCGGTATACATAAAATCCCTGGCTTTTGAGGTGGCCATCGGGGCCGCCCAGATCTTCCCAATCGGCCTTCGAGATGGACTTGTGGTGTGGAAGCGTGAAGCTTTGAAAGACCACGGTCCCGCGCGCGAGTTTCAACTCGTCCTGAGGCTCGCACTGATGCGAGGGAAACGCTCGCGCAAACGGATCAAGTGGAGCGAGTGCGCGTCCGTTGAGCGCCAGTCGGAGGGGGGGGCGATCATCCTCCATGAACCGGTGAAAGACGAGGCGGATATGTCGTTCGGCCTCCGCGATCGTGCGGTTGATATGCTCGGAACGCTTTCGATCATCGTGCTCGATGCCGCCGGACAGTCGATCAAGCGACCTCCAGATGACGAGAGTTCCAGATTTCTTCAGACTGTCGGACCACGGTAGCTCACCCACATCCTGGTGGATCTCGATTTCCCAGCGATTGCTCCGCGCCACCTCGTCGAGGTCCCACGTTGCGCCAACCGTTTGCCCGTTCTTGCGACTGACGACGGTCAGCTTCTTGCACTGCGAGAAACTCGCACTTTTCAGGCCAAGTCCGAACCTGCCAAGATCTCCGGCTTCACGCTCGTCGAGCGGATTGCGGCTGCCGGGGCGCATGGCTTCGACAAGCTCATCAAGGCTCATGCCGTTACCGTTGTCGAGGATTCCAATTGCAGGTTCGGCGCAGTTCGTATCGCAGAGAATATCGATCTTGCGCGAGCCGGCCGTAATCGAATTGTCGACGATATCAGCGAGTGCCGTCTCGCAAGAATAACCGATATCCCGAAGGCTTTGGATCAAAGAAGCCGCATGAGGCGTCGCATCCGCAACCGTTCTATGTTGGCTTGATCTGCTATTCTCAACCGTCACTGTTGGTCCGAATCCCTGCCCCAATCTTTTTTCAAACTAGTCGATGGCGCGCTAAGGGATAGTTTACATGGAAGAATTTCCACCGCGGAATTCAATGCGTTGAGCTCGCTCAGAGATAATGCATTCCAAGTTGCGTCTGGCCCGCTACCGCTGGTCTCCACCTCACTTGGAAACCGACCTGTCTATGACACATGGAAGGCTTGTTGTTGACGCCATGTCAACGAACTCCCACCATTGAAAGGCACGCGATCGGGCACTCTTTGCGATGATGTTCTTGAGCTCTGGTCGCCCATACAAACCGGGCGATTTTGGGCGTCAATTGCTCGAGGAATTTGAACCTTTTTGCCACGTTCTTGCGATCTGCAGCAGCACTTCCCTAGGTCATATCCGGCAGCTGGAGAGGCTGATGAGATGGTCGGCTACGGGTTCGCGGAAGGCGGCGCTGAACGACCAAAGCAGCGTCAGAGATCGCCTCGCAACAACCGGCATTTTTGACAATTTAGTTCATCTCAGAGCTACCGTTGGCGAGCGGCTAGGCTCGCGCATGATCAGTAGATGAGTTGGCAATCGATCTGTCGTCTGCGGTGTGAGAGTCCGTGCTGGTAGAGGTATTCTCCGCACTTGCTTGGAATTCTGCCTCGGCACAGGTTGCTATACTGCCGGATTGGCATTCCGATGGCAGAATTCTGGATTGATGTCCGAAGGGTCTCACCCTTGCTATAGCGACGAGAAAATCCCAGAAATCCCGCGATCTGAGCCATGACGCACCAGTGTGACCCCTGCTAAATTGGCGCATTTGCCGGCAATCAGAGATAGGTTGCTATAAGCGTGCGAGCGGTCTCAGTGCCCAGAAACCCAGATTGGTGTCCCAAGGGGCTCACCTTTGCTATAATCATGGTGTCCAGCCATAATTGACGACGGCACAGTGGTTCGCTTCGCATTTTCGCCCAAGTTCGACGCGGTGTCTCAAGGGTCCCACCATTGCTATAGTCGCGTGAAAGGCCGCATTTCTGCCATTTCCTACAGTGTCTCAGGTGTCCGACCCTTGCTATGTTCGGCGAATTTCGAGGTTATGGCATAATGCGTGCTATAAACCGGCGGACGAGAGGGCTCAGGCTGTTTCCCACGAAAACTGTCCTAAGGGTATCACCCTTGCTATAACCACAGAGGGCACAGCCAAATAATGGCCGGAAACCTTGGTTTTTTATGATGATGATCCAAAGTTGCTTCAACCCACCGGGCGGAACAGGAGTGGAACAAGAGCTGTATTTGCACTGTCCGACAATATGGTTGCTATAACGGATTTCGCGTAACTCGAAGTTTTCTGTCTCACATGACGAAATTTCCACCTGTGATTTTGGATTTTATTCGAGGCGCAATACCTCAAAAAGGGGTGCAAAGTTTCACCCCTGTTTGAGGCGCAATACCACAAAAAGGGCCGCACCTTCGGTTCAGCCCTGTTTGTTGCGCCTCTACAGCCGTTCCGGCTTGCAAGGGATTGTTCGCTACACTCACACGTCACCCGTGCATTGCCCGTGTTCCTCGCCGTTCTACCGTTCGGTCACCGGTATTTATTCTTTCGATGCGCGCAGTTCTTGCTTCAATTTCGCGGCGGACGAACCATCGTCCTTGGAGCGGTGTTGCGACACCTTGGGTTTCAGCGGACCCTGCCGCTGACAGCTGCGGGCCGAATGAGTTTTGAACTCTTCAGAATGACCTGCCGGGTGAACCGGCAGGGTGGATGGAAAAGGGCGTGAAACGCTCGGCATTCGCCTCGCTGGTTCGAATACGAACCGAAAGGCAAATTGCATGAATATTGAACACCTGAATCCCGAACATGAGGACGTCGCACGGCGCCTCGAAACCGACCAGAATTACCGCGTCCTGCGGGCCGTTCCTCGGCCCTATTCGAATGCGCCGAAAGGCGCGCCACCCGACGCACGCTGCGTGGCGCTGATTGACCTCGAAACGACTGGCCTTGATCCCGCGAACGATCGCATCATGGAACTCGCGATCATGCTTGTATGGGTCCGCGAGAATGGTGAGGTTCTTCATCACATCGCGCCGCGGGTGTGGCAGGAAGATCCGGAGGTCGAGATTGATCCCCGAATTACCTGGATTACGGGCCTTGCGAACCATCACCTGGTCGGTCGGAAGATTCAGGACGAAGAGGTGCTCGCGATGCTGGACCGCGCGGACCTGCTGGTGGCCCATCATGCCGCCTTCGAAGTCAGCTGGCTGGAGCGCCGCTATCCCGAGATCAAAGGTGCCAAATGGGCATGCTCGATGAAGGACGTCGACTGGCTGCGCTCGGGGCTCGACGGACGCGCGCAGCAGTGGCTGCTGGCGCAGCACGGATGGCACAGCAATGCACATCGCGCGGGCGACGATGTGTGGTCGCTTTTCTGGCTCCTGCAGCAGCGTCGCGCCGGATGGGGCAAAGACCCGGAACGCAGTCATCTCGAGCGCCTGCTCGATGGTGCTGATCGCACCAGCGTGCTGGTGCAGGCGACCCGCGCGCCGATCGGCAAGAAGGATGTCCTCAAGGCCCGGCGGTATCGCTGGAATGCGCCTCGGCGGGTCTGGCAGAAGGAACTGGAGCAAAGCCTCGTCTCGCACGAGGAGGCCTGGTTCTACACCGAGGGCCTGCCGGCGCCGACGCTTAGCACCATTACCGCACACCAGCGGCACCGCTGATCTCCCTCAACAGAGTCAACTTTCAACGTGCAAGGCCCGCCAATCGGCGGGCCTTTGCTTTTTCAGACAAGGAATATCGCCATGACCAATCAATCAGACCGCATGGACAGGTTCGTGCAGGACCTCGAGCAGCAGGCCCGAAGTTTTGCTGCCCGGAACGGCAGCGAGGAGGGCAGGCGAACTCGCTCTCTCATCGTTGCCGATTTCGAGTTCCTGTGGGACCGATCACGACACCATGGATACAAGACCCAGGAGGGGAAAGATGCAGCGCCGATCCGATGGCCATACGACCGCATCGCCGCGGCTAGCTGGATTACTCTCATCTTCGTCGCCGGCGAGAAAAGTCCGCGGATTGAGGGGCCATTCGTCCGGACGATGGAAGACTCAGCCGAGGTCGACATCGTCGAAAGCCTGTTCGATACGCTTCGCACCGATCCTTGTGATGCATTCGTGACATGGGGAGGGGAGTTCCGCGATCTGCCGGTCATGCGCCGGTGTGCGGCAGAGCATGGCCTCCTCCTTCCCGAGCAGTTGCGCAACCTCTCGCCGCATGCAGCCGAACGCGTTGATCTGTGTCGGGCTGTGGCCGGCTTGGCGGATAACGCACACCTCGGTGAGTATGCTGCGGCACTCTCAATTCCAGCCAAGCCGATAGCCGCCAGTTCCATCGGCAAACTTGTCGAGCGAAGCGAGTGGACACCCGTTCGAGAACAGTGCCTCGCTGATACGTTGGCGACCGCGCTAATTGCGGTTCGTCACTGGGTCGCTCTCGGCCAGATCACCTGCGACCAGATGGCGACCGATCTCGCCATCGTCGAGGCGTCACAAGCAGCGCAGCCGAACAGCGAGTTCGTGACCCGCACGCTCAAGCCTTGGGTGCGAACGCGGCATGCGCGCCATCGATTGAAAGGCGTGGTCTACCACGTCGATGGTTCATCTAACCGGGAAGGAGAGAGGGTCATGTAGACATCGCGCTTCCCATCCGCCTCCCGCGGACACCTTTCATACCCAATCAAACTTTTCAGGGCCGTCCACGATCATGTGGCGGCCCTTTTTTAGTGGAGAATACCAATGCCCAAGAAGAAGGCCTCCAAGGCACTTGCGCCGACGAAATCGGCTGCTCCTATGCCGCAACGCTTTGCCATTGCCGATACGGAAATCCGGCCCGAACAATTCTATCGCCTGCCCGAGCGGCAACCGACGGAGCGTGGACCCTGGTCTGAAGAGCCCGGGAAGATCGCCTGGAAAGACCCAGAGACCGAACTGGACTGCATCATCCTGCGACAGGAAAATGGGACGCTATCCGGCTATGTCTCTGTCGATCCTGATCATTCGCTTCATGGTTACAATCATGATGCCCTTCCTCGGGCCGTGCGCAACGCTTCCCATGGCGGCATAGACTACGCCGAACCGTGCCGCCGGCACGGACCCGAGGCAATCCGCGTGTGCCATATCCGACCGACGGGAACTCCGAGCCACGCGCCAGGAAAAGCTGAGCATGACGACAAGTGGTGGTTGGGGTTCCGGACATCTCATCCGGGCGACCTCGTGCCGACTGGCATCAAGCCCGACCGCTACCGCGAGGAGGGTGAGACCTATCGGGACATGCATTACGTTTTCGCGGAAGTCCTCAATCTGGCGCGCGCGCTGAAAGCGTTCACGGATCGACCTGTGGAGGGAAACAGCGAGCCGTTACAGATCGGCTCTCGCTCCATCGATGAAGACCAGGCGTGATGGAGGCGACCATGGATAACCGTGCTTACCAGGACCGCCGAAATGCGAGCCTGCCCTGGGGATATTGGGTCCACGTCGAACCGGGCCAGAATGATCTTATCGATGAAGACGGCAACCGCTGGGAAAGTGTGCGTCATTACCTCTGGAACGGTCGCCTCGGAATGCCGGGTCGCTACTCTGAGCTCATCGATTCCCAGCTCGAATTCATGCTCGCAGTTCTTGCTGCACACAGTCGGGACCTCGTGCCCATCGAAGAGCGCGTTCTCGACCTGTGCGAGGGATCGTGGACGCTGCGCGCCCATTACGAAGCCTGGCTCGAAGCCGTCGGGTTGCTCACGGAGCGTGGAGCCTATGGACTTACTCCCGAGGGCAGGGCGGTCCTGCTCATGCTGGCCTCGACCCGCTCCGCAGAATATGCGAGGCGTCCCATAGGCCTTGCCTCACTCGGCCTCACTCGCGGCCTTGATGGCGGTGCGACACGCGAGGAGCGTGAACGCGTTCTTGCGGAGCTCGAGGCCCGCACCAGCCAGCTTCCGTTTCGGTTTATGCGCGATACACTGGAGGGTAGGGCGGCAGTCAAGCTTCTCGGCGTGAGGATTGGTAACAACATGCCTCTCTCACGGACGCTGTGGGCGATCGAATTGCCCGACACCCATGCACGCGACCGGCTGTTCGCCTGGATGGCCCTACGAGTAGAGCGCTGGCAGGTTTGGGGTTCGCTCGCGAACGAGGAAGGCGCGCAGGCCCTGAGCGAACACTTCCTGCAGATTGCTCTCGCTGATCAGCCGTCACCGCCTGACGGATGACTGAGAGGCTTTTCAAACACCATTTACAACGACCAATTTCTTCCGAGCGGGCGGCGCCATTGGCGACCGCCCGCTCGTGCATTGAGGAGCACCAAAATGATCAAACACCCGCTGATCATTCCCGACCGGATGATCGCGCTATCCCTTCTGCCTCCACCCGCGCTCGGACAGGCGCCAGCCCCGTTCGGATTTGGCGCGTTCGTTGTCGAACAGACTCGTCGAGATGAAGCGCGGTTCGAACTTCATGCCCATGGCTTTGGTGCGGGATATCGCCCGGAAGCCTTGCGCGAGCGGCTGCAGCCCTTGTTCACGCCCGACACGATGACGCTCATCTTGGACCCTAATTGTGAGCATCGACCTGTAGTCGGTCTGAATCGCACCCCTGAGGCCGACCGGCTGGTCGAGCACGTGCCCAAATCTGGCGATCGGACTCATATCAGAGCATCTGCCGCCTATCACCTGCTGTGTCATGCAGCCGCCATGACGAATCTTCGGCTTCCTTCTCGAAATCCGTCGCCGCTCGCACGTATCCGCCAGATCGGAGCTGAGGCGCAGGTGGCGTGGATCTGTTATCTGTTCTCGCGGCGTGCTTCGACAGAGCGTGGCCGGCTGCTCGCCAGTTTCGAAGCCTGGCGATGTCTTCAAAAGGCCAGACGATCCGTGATGGCCTGAAACAGGCGGGGGCGTCAAACCTCCGCCCCTTGTTTTTGAATCCACACTCGGGATACTTAATCCGGTTCGTCGATGAGGCCATTGCAATCGATTTTGCCAAAGCCACCTAGGGCATGATGCATCCACGCGGGTATAACCGAAACTTGATCGAAGTCTCGGTCTCTCATCCAAACCTTGCTCCCCAATAGGGGAATACTGCACCGGGGGCGCACTATCGACGGTTTGCTTATAAATATCTGATTAACAGGAATTTATTAAGAACAGAAAGGTAGGCAGGTTTCATGCGAAAATCTGTCATGACTCCCTTCATCAGCCGCCTGCCTCGTGGGACCTGTTTGCGTCCCGAAAGTGCATTGTCGATCTTACATGCAGAACGCCATGCATATGCTGCAAGGCGGCCGCTCAATGTCTTCATAACCATAAAATTTCCATCAGTCAGCAGGTCCGGTGAGAAACCCTACGATATCTTCCGAAAGAAGTTCTGGGGAAACACCAAGCGCCGGTGGGACACGATGGTGAAGGACGCGAAGAAGCATTCGCCCTTTGATGCTATCGCCGTCTTCGAGAATCCACTCGTGTCAGCAAAAGGCTGGAGGAGACACTACGGGCCATTGCATGTCCATTGGATGATACGATGGCCGTTCCGAAAGTGCGAGCGACTGGAATACTTCTTGCGCCGGCAATTCCAAAGAGAGTTCTTCGTCGCGAAACCCGGCTCTATTCTCATGGGACGTGTCCGGCATAGCCCTGCTGCTGTTGCTTACCTTGCGAAAGGGATTGACCCGCCCTTCTCAAAGCATCTTCATCTGGATCATTCTCCCCAAGGGCGGATAAATCATCGGCGCATAATCGTATCGAGATCGCTGGGTCCGACGGCTCGAAAACGCAAGAAGGAAGCAGGAAAAGATCCGCTTCCAAAGCGGAGGAAGGCTTACTACAAAAAGTTCAAGCTTGTAGACCTTAACAAGTTGATTGCTGGCTATAAGAGGTCGCGCCTCATAGGCGCGGGCATGCGTAAGCAACAAATGAAAGGCAAAAATCATCGTCGTCCAAATGCGCGCCGCGCATTTGCTTGTCGAACCGCTTGATACCTTGGAAGCGTTCAAGTTGCTTACCTGAGATTGACAGGGGTCAGCGACGCGAATTGGGCCGGAAGCGGACCGTCCGCTCTTGGCCTCACATTCGGCAATATGGACATCTACGGGCCCATAAGTCGGTGCGAGACGTTGCCGTTACATGACCATACACTACACGCGCACGGGGCGCGGAAAACCCCTCCTCCTTGTCCACGGACTGGGGGCGACCTGCGGCTCGTGGGACACGATCTCGCCTGCGCTTTCTCAAGTCAGGGAGGTAATTGCCATAGACCTGCCCGGCCATGGGCAAACACCCGACGAGGCCGACAGCGGCACGTTTGACGGACTTGCGCGCAGTCTGGACAACTGGCTCGGCGCGGAGAATCTCACAGGTATTGATATGGTTGGCAGCTCGTTGGGGGCTCGCCTGGTGCTCGAGATGGCGCGGCGCGGCCAAGCGGGCGCGGTTGTCGCACTCGATCCGGGCGGCTTCTGGCAAGGGTGGGAGCGCACCTTCTTCAAAGCCACCTTAATGCCATCAATTGCTCTGGTTCGCGCACTGCGACCGGCGCTTTCTGCCATCACCGGAAATGTCGCAGGCCGGACCGCGCTCTTGGCCCAGCTCTCTGCTAGGCCGTGGGCGCTCGACGGGGCATTCGTCGCGCGCGAATTGAAGTCGTTGGCTGACACGCGCACCGTCAATTCGCTTGTGAAGGATCTCGCCAACGGCGCGATGCAGGAGGGTCCTGCGAAAACGGCTGCGCCTGTTGTCATCGGCTGGGGACGAAAGGATCGGCTGTGTCTACCGCAGCAGGCGGATCGCGCGATCAAGGCTTTCCCTGGAGCGACGCTGCACTGGTTCGAGCGTAGCGGACACTTCCCGATGTGGGATCGGCCAGAGGAGACTGTTCGCGTGATACTGGATGCAACGACCATCTAGGAATCGAAATAATACTGCCACTGGGTAATTAGCAAAATGAGGGCCTATGCAGGGGCTGGCCCCATTGCAAAGTCCTTTGTTGGGCCGGAAGTAGACTGTCTGCTAAAGGCGACAGGTCGCGGCGGAGCGGCCATTCAATTTGCGGCTCCTTTGAGAAACAAACCCCCTGACGTCGCGCCCGTCGGTTCCGCAACGGAATAGGGGGACAAGAACCGACGCGACCATTTGCGGAAGCCGTCGTAGTGCTACATCGTCGCACGATGAGAAGCATACTCAAGAAAGCGCTCGAAGGGTCGGCCGATAAGCTCTCGGGTATCGCCGCGGACATCGGGACGCAGAACGACGCCGCCGAACCTCCGTCGAAGTTCGTCGATCTCGCACCGATGGACCAGGCGGACAAGTCCGGCGTCTACTCGGACGCCCTCGAATACGCGCTCGGCAGACCCAAAGTTTCGAATATAGCGCTGACCGGCCCCTATGGATCGGGCAAGAGCAGCATTATACAGACTTTCCTGAAGAGGTGTAACCGCAGGGCACTCCACATATCGTTGGCGGCCTTCCTCCCCGAGGCCGGTTCCCAAATCGAGAAGGTGAGCCGGCAGGAGATCGAGAGGAGCATCCTCCAGCAGATGCTCTACGGTGCCGACTCCGACAAGCTACCCCTCTCGCGGTTCAAGCGAATCAGGTCACCAGGCCTGTCGGCCACCTTCGTCTCCATCTTCGTGACCATGGGCTTGATCGCGCTCTGGCACGTCCTCTCGCAGACCTCGACAGTCGTGGACGGCAGCTTCTTCGTTCCACTCGCGCTCGAAAATTGGCGAAACCTAGCGAGCTTTACGCTCGCGACGGCGTTCCTGTGGGCGAGCATCCACCACCTCTACGTAGCCAGCTTCGGCCTATCGTTGAAGAGCATCTCGCTCAAGGACGTGGAGCTTCGGCCAGCCTCCGACGACCTCGAATCTATCCTGAACCGCCACCTCGACGAGATCATCTACTTCTTCCAGTCGACGGACCACGATCTCGTGATCATTGAAGATCTGGACCGGTTCGACAACGCCGAAATCTTCGTGACCCTGAGGGAGATCAACAGCTTGGTGAACGCGAATGCGGGTGTGAAGCGCAGGGTTCGATTCCTTTACGCGCTCCGGGATGACATGTTCGCTAACACGGATCGAACCAAGTTTTTCGAATTCATCATTCCGGTCATCCCGATCATCAACACGTCGAACTCCATCGATATGGTCCTGCAGCAGGGCGAGAGGCTGGACCTCGATGAGAGGCTCGATCGCCAGTTCCTGCGCGAGGTGTCGCGCCATCTCGACGACCTGAGGTTGATCCAGAACATCTTCAACGAATACGCGATCTACTCGGCCAACATCGAGAGCGACGAAGACAATCTCTTGGACGCCAACAAGCTCCTGGCCATCCTGATCTACAAGAACGTCTATCCTAGGGACTTCGAGCGGTTACACCGCAGCGAAGGGAACCTCGCCCACCTGCTGGGCGGCAAGCCAAAACTCGTTGCGGAGGGAGAGACAGCAAAGCGCGATGAAATTACGCAACTCGAAACCCTGCTCGAATTCGGCGAGCGACAGGTCGCTGCGGACCTGAGGCAGCTGAGGCAGATCTACGCGATGGAGCTCATCGAGATGTTGCCGGCGAACACCATCAGCGTGAACCTGGGCAACGCAGGAATGGTGTCCCTTACCGGGCTCCCCAAACACGACCAGTTCGAAAGCGTATTGTCGTCGGTCAACGTCACTTTCCGAACCTACAATGGCTATCAGTCCAACATAAACATCTCAGGCCTGCAAGACAGCGTCGATCCGGACAACACCTACGAAAAGAAGAAGTCAGCCATCGAAGCGAAGGCAAATGATAGTCGGAATGACATCATGCGCCGCATCCGAACTCTGCGCGCCGAGATTGCATCACTACGGACGAGCAGGTTCGAGGATCTTTTGCGTTCGAACGCCGATAGGCTGGATGAGCTCTTTTCTTCGTTCGGGGAGAACGGTGCGCTGGCGCGCTACCTAATCCTAGAAGGTCACCTAGACGACACCTATTACTTATACACGTCACTCTTTCATTCCGGTCGCCTGTCTCCGGACGACAACAGGTTCCTCATCCAGATCCGCGCCTACACAACGCCCGAACCTGATTTCCCGATCGACAACCCGAAGGAGGTCGCGGCGGCCATGCGGGACGATGACTTCCGGCAGAGCTACGTTCTGAACGTCGTCCTAGTCGACTGCCTGATGGCCGATCCCGTCCGCTACACCGTTCAGATCACGAAACTCTTGGAGTTCCTGTCGGCCAACTTTGAAAAGGCCGAGGAATTCCTCGATGTCTACTACGCCAGCGGAACCGGCGTTCCGTCGTTGCTCGACGCCCTCTCCAAAAGGTGGAACGGCTTCGTCCCGGCGGTCATCTCCAGTGAGCGGAATATCTCTCATGTCACCCGCGCGCTGAGCTCACTCTCCGAAAGGCGACTTGGAGAACTTGCCACGCGGTTCGAAGAACTTCCTCGGTTCGTGACGGAGAACCTCCCCAAGATCCTCGGGGAGGTGCCGGAACTCGATCCCACACGCCTCGAAAGCCTCGAAGTGGAGGTTGCGGACCTCGCGTCTATCGAGTCGCATCAGGTCGTCCTGCGTCATATGTTCGAGAGAGGATTGTTCGAATTGTCCTTCGAGAACCTGGCCTACGCCTACGAGAAACTGCTGGGTGAGAAGGACGTCGAGGGCTTGCGATCCAGCAACTACACCACCCTCAGGGCAGTTCGTGATACGACTTTGTCGGCGAGGATCGAGCGCGACTTCGACGTCTACCTCGACGAGGTCCTGCTGGAGCTCGAAGACAACACCGAGGAGAGCCCGGACGCCCTGTTGGCGATCATCGATAGGGACGATGTCGAAGAGGAGGCCGTCGAACGTCTCCTCACGCACCAGACCACCTTCATCCCTGCGCTCGAAGACGTCCCTGCGCGATGGGTCCCGAAGCTGTTCGACCTCGGGCGCATACAACCGACATGGTCCAACTGTCTCGCCTTCATGGATGCGGAAGGCTACGAAGAGGAGCAACTCGCCGATTACCTCGCTCGCGACGAGGTGCGCGCCACCATCCTGCAAGAACCCATACCGGACGACGACGGCGCGGCCCGCCTGCGACGATTCCTTCTGAACGCAGATTCGCTCGGTGAGGAAGCCTATCGGGACTACGTCGCAGCCCTTCCGAGGCCGTTCAAGGCCTTTCCAGAGGGGATCGGGTCTGCCAAGTCGCAGATACTGATCGACGAGCAGAAGATCGTATTCGCAAAGGACACTTTCGAGGCGCTGGCGAGGGATCGCGACCTTCAGGTCTCCTTTCTGGCCAGCAACATCGAAACCTACCTGGCAGGCAAGACCGACATCTCGATCGACGACGATTTCAGGGAGGAAGTCGTCAAGGCGAACATCGACGACGCGCAACGTCACGCGCTGATTGGATCAATGGACTTGGCGTCGTTGCCGGACGCGCCGGGAAGAGCCGGTGTGATCGCCCCGATCCTCGAGCGGGTGGACCAGCCACTCCCGGAGCTATCGGCTGATCAGGCAAGGCTCCTGATCGAGAATGCCGGGCCTATCCAGTCAAAGATTTCGCTACTGAACAAGGCCGCCAATCTGTTGCCGGACGAAATGGTGCGAGACATACTGTCCTCCCTTCCGCCACCTTATTCTCGTATTAGGAAGGGCTACTTCACACCATACCTCGATGCGACCGCGGAGAACCTCCAATTGGTCACTTGGCTCGACGATAGAGACATCATCTCTTCATGGAGTCGAAGCATCTTGACGGGGGAAATACGCGTCAATCTCAAGCGACGATGAGTCGCTGAAGATCAGTCCAACGAGGATGATGCAAGATACCGCCTGCGGAACGGCCGTTGTTGGGAAGATAGAGCTAGTCATCAAACGACCGATATGGGGCGCGTAGCAGACGCGCACATCCTTACCTATCGTCGCTTCTTTGGTCGACCTCTGGGCTTGCCGAATTTCTGATATTCCCGCGGCCTGAGGTTAAGCGATCGCCTCGGGATATCGGGTAACAACCCTGAGAGCACTTTGACCAGTTCGACGAGCTCATGAGGTTCGAAGTCATTGTCGTAGTGTCTACCCTCCGTATCGCCTGGCTCGTGACCGCCAAGGCCTTGACGATGTTCCTTGTCGAATACTTTCAGCTTGGTCTCGCTCTCCTTGGCGCGAAGAACATTGAAACCCAGCGTGCGTATAGACGGGACGTCGACGTCCTTGCGGCCCCGCTTTCTGGAAGTGCCATTCGGAAACACCAGTTTGCGAAGGGGACCGAAAAGGTCCTTGTAGAAGCACTTGTCGGAATCCATCGTCGGGTGCACGAACTCGGGAAAGAGAGCACAATGGCCGGCCTCCTTCATTGCTGTCACATAGTCACCAAAGCCAAGATCGAGCAACTTCCGGGCGATCGGGACCCTTCGAGTTGATGAGACGGTCTTGATGCGCCGCAGGCTGTTTTCCCGGATGTGGAGGTGAGGAACCTCATCATCGAGGACAACGTCGGAGACGGAAAGGCCTGCAATTTCGTCGGACCGCGCGAGCGTGGAGATAACCAGCGGCAGCACCCAATAACTGCCGTCATGGATTACTTCATCGCCCGGTTCGAACCGCTGCCACAAACCGGCGCATCCATACCAGACGGGGGTTTCAAGCATTTTCCGCAATTCGTCGGGATGCCACGGCAACCGACCGGCGTTCCGCTTCTGGTTGTTCTTGACCGACTGGCGCTCGCCCTGTTTCTTTGGCTGGACAAGGGTCTTACGAACCGCCGTGAAATTCAGACCCTTGGGAGCAAGATCCGGATCATGGCCCTCAAGGTGCGTGATCAGCGCACTGATCCACGTCATGTGCTTGCGTTGCGTGACGAGCGACAGGCCTACGTAAGGAAGCCCTTCGGCATCGGCGGCGGAGGGATCTTCATCCCATTTTCTTCGCAGGGCATCGCCGCGTTCGAGCGCTTCCTCGATTGTTTCCCTGACTTCCATGCCGTTTTCATCGTTCCGCGCCCGCCCGTAAACGACAGGAAGACGGGGAAAGAGGTCCTTCATGTCGATGAGATGCTTCTGGGTAATGGCATTGACGGGGATGTCTCCGTTCGCCGCGATGAAGATCCTGACCGCACCTTCGATATCGCGCCTGCGTCCTTTGTCCCAAGCTCCGTCCGCAATCTTCTTCCGCAAAGCCTCCTGAGCGTAGACAGAAATCGGTGAAGCTACGAATGGCGGAGAATCTTCGTTTGTAGCTCCGGGTGCCTCTTCCAACGCTTCATTCACGGACTGGGCGGGAGCGGGAACATCTGGCGCAGTTTGAACATGGGCAAGCTGTTCCAGATGCTTCGGCAACGGCCAGACTTCGTCTTCCGGTAAAGGCGATCCCAGCTCCTTGCAGGCCTCGATATTGGCATTTCGATACGCCGCAGCTGCAATGCGCGCACACGCGGCAAGGTTTCGCTCGCTGGGCTCTATACCCTGGACGCGCAGGTCATCGGCTAGTTGTCCGGGTGAAATCGGGCGCTGGTGCCTGTGACGGCTTGCTATGGCGGCAAGTGCGTCTGCATCATTCTCGCCAAGACCCCGCGCGACAAGTTCCTGATAGCTTTCCATGCTCGCATCGAGCAGCTGCGGTTCGGTGGCCAGCATCGAGAAGTAACGGGCGTAACTGCGATTGAAGGCCAGATGATCATCGACTCGTCCCGGCTCCTGGAACTGGGATAGGATGATACGGTCGAGCTCACGCTCGAAGGCCTGCTTGTAGAGCGCGGGCATGTCGTCTGCCTTCATGCTGCGCCTCAGTAACGGCATTTGTTCCATCATTGCGTCCTTCGCCAGTTCGAGTTCGGCTGCACGCGATCGGGCCTGCTGGGGGCTCGCCGTGCGCAGCGATATCCTCACAATTGTAGTATGGGATGGAACAGAAGAGAAACGCAGGCGGGATTTCCACCAGAAGACGGGGCCGCGACGATATAGAGCCATGCCTTGTGAACCTCGGTTGCGAGGAGCGGGGCGGGGCACAATGCGGGCACAATCTGTGGCACAATTTGTGGCACAGTCGGCGCATGAGATTCCCGACCGATTTCCTCGGTTGAAGGAAAACGGCGGAATTCTGCGGTTTATTGTCGGAAACGACGAAAAATGGTCGGGGAGAGAGGATTCGAACCTCCGGCCCCTGCCTCCCGAAGACAGTGCTCTACCAGGCTGAGCTACTCCCCGACCGGATCGGCCCGCGACTTCGTGAAGCGGCGGGTGCGAAGCAAGGCGCGCCCTATAGGTGGGGATTGCGGCACACGCAAGCGGGCAATTTGGGCAATTTGTGCCTAGGAGGATTTTCCGCAGCAAAACGAGCCTTCCGTGTCCGAATCGCATCCCGAACAGCAGTATCTCGATCTCATGCGCCGCATATGGTCGGAGGGTGACCAACGCATGGACCGGACCGGCGTGGGCACGCGGTCGGTCTTCGGCGCGATGCTGCGGTTCGACCTTGCCGATGGAGCCATGCCGCTGGTGACGACCAAGCGGGTCTACTGGAAGACCGCGACGCGCGAATTGCTGTGGTTCCTAACCGGCAACACCAATATCCGCCCGCTCGTGCTGCAGGGGGTCAAGATCTGGAACGAATGGCCGCATGCGCGCTATGTCGCGGAGACGGGCGAGCAGGTTCCGCTTGAGGAATTCGTCCAGCGGATCGCCGACGACGAGGCCTTCGCCGCGCGCTGGGGCGACCTCGGTCCGGTCTATGGCAAGCAATGGGTCGACTGGCCGACCTATGAAGCGCAGAGCGACGGCAGCTTCCGGCCGGGACCGGGGATCAACCAGGTTGCTGAGGTGGTCGAATTGCTGCGCACCAATCCGGGCAGCCGGCGGCATATCATCGAGGGCTGGAACGTCGCCGAGCTGGACGCGATGGCGCTGCCGCCGTGTCACAAGACCTACCAGTTCCATGTCGGGGGCGAGGGGACGAAGCTCAACTGCCTGCTCTACCAGCGCAGCTGCGATGTCGCGCTGGGCCTGCCGTTCAACCTGTGGTCGGCGGCGCTGCTGACCCGGATGATCGCGCAGCAAGTCGGGCTCGAGCCGGGCGAGCTCGTCTGGACTGGCGGGGACACGCATCTCTACCTCAACCACGAAGCGCTGATCGACGAGCAGCTGTCGCGGGAACCGCAGGGCCGCCCGCGCCTTGAGATAGTGCGGCGTCCGCCCTCCATTTTCGATTACACGATCGAGGATTTCGTGGTTCACGACTATACGCCGCACGGGCCGATCAAGGCGCCCGTCGCGGTGTGATCCGGCCATCCCTTGACCGTTTCCCATCTGTGAAATAAAATAACGCTTAAGCGTAAGATTGCGTCTGGGAGACGATTCTATGGCCGACAGGCCCCAGGGTAGTGCAGCGGAAGGCGAAAACCGCCCGACACTCTCGCTGCATGTTCCCGAACCCAAGTTCCGGCCGGGCGACACGGTCGATTTCTCGCATATCGACGTGCCCGAGGCGGGCAGCATGGCGCGACCCGACGAGGCGTGCGACCCTGCGGAGATGCGCGACCTTGCCTATGGCCTAGTCCGCGTGCTGGGCGATGACGACAAGGCGCACGGGCCGTGGGATCCCAAGCTCGATCCCGATACGCTGCGCGCCATGCTCGGCCACATGGCGATGACGCGCGCGTTCGACGAGCGCATGTTCCGCGGACAGCGGCAGGGCAAGACCAGCTTCTACATGAAGTGCACCGGGGAGGAGGCGACCAGCGTCTCGGCCTCGATGGCGCTGGCGGGGGACGACATGGTCTTCCCCAGCTATCGCCAGCAGGGCATCCTGATCCAGCGCGGCTACCCGCTGATCGAGATGATCAACCAGATCTACTCGAACAAGGGCGACAAGCTGAAGGGCCGCCAGCTGCCAATCATGTATTCGAGCCGCGAGCACAGCTTCTTCACCATCAGCGGCAATCTCGCGACGCAGACCCCGCAGGCGGTGGGCTGGGCGATGGCCAGCGCGATGAAGGGCGACAGCCGGATCGCTGCGACCTGGGTGGGCGAGGGCAGCACTGCGGAAGGCGACTTCCATTCGGCCTGCACCTTCGCGACGGTGTATAATGCACCGGTTATCCTCAATGTTATCAACAACCAGTGGGCGATCTCCAGCTTCAGCGGTTTTGCCGGGGCGGAGCGCACCACCTTTGCCGCACGCGCATTGGGCTACGGCCTTGCGGGTCTGCGGGTGGACGGCAACGACGCGCTGGCCTGTTATGCCGCCGAACGCTGGGCAGCCAATCGCGCGCGCGCCAACGCCGGGCCGACGCTGATCGAGTTCTTTACCTACCGCGCCGAAGGGCATTCCACCTCGGACGATCCCAGCGGCTATCGCAGCGCGCAGGAGCGCAGCGAATGGCCGCTCGGCGATCCGGTGATGCGGCTCAAGAACCACCTCATCGCGCTCGGTGAATGGGACGAGGAGCGGCAGGAGAAGATGGACCTCGAGGCGGCCGAGCACGTCAAGAAGGTGACCAAGGAAGCCGAGGCCAATGGTATCCTTGGCCACGGTCTCCACCACCCGTTCCGCACCATGTTCGAAGACGTCTTCGAGGAACTGCCGTGGCACCTGCGCGAGCAGGCCGACCAGGCGGTGCACGAGCGCAAGACCAAGTTTCCCGAAGGACTGCCCGAGGCATGAGCGAGACCCAAACAACGGACATGCCCGCAGGCACGCAGGACGGCGAACGCCGTCTCAACATGATCGAGGCGATCAACGACGCGCTCGACGTCTCGATGGGCCGCGACGACGATGTCGTGGTGATGGGCGAGGACGTCGGCTATTTCGGCGGCGTCTTCCGCTGCACCGCGGGGCTGCAGGACAAATACGGCAAGACGCGTGTCTTCGACACGCCGATCAATGAATGCGGGATCATCGCGGTGGCGGTGGGCATGGGCGCCTATGGCCTGCGCCCGGTGCCCGAGATCCAGTTCGCCGATTACATCTACCCCGGGCTCGACCAGCTGATCTCCGAGGCGGCGCGCCTGCGTTACCGCTCGGCGGGCGAATATGTCGCACCGATGACCGTCCGATCGCCCTTTGGCGGGGGCATCTTTGGCGGGCAGACGCACAGCCAGAGCCCCGAGGCGATCTTTACGCATGTCTCGGGCCTCAAGACGGTTATCCCGGCCACGCCCTATGACGCCAAGGGGCTGTTGATCTCGTGCATCGAGGACAACGACCCGGTCATCTTCTTCGAGCCCAAGCGCATCTACAACGGTCCGTTCTCGGGCTATTACGACAAGCCCGTGCAGCCGTGGAAGAAGTTCGACGCCAGCGTCGTGCCCGAAGGCTATTACAAGATCCCGCTGGGCAAGGCGCGGCACGTCACCGAAGGCGACCGGCTCACGGTCCTCGCCTATGGCACGATGGTCCATGTGGTCGAGGCGGTATGCCGCGAGAAGGGCGTCGAAGCCGACATCCTCGACCTGCGCACGCTGGTCCCGCTCGACATCGACGCGATCGAAGCCTCGATCGAACGCACCGGGCGCTGCCTGATCGTGCATGAAGCGACCCGGACGAGCGGTTTCGGGGCGGAGCTTTCCGCGCTGGTCACCGAACGCTGTTTCTATCACCTCGAAGCCCCGGTCGAACGCGTGACCGGCTTCGACACGCCCTATCCCCACAGCCTCGAATGGGCCTATTTCCCCGGCCCGATCCGCATCGGCGAGGCCATCGACAAGATCCTCAAGGACTGATCCCATGGCGAAATTCACCTTCAACATGCCCGATATCGGCGAAGGCATCGCCGAGGCCGAGATCGTGCAGTGGCACAAGCAGGTCGGCGATCAGATCAGCGAAGACGAAGAATTCGTCGACATGATGACCGACAAGGCCACCGTGCCGATGGAAAGCCCCGTGAACGGCAAAATCCTCGAGATCGCGGGCGGCGAGGGCGACATGGTGCCGATCGGCTCGATGCTCGTCGTCATCGAGGTCGAGGGCGAAGTGCCTGAGGATGTCGTCGAGGAAGCCGCGGCTGCTACCGAGGCTGCGCCCCCATCGGCCCCCGCGCCGAAGGACGAGGCGGTCGAGGAACGGATCGAGGTCGAGAACTCGGATGCGTCCGATGCCGACGATGCGCTGGCCGCCGATCCGCAGCCCGAGCCGCTTCCTGCGCCGACGCCCGCGCCCGAACCGGCGCAGCACGCCAAGGTTCTCGCCACGCCCGCGGTGCGCAAGCGCGCCAAGGATCTCGGCGTCGACCTCGCACAGGTGAAGCCAGCCGAGGACGGCCGCGTCCGGCACGGCGATCTCGACCAGTTCCTGTCCTACAATGCAGGCTATGGCGCCGCCGCCGCGCCGCGTGCGGATGAGGAGAAGAAGGTCATCGGGATGCGCCGCCGCATCGCCGAGAACATGGCCGCATCGAAGCGCAACATTCCGCATTTCTCCTATGTGGAGGAATGCGACGTCACCGATCTGGAATTGCTGCGCGCGCAGCTTAACAGCAACCGCGGCGAAAAGCCCAAGCTGACCATCCTGCCGTTGCTGATCACTGCGATCTGCAAGACGCTGCCCGACTTCCCGATGATCAATGCCCGTTACGACGACGAAGCCGGCGTCGTGACGCGCCACGGCGCGGTGAACCTGGGGATGGCGGCGCAGACGGATGCCGGCCTCATGGTCCCCGTCATCCGAAATGCGCAGGCGCAGAACCTGTGGCAGCTTGCCAACGAGATATCGCGCCTTGCCGAGGCGGCACGCAGCGGCACTGCGAAATCGGAAGAAATGCAGGGCGGGACGCTGACGGTGACATCGCTGGGTCCGCTCGGCGGGGTGGCGACCACGCCGGTAATCAACCGTCCGGAGGTGGCCATCATCGGGCCCAACCGCATCATCGAACGCCCGATGTATGTCAATGGCAGCGATGGCGTCGAGCGGATCGAGAAGCGCAAGCTGATGAATATCTCGATCAGCTGCGACCACCGCGTGGTCGATGGCTGGGACGCGGCGAGTTTCGTCCAGGCGCTCAAGCGCCTTCTCGAAACGCCGGCCTTGATCCTGATCGACTGACGGCCCTTTCCGGGGTCATTTGCAGCATCGACTTAAAGGGGGCTCCCGGACGATCAGGCCGGGGGCCCTTTTCATTGCGATGGTGCGGTAAAAACGCGCGGAATTCGGCGGTTTTGCGGTAAATAGAGAGGCGGATTGCCGCCTGGGAAAAAAGTTCGAAAAAAGGGACGAATCTTCGTTGACAGGAATCGGACCCGCCCGTAGATGCGCGGCTCCCAAGTGGCTGCGCGGGTGTAGCTCAGTTGGTTAGAGTGTCGGCCTGTCACGCCGAAGGTCGCGGGTTCGAGTCCCGTCACTCGCGCCACTTGGGAATTTCCTTACAAGTCGATGTCCATCAGCTTGCCGCGCCCTTGCGGGTTTGCGCCAGCCGGCGCAGGTTTTCCTCATGCGCGTTCCGGTCGATGCGATAGCGCGCGATGCACAGCAGCGCGGCGAGGTAGACCGCGAGGATCGCGGGGGCGTAGAGCGCCCCGAGATTCCACAGCGTGTCCGCCGCGACGCTGCCCGGCTGGGCACCTTCGGGGAAGTTCACGAAGGACAGGATAAGCCCGGCGGCGAGCACGCCCAGACCCTGTGTGGTCTTTCGCGTGAAAGTCACCGCAGCATAATAGACCCCTTCGGATCGCCGACCGGTGCGCAGTTCGTTGGATTCGACCAGATCGGCGATCATGGAAAAGGACACCACCTGGACCGCGATAATTAGCGCCAGGTCGATTACATTTACGCCCAGCACCAGCGGGAACAGCAGCGGATCGCCGTTTTCTGGCATCAGCCCGGCCAGCCGGAGCAGCACGGGCATGGGCTGGATCGTGAAGGCCAGCACCCCGAGCAGGATCGTCGCGCGCTTCTTGCCCAGCCGGCGCGTCGCCCAAGGGGCGAGCACGAAGCCCAGCAACGCGGAGATGAACACCGAGCAGGTCCAGATGAAGATCTGGTATTCGCTGAAGCCCCAGAAATAGTTGAGCATCAGGAAGGCCAGTGCGGCGGACAGCCCACTGGCGATGGCAAACAGCATGGTCGCCAGGAACAGCGCGATGAAGCTCTTCTCGCTCAGCGTCTGCAGCATCTCGCGGAAGATGCGGCCGACGCTGTAGCGCTCGCCCGTCTCGACTGGCTGGTGGAGATAGGGAATGCGGCTGTGCGTCCCCAGCGCCGACATCATGATGGTCGCAAAGATCAGCACCGAGGCGATGATGCCATAGGTGGCGTAGGCATCCGGATCGCGCATGCCGAGCGGACCGGTCAGCAGCACGCCGAACATCACGACGCTCATGCCGGTTCCCGCCGACCAGCCGAACAGCAGGCGATAGGCCTGCAGGCTCGTACGATCGGCATAATCGGTGGTCAGTTCGGGTATCAGCGCCGAGCTGGGTGTTTCGTAGAAGGTGATGAAGGTTCGGATCAGCACCGCGAGGACGGTCAGATAGACGAACAACCCGGTCTGCCCCCAATCGGGCGGGTTCCACAGCAGGAAATAGCTCAGTGCGACGGGCAGCGCGGCCGCATACATGAAGGGGTGCCGCCGCCCCCAGCGGCTGCGAAAATTGTCCGACCAATAGCCCACCAGCGGATCGCTGATCGCGTCGACCACCAGCGCAATCAGGATCGCGAGGCCGACCAGACCGGGTTCGAGCCCGATGACCGTGCCGTAGAACAGCAACAGGAAATAATCGAAGCCGCCGTTCTTGATCCCGAACGCTGCGGCGCCCGATCCATGTGCCAGCTTCAGCCACACCGGGGCTTTCCCGGTCGCGCCTTCAGTTTGGGTCAATGCCCTCTCCCTATCCCGCAACGAGGCTAGGGCAGGGCAGGCGCCTTGGCAATCAGCCCCAGCGGCCGGTTTCCATCCAGATCAGGAAGCGGCGCAGCGGCAGCAGCCACACGATGCCGAGGACGACATAGACCAGCGTCTGCAGCAACGTCGGCCATTCGCCGATCAGCCCCGGGGCATAGCGCGCGATCACCACGCCATAGACCACCAGTGCGACCATCAGGCCGAAAATGCCGACCGGGAGGCGCCAGCTGGGTTCTTTCCTCATGCGAAGGGTCCGTAAATACGGGTCGGGGTGACCACTGCCGATAGCGGAATATCGTGCGCTTCGCTGGGCAGATCGTCAACCATCTGGCTGTCCCAAGCGAGCCCGATCGCAATCGTCCCGGGGTGATCGGCAAGCCAGCGGTCGTAATGTCCGCCGCCCTGGCCCAGTCGCGCACCCGAGGCGGTAAATCCGACCAGCGGGACGATCAGCACGCCCGGTTCGAGCGTGTCGGTATCGCCGGCGGGCTGCATCACGCCGAACGGGCCGGATTCGAGATCGCTCTCGGCGAAGGGATCGGTGAAGCGCGCGAATTCCATTGCGCTGTGCGTATCGGCGAAGCGCGGCAAGGCGAGATCGTGGCCCTGCTCGATGAAATACCGCGCATACGCGGCGGTCGGGGCTTCGTTGGCGGTCGCACGGTATAGCCCGACCACAGCACCGTCCGGCACCAGTTCGAGCAGCGGCGCGGGCGGGCGCATGAACACCAGCGTGCGCATGCTGGCGGGCAGGGCCGCGACATGGTCGCGCCGCGCGGTGCGCAATTGCCTGCGGAGATCATCCTTGGTCACGGGGCAAATCCTTATCGGGGAGAAGGCAGGGCGTCCATCGCGCCGCACGCCGGCGCATGCCGGACACGCAGCCCCGGACACGGGACGGACAGACGGAAAGGGAAGAGTGACGGGACCACCATGGGTCGTTTCCGGCGAAATCCTCTGACGCCTAAAACGTCAGGTGGGTACCGTATGCCCCAATCCCACGGCCGAACCGGTGGACCAGGGCAGGGACAGCTCCCTTGGATTGCTTATAGCCTCAGGGATGTTCATGCGGCTCGTGCCGGGCAGCCCCGTCACCGCACTATCTAGGCGTTATGCGACCCGTCCTCAAGGGTGGACGCCGCTTTCTCGAGCGCGGAGGCCAGCCGTTCGAGCCGTCCGGCCAGCCCGTCCACGTCGATTTCGGGCTCTGCGGGCGGGGCGGTTGCGCGCTGGCCGGCTTCCTCCAGCTCGTCGGCCAGGAGGAGCGCAGCGAACAGCAGGTTCTTCGCCTCGTTGGTCGACAGATTGGTGCCCATCGATCCCAGCTTGCCATCCACCACGCGCGCCAGCCGCTGGACGTTTTCTTCCTGCCCATCGGCACAGGATACGGTGTAATTGCGGCCGCCCACGGCAAGCGTCACGTCGCTCATCGCTCGAGCCCTTCGATCAACCCGTCGAGTTCGGCGAGGCTGGCTGTGACGCTGCGGCGCAGGGCTTCGTGCCGGGCAGCGAGGCCGCTGTCGTCCGGATCTGCCGCATCGCCGAGGCCGGTTGGAGGCGCGGCATGCGAAGCCAGCGCGGCTTGCGTTTCGATGCGCGCCATCGCGCGATCGATCCGATCGAGGGCATTTGTAATTCGCTGCGAAGTCATGACTCGCGCAAATTACCAAGATTGCTGCGCCAAGGCAAAGGTTTGGCCCGCGCTGTTGATAAGTGGAATGAGGCGGCTTCGCGCTGTGCATCGCGGCCGGGGCGGGTTGACCTCGCGCCTACGCTCCGCGAAGGCTTCGCGCGCGTCGAATCGACCCAGTTTCCGGAGAATAAATCCCATGAGTCTTGCCACCGCTCGCATGGTCCAGATGGCCAACGCCATCAGGGCACTTTCGATGGATGCGGTGCAGGCGGCGAGTTCGGGGCACCCCGGCATGCCGATGGGCATGGCCGATGTCGCGACCGTGCTGTGGAGCGACTATCTCAAGCACGATCCCGCCGCACCCGACTGGGCGGATCGCGACCGCTTCGTGCTCAGCGCGGGCCATGGCTCAATGCTGATCTACAGCCTGCTCCACCTGTCGGGCTATGCCGCCCCGACGATGGAGGATATCCGCAATTTCCGCCAGCTTGGCAGCCCCTGTGCCGGGCATCCGGAGAACTTCCTGCTCGACGGCGTCGAAAGCACCACCGGCCCGCTGGGGCAGGGTTTGGCGATGGCGGTCGGCATGGCGATTGCCGAGCGGCACCTCAACGCGGGTTTCGGCGACGACATCGTCGACCACCGCACCTGGGTGATCGCGGGTGACGGCTGCCTGATGGAAGGCATCAACCACGAAGCGATCGGTCTTGCCGGTCATCTCAAGCTCGGCCGCATGAACGTGCTGTGGGACGACAACAACATCACTATCGACGGGACCACCGACCTGTCGACCAGCGAAGACATCAAGGCGCGCTACGAAGCGACCGGCTGGCATGTCGTCAGCTGCGACGGGCACGATTTCGACGACATCCGCCGCGCGCTCGATGAAGCGATGGCCGACGAACGGCCCTCGCTGGTCGCGTGCAAGACGGTCATCGGCAAGGGGTCACCCAACAAGCAGGGCACCAGTGCCACCCACGGCGCGCCGCTTGGCGACGATGAGATCGCCGCGGTACGCGAGGCGTTGGGCTGGGAGGCGGCGCCGTTCGAAATTCCCGAACAGGTGCTGTCCGACTGGCGCGGGACGGCCGAGCGCGGTTCGGCGGCGCGCGCCGAATGGCGCAACCGGCTCGAGGCGCATGGCGACAAGGCCGAATTCGAACGCCGGATGGCGGGCGATCTGCCCGAGAGCTTCAGCCTGGACAATTATATCCAGTCGCTGATCAACGAACCGCAGAAGGTCGCGACGCGCAAGGCGAGCGAGATGACGCTGGGCGAAATCAACGCCAACCTGCCCGATACGATCGGCGGCAGCGCCGACCTGACCGGATCCAACAACACCAAGGCGGGCGGTATCGGTCCGTTCACCGCCGACGACCGCAGCGGACGCTATATCTATTACGGCATCCGCGAATTCGGCATGGCTGCGGCGATGAACGGCATGGCGCTGCATGGCGGGGTGATCCCTTATGGCGGCACCTTCCTGGTGTTCACCGACTATTGCCGCGCCGCGATCCGCCTGTCCGCGCTGCAGCAGGCCCGCGTAGTCTATGTCATGACGCATGACAGCATCGGGCTGGGCGAAGACGGGCCGACGCACCAGCCGATCGAACACATCCAGTCGCTGCGGATGATCCCGAACCTGCTGGTCATGCGCCCGGCGGATACGGTCGAAACCGCCGAATGCTGGGACATCGCGCTGCGCGAGAAGGACCGCCCGACGGTTCTTGCGCTGACCCGCCAGGGGCTGCCGCAGCTGCGCACCGAGGCGGCTTCGGAGAACCTCAGCGGGCGCGGGGCCTATCGCCTGAAAGCCGCCGAATCCCCGCGCCGGGTCATCCTGATCGCGACCGGATCGGAAGTCAGCCTGGCGACCGAATGCGCCGCCGAACTGGAAAAGGCGGGCATCGGCGCGGACGTCGTGTCGATGGTCTGCACCCAGCTGTTCGACGAGCAGGACGATGCCTACAAGGCCGAGCTGCTGCCCGATGTTTCGCCCGACGAAACGCTTCGCGTCAGCATCGAGGCGGGGACGACATTCGGCTGGGATCGCTACACGATGACCAACGGTCTGCGGATCGGCATCGACCGCTTCGGTGCCAGCGCGCCGGCGGGTGATCTGTTCGAGAAATTCGGCTTCACTGCGGACGCCATCGTTCCGCAAATCATGAACAAACTGAACGGTTAAGCAGGAGTTTTTGCAATGGCGACGAAGGTTGCAATCAACGGTTTTGGACGTATCGGCCGCCTCGTGGCGCGCGCCATTCTCGAGCGTGACGATCACGATCTCGAACTCGTCAGCATCAACGACCTGGCCGACACCAAGTCGAATGCGCTGCTGTTCCAGTATGACAGCACCCATGGCCGTTTCCCCGGCACGGTCGAGGTCGGCGACAATGCGATCATCGTCAACGGCAAGTCGATCGCGGTCACCAGCGAGCGCGATCCGGGCGACCTGCCGCATGGCGATCAGGGCGTCGACATCGTCCTCGAATGCACCGGCTTCTTCCAGAGCCATGAAGCGGCCGAACCGCATCTCAAGGCAGGCGCCAAGCGCGTCCTGATCTCGGCTCCGGCCAAGAACGTTTCGGCCACGATCGTCTACGGCGTGAACCACGAAACGCTCAGCGCCGAGGACGTGATCGTCTCGAACGCCAGCTGCACCACCAACTGCCTCTCGCCGATGGCCAAGGTGCTGCACGACACCGTCGGCATCGAGCGCGGTTTCATGACCACGATCCACAGCTACACCAACGACCAGCGCATGCTCGACCAGATGCATGGCGACATGCGCCGGGCCCGCGGCGGCGCGCAGAACATGATCCCGACGACCACCGGCGCGGCGCGCGCGGTCGGTCTCGTCCTGCCCGAACTGGCGGGCAAGCTCGACGGTTCGAGCGTGCGTGTGCCGACGCCGAACGTCAGCCTCGTCGACCTCGTCTTCACCCCCGGCCGCGACACCAGCGCCGAGGAACTGAACGCGGCGCTCAAGGAAGCCGCCGAAGGCAAGATGAAGGGCGTGCTCGACTATACCGACCAGCCGCTCGTCAGCAGCGATTTCAACCACTACCCCGCCAGCTCGACCATAGACAGCCTCGAAACCAGCGTGATGGAAGGCAAGCTTGCCCGCGTCGTCAGCTGGTACGACAATGAGTGGGGCTTTTCGAACCGCATGATCGACACCGCCGGCGTGATGGCGAAGTTCCTCTAACGCCAAGTTCCGCCAAAGGACGCCC